>Ga0172382_10000800_pt1 | contig 58218 bp, 69 predicted proteins | sample Leawel138RmetaG_FD_122245 | JGI IMG/M metagenome (GOLD analysis project Ga0172382, IMG submission 122245) | Leachate microbial communities from a municipal landfill in Southern Ontario, Canada - Leachate well 138R metaG | ecosystem: Engineered > Solid waste > Landfill > Unclassified | place...
CCTGATCGCCCTCGCCTCCCTGGTGCTGGGGATGGGGGTGCCGGTCACCGCCGCCTACCTGATCACCGCCGTGCTGGCGGTACCGCCTCTGGGCGATCTGGGCGTTCCGGTCCTCTGTGCCCACATGATCGTCTACTGGCTCAGCCAAGACAGCAACATCACGCCGCCGGTCTGCGTCGCCGCCTACGCCGGAGCCGCTATCGCCGGCGCCGACCCCTGGAAAACCGGTTGGACCAGCTTCAAGTTCGCCAAACTGCTGTACGTCGCGCCGCTCCTGTTCGCCTTCACGCCGTCCATCCTCTTCCAAGCCAAGCCGGTGGCCGTCTACATGCCCGAACTCGAGGGGGATGTCCCCTTCGCCGAAGTCGTCAAGGTGCATGTCAAAGAGGGGGATAGTTTCCTCCAGGGCGATCTCATCGCCACCGTTATGATCGACGGCGAGCTGCAGGAAATCCGATCGAAAAAAGAAGGGAATGTGACCCGGGTCCGGGCCCATGCTGGTGGGTTGGCCAATGCCGGCGAAGCCCTACTCGAAGGGGAGATGGTGGCCACGACACCGAAGGTGATCTCTTCCTTTGTCTCCGCCATCCTCGGGACGGTGGCATTTTCTGCATTAACCATGCTCTTCTGGATCCGGCGAACCACCATAATCGAGTGGCTGCTGCTGGCGGTCGCCACCATCCTGCTCTACTGGCCGACCATCCCCACCGACCTGGCCGGACTGGCCCTGGTGGCCCTCGTCTGGTTCATGCAGCACACCAAGAACAAACGGGAGAGCTTGGCCGCCGCGCCAGCTTAGGAGACAAGAAGATGTTGGCACTCAAAACCATTCTCTACGCCACCGACTTTTCCGAAAGTTCCGGACCGGCGGCCGATTACGCCTTCTACCTGGCCCGGCTCACCGGCGCCCGCCTGCACGTGCTGCATGTGGTCGGAGAACTCGCCGACCACCGCAAAAACCAGGTCCAGCCGGAAGCCTTTAACCTGCTGGAACGGGAGGTGGAGACGCAGGCGGTGAAGGAGATCGAAACCTTCTGCCAGCGCAAATTCAACAGTGACATTTCCTACACGACCGAAGTAGTCATCGGCCGGCCCTTTGATCAGATTTTGAGAAAAAGCCGGCAATTGCCGGCCGATATGATCGTTTTGGGCACCCACGGCCGCACCGGTATCGAACACGTTCTTGTTGGAAGCACCGCCGAACGCGTGGTGCGCCGTGCAACCGTTCCGGTGCTGACGGTCAGGTCCAGCGTCTAGCGCCGGCGAGCGCACGAAAAACGTAAAAAGCCGAGGCTATTGCCTCGGCTTTTTACGTTATGAGGACTGCGTGGCGGCTTTGGCGCTATTCGCTGCGACTGGGCGGCCCGTCCTCCTCCTTGGCGAACCTCCGCGCCGCCTCGGCCATCGCCTGCAAACGGCGGTCGATGCGGAAATTGACCGTCCCGTCCGGCCAGGAACCGTCTTCCTGACGCTTCCCGGCGGGAAAGCCGGTGAGAATCTCGATCCCTTCGTCGATGGTGGACACCGCCCAGACGTGGAAGCGCTCGGCCCGCACCGCCTCGACGACATCGGCGTTGAGGAGGAGATTTTTCACGTTCTGCACCGGAATGATCACCCCCTGCTCACCGGTCAGCCCTTGGCCTTGCAGACGGCGTAGAAGCCCTCGATCTTCTCATTCACCCCGCCGATGGGCTGAATCTGTCCGAGCTGATTGACCGAGCCGGTGACGGCGACACCCTGGCGCACCGGCAAATCGGAGAGGGCCGACATCAGCCCGTAGAGTTCGGTGGAACTGGCGCTGTCCCCCTCGATGCCGGAATAAGACTGCTCGAAGGCGATGGAGGCGGCCAGGGCCAGCGGCTGCTCGCGGGCGAAGCGGTCGCCGAAAAAGCCGGTGAGGATCATCACCCCTTTGTCGTGAATCGGCCCGGAGAGCCGCGCTTCGCGCTCGATGTTGACCAGCCCCCCCTTCCCCATCCAGGTGCGCACCGTCACCCGGGTCGGGCGGCCGAAGCTGTAATCGCCCATTTGCAGCACGGACAGGCCGTTGAGCTGCCCGATGACCTCGCCCTCGGTGTCGACCAGGATCGTCCCCTCGTCGATGAATTCCTGGATGCGCTCTTCCATCTTGTTGGAGCGGTAGATCTTCGCCGCGATGGCCCGGGTGACCTGGTCGCGGCCGACGTGGTCGCACCCTTCCTTCTCGGCGTAGTAGGCCGCCTCGCGGATCAGGTCGGCCAGGTCGATGAAGCGCGAGGAAAGGCGGGTCTTGTCCTCGATCAGGCGCGCGGCGTGCTCGATGAGGCGGGCGACGCCGGAAGGTTCGAAGGGGAGCAGGTTTTCTCTCTGGCACTTGGTGGCGACGAAGCGGGCGTAGCGCTGCACGTTTTCCCGGGTGTTCTTCATCATCCGGTCGAAGTCGGCCTTGACTTTGAAATACTTGCGAAAATCGGGATCGAGCTGGTAGAGCAGATAGTACAGCATGGGGTTGCCGATGAGCACGATCTTGCAGTGCAGGGGCACCGGCTGCGGTTTCAGGGTGACGGTGGCGATGAGCCGGAACTGCTCGGCCATATCCTCGATCTTGATCTCCTGATTGCGGATGCAGCGCTTGAGCGCCTCATAGGAGAAGGTGTTGAGCAGCACCTCGCGGCAATCGAGAATGATGTAGCCGCCGTTGGCTCGGTGCAGCGCGCCCGCCTTGATCATCGTGAAATTGGTGCTGGCGTTGCCCATCTGAATGATATGCTCGATGCGGCCAAACAGGTTGAAATAGGTGGGGTTGGCCTCGATGACCACCGGCGCGCCGCTCAATTCGCCGTTGTCGACGAAGAGGTTGACCCGGTAGCGATCGAAGGAGGGCTCCTGCCGGCCCATGTGTATGCCGGGGATGGAAATCTGCGGACCCTGTGCCGGGCGGAACTCGTCGATGCGGTCCTGAATATCCTTTTTGCAGCGCTCCAGATGGGCGCTCACCTCCGGGTATGCGGCGTATTTTTTTTCCAGGTTATCGAAAAGGTGGGCGATGGAACTGAGGAGAATTTCTTTTTCCACCGCCACGGTGGCCTCGCGCATCTCACCTTCGATCTGCCGGATTTCGCGCACGACTTCGTTGAGCTGACTCTTGAGCTGGTTTCCTTTTTCGTCCAGCGCCGCTTTTTCTTCGCTGCTGAGGGCTTCGTATTCCTGCTGGGAAAGGGGGTGTTCATCCTTGAGGGGCACCAGCACCATGCCGTGAACGGTGCGTTGCAGAGTAAAGCCTTCCTGATTCACCCGCTCGTCGAGGGATTGGAAGCGTTCCCGGTTTTTTTCCTGATAGGTCTCGGAAATGCGGGTTTTCGCTTCTTCATATTCCCGGCTTTCGAACACTTTGGGAATTTCCTCCCCGAGACGGGCGATCATTTCCTCCACGGCCTTGTGCAACTGCCGCCCCATGCCGGCGGGCAGTTGAATATGTCCCGGCCGGGTGCCGTCCTCGAAATCGTTGACGTAGCACCAATCGGCGGGAACCGGCTCGTCGGCCGCCCGCTGCAACAGCAATTGCTCGATGGTGGAGGAGCGTCCGGTGCCCGGTTCGCCGAGGATGAAAATATTGAAGCCGTTGTTGGGAATCCCCAGACCAAATTCGATGGCGGCGAGCGCCCGGTCCTGGCCGATGCTCCCCTCCAGACAGCTGACCTCGCGGGTGTCGGCAAATTCGAACTGGGCGGGATCGCAGACCCAGGCAAGCTCCTCTGGAGACAAGCGGCACTGTCGCACGTCAGTCCTTTCCGTGATCGCAGGTGATGAGGGTTACGGGAGCTTCCAGGTAGCTTTTCATGGCGGTGAGAAATTCCGCCGCGTCGGCGCCGTCGAGAATGCGATGATCGGCGGACAGGGTCAGACGCACGGTCGGCGCGATGCCGGGGTCGCCTTTTTCTCCGACCACCGCCTCGCCCTTCACCGTGCCGACGGCGAGAACCGCCGCCTGCGGCGGCGTGATGATCGCGCTGAACGATTCCACCCCGAGCATCCCCATGTTGGAGATGGTGAAAGTGCCGCCTTCCAGCTCCTCGGCGTTCAGACGGCCGGCGTGCGCTTTTTCCACCAGTTCGGCGGTGCGCCGGCCGATTTCCTTCAGCGACAGCCGACCGCAGTCGCGCAGGACCGGATTGTACAGGCCGCGGGCGGTGGCCACGGCGATGGCGATGTGGACCCGTTCCTGCGGCGCCGCCTCTCCTTCGACCCAATGGCTGTTAACCCAGGGATGATCGAGCAGACAGCGGGCGGCGGCGGAAATGATGAAATCGTTGATGCTCGCCCCCAGGTCCTTGCGGATGCGAATGACGTCCGTCATGTCGACCGCCACGGTAACGAAAAAGTGGGGTATCGACTGCCAGCTCTCGACCATTTTGCGGGCGACCAGACGGCGGATTTTCACCGAGCGCTCCGGACGGCTCTTCTCGCCGGCTGCGGCTGTCGCCGGTTGCGCCGGCTTTTCGGACGGGGCGCCGGCGGCTTTGCCACGGGCGCTGGCGCGCTCGACATCGGCCGTTACGATCCGGCCGCCCGGCCCCGTGCCCCGCACCCGGTTCAGCGCGAGCCCCTTTTCTTTCGCTAAATTTCGCGCCGCCGGGGAGGCGACGATCTGGTCGATGCTCAAACCAGCCGATGTGCGTTGGGCTGGCGGCGGCGGGGTGTCGATCTGTTCCGCCTTTTCCGCCCCCTTTTTCGCTTCCGCCGCCGGGGCTTTTTTCGCCGCGGCCCCTTCTTCCAGCGGCGCCGCTTGCGGTTGCCGTTCTTCCGCCGGAGCCGTTATTTCCTCGGTCTCGGCCGCGGCCTCTTTCTTTTCCGCCGTCTCGGACTTTTCGGGGCGGGGTTGCTCTTCGCCCGCGCCATTGAGCACGGCGATGACCGTCCCCACCGCAACCGTCTCGCCCTCGGCAACCCGCAACTCGCCCACGGTGCCGTCTTCGAAAGCCTCCATTTCCATCGCCGCCTTATCGGTCTCCACCTCGGCGATAACGTCGCCGCGGGAAATCCGGTCCCCCTCTTTGACCTGCCATCTCAAAATGGTTCCCTCCTCCATCGTATCGCTCAACTTGGGCATGGTTATTTCTGTGGCCATGGATTATTCGTCTCCCGTCAAAATGGCAATAATGGTTTGCTCTGGAGAACCGCCGCCGCGGCACGGAGCGGTCGCAGCCTACTCCAATATTTCCCGCACCCGGGCCACAATCCTGGCCACATCGGGGATGGCCGACTGCTCGAGTTTTTTGTTGTAGGGCATCGGCACATCGGCGCAGGCAACCCGCAATACCGGCGCATCGAGGTGGTCGAAGGCTTGCTCCACGATGCGCGCCGCGACCTCGCCTCCCCAGCCGCCCGTAAGCCAGCTTTCCTCGACGGTCACCACTCTGCGGGTCCGCCGCACCGAATCAAGCACGCTGACCATATCCAGAGGATTCAGGCTGCGCAAATCAAGCACTTCCGCCTCGATGCCCGCCGCGACCAGTTGTTTGGCCGCCTCCAGGCAGGTATAAACCATGCGCGACAACGTCACCAAAGTCACATCCCGCCCCGGACGCTTAATATCGGCCACCCCGAGGGGAATGACGCAATCCCCGTCCGGCACCTCCCCCTTGATGGCATAGAGACCTTCGTGTTCGAGGAACATGACCGGGTCATCGCTCCGGATGGCGCTCTTCAGCAGCCCTTTGGCATCGGCCGGAGTGGAGGGAACGATCACCCGCAAACCCGGACAGTGCATGAACAAGGCCTCAAGATTATGCGAGTGCTGCGCTCCCAACTGGTGCCCGGCGCCCCCCGGGGTCCGAATGACCAGGGGCGCCCTGGCTCGACCGCCAAACATATAGCGCACCACCGCCACGTTGTTCATGATCTGGTCCATAGCGACGATGGCGAAGTTGACGGTCATCAACTCGGCAATCGGGCGCAGGCCGGCCATTGCCGCCCCGCAGGCCATACCGACGATTCCCGCCTCGGAAATGGGCGTATCGAGCACCCGCCGCTCGCCAAAACGCGCCAGAAGACCTTTGGTCACCTTGAAAGATCCCTCGTACAAGCCGACATCTTCACCGAGGATAAAGACCGATGGATCGCGGTCCATTTCTTCATGCAGCGCCTGATTCAATGCATCACGACAGGTTATTTCGGCCATATTGTTCCCCTTGGGCAGGCAGGGCGCGGTTACCCCGCCCCTCCATTAACATCGCTATTCCACATACACATCGGTCCACAACTCCTCCAGCTCGGGGTCCGGGCTTTCTTCGGCGAAATGGATCGCTTCGGCAACTTTCCCCTTCTCCTCGGCCTGGATGTTTTCCACCGCCGCCTGATCGGCATGGCCGTTTTCGATCAGCCACCGGGCGAAATTGGGAATGGGATCGCGCTCGCGCCAGATTTTCCTCTCCTGTTCGCTGCGGTAGGTGCCGGGGTCGGAAATGGAGTGGCCGCGGAAACGGTAAGTCAGGGCTTCAATATAGGTCGGACCGCCTCCCTCGCGGGCGGTCCGCACTGCCTCGCGAACCGTCTCGTACACCGCCAGAACGTCCATCCCGTCCACCTTCAGGCCCGGCGTTTCATAGGCGCAGCTTTTTTTGTACAAAGTTTCCATGGCACTGGCGCGGGTCACGCTGGTGCCAATGCCGTAGCCGTTATTCTCACAGAGAAAGACAACCGGCACCCGGTAAAGCGCCGCCATGTTCATCGCCTCGTGGAAAACGCCCTGATTGGTGGCGCCGTCGCCGAAGAGACACACCACCACCTCATTGCCGCCGCGATACAGAATCGAGTAGCCGAGGCCGACGGCGAGCGGCAGATGACCGCCGACAATGCCGTACCCCCCCATGAACCGGATGTCGGGATCGAAAAGATGCATCGATCCCCCTTTCCCCCTGCTGCAACCGGTGCTTTTGCCGTAAAGCTCGGCCATCACCGCCTTCGGGTCGGCCCCCTTGGCGAGAATCAGGCCATGTTCGCGATAGGCGCTGATCATGTAATCGTTGCGGGCGAGCGCATGCGCCACCCCCACGCCCACCGCTTCCTGACCGCTGTAGAGATGGAGAAATCCGCCCATCTTGCCTTGACTGTAAAGCTTCGGGCAGGCTTCCTCGAACTCGCGTATGCGCACCATGTCTCGGTAGAACGCCAGCAGTTCTTCCACCTCGAGCAGCCCTCGCTCTTTCTTGAATGATGGCATTGCAAATCCTTCTCGTTTTTTCAGGTTATGCAAAAGTCTAACAGCCGCCCAGATGATGGCAAGGCAAGCACCAATCGGACTTTCATCAAGATTCTTCGAAAAGGGATGGGCGTGCAGCCAAATAAAAGGGCCAGGAGATTTTCTCCCGGCCCGTGGGTTTTAAAATGTACGGCTGAGCATCAGCCCAGAAACAGATTTTGGTTGCGCGCTCGATTGGCCAGAATCGTCGGGTCGATTACTTCGCCGCAGGAGCAACATTTCCAGGCATCGAAGGCCCGAACGAAATCGTAGAATTTCTCGGCATACATTCTCCCTTTACACTTTGGACACTTCATGCGTTTACCCCCTTGTATGGACTGTTTGGCCTCTCGGATTCGTTCAAACTCTCCATGTCTTGTTTCACTAGACGTGCCAGATTGCCGGGAGGGGGAGGAGGAATGGACGAAGGAGGGCCGGGGGTAAAGAGGAATGCCTTTCGTTCCGAAGGCTTATCTACCGTTAAAAAAATTCCCTCCAGGCTCTAATGCGGCCCGGACCGACACCGCGAACCCGCTGTAAGGTTTCCAGGCGGCCAAAGTCGCCATTTTTCTGACGATCGGTTTCAATCGCCAACGCAAGCGCCGGCCCGATTCCGGGGAGAAATTCCCAGTCCTGAAGACTCATTCTATCAGGATGGAGGGGTATGCCAAGCGCCACCCGCTGCCCGGCCGGAAGCCAAGAGGCTTGAATCTCGAACTTTCCTCGATCATCTTGCACCAGGTTGAAAAGTTCCCCCGACTGCAGGGGCATCTGGAGCTGCGCCGCCGCGCCCCGATAATCGGCAATGGACCTTCCCGTCATTTTGATGACGGCGGATAAGGGGGTACCGTCAGAAAATTGATGCACCCCAGGCCGCAAAAATCCTTCCCCAAGACCGACCCAAACCCGTTGCGCCGATTCGACGAAAAAGGCCGGGGGAGCCTCCTGCAGGAGGGCCGCCCGGCCGTAAGGGAAAAGCAGAACCGCACAAAGGAGCAGCAGAAGAAGCGCCGCGCCCCGAGATTTTTTCACCCGGTTGGCTCCTGATCCTTATGCAGCTTATATTGAAAAGCATCGACCAGAGCATGGTAGGAGGCATCGATGATGTTGTCCGAAACCCCCACCGTTCCCCAGCGGGAATTGTTGTCTCCCGACTCGATAAGCACCCGGGTAACGGAGGCGGTGCCTTTTCCCGCCGGCAAAACCCGAACCTTATAGTCGAGCAAGCGCATCTCCTGCAGTTGCGGATAGAAGTTCTCCAGCGCCTTGCGCAGGGCGTGATCCAGGGCATTTACAGGCCCGTTCCCCTCGGCCGCCGTATGTTCGATGTGGCCGCCGACTTTCACCTGCACCGTTGCCTCGGAAGAAGGTTTTTCATCCTCATGCCGTTTGGTGTCGATGACCCGGAAGCCGATGACCGAGAAATGTTGTTGCAAAGTGCCCAACGCCTTGCGCATGAGCAGCTCGAAGGAAGCCTCGGCCCCCTCGAACTGAAATCCTTTGTTTTCCATTTCCTTGATGTCTTCAAGAATTTTCAGGGTAACCGGGTCCTTGCTGTCGAGGTTGATATTGAACTCCTCGGCCTTGGCCAGGATATTCGAGCGGCCCGAGAGGTCGGAAACCAGCACCCGGGTCACGTTGCCGACGGTTTCCGGCCGAATGTGCTCGTAGGTTTCCGGATGGCGCTGGATGGCCGATACGTGCACCCCGCCCTTGTGGGCGAAGGCGGAATTGCCGACGTACGGCTGATGCTTGTTCTGCACCAGATTGGCCAGTTCGTAGATGTAACGCGAAAGGGCGCGCAGGCGCTTGAGCTGGGCATCGGAAATACATTCCTTCCCCATCTTCAACCGCAGGGAGGGAATAATGGAACAGAGATTGGCGTTGCCGCAGCGCTCACCGAAACCATTGATCGTGCCCTGCACGTGAACGATGCCGTGTTCCACCGCCATCAGGGAATTGGCCACCGCGCAATCGCTGTCATTGTGCGTATGAATACCCAGGGGAGCGTTGACCGCTTGCTTGACGGCCTGCAGAATGGCCGGAATCTCGTGCGGCAGGGTGCCGCCATTGGTGTCGCAGAGGACCAGGCAATCGGCGCCCGCCTGCTGCGCCGCCTGCAACGTTTTCAACGCGTAATCGGGATTGGCCTTATAACCGTCGAAGAAGTGTTCGGCATCGTAAATCACCTCGCCGACATGGCGTTTGAGGTAAGCTAGGGAATCGTATATCAGCTCAAGATTTTCCTCCAGGCTGATGCGCAGCGCCTCGCGAACGTGAAAATCCCAGGTCTTGCCGAAAATGGTGACCACGTCCGGTTCGGCCCTGATCAAGGTGCAGATATTATTGTCCTTGTCGGGGGTGGTCCTGGCCCGCCGGGTGGAGCCGAAAGCGGCGATTTTCGCCTGTTGCAGGGAGACGCTTTTTATCTCCTGGAAAAAGGCGATGTCTTTGGGATTGCTCCCCGGCCACCCCCCCTCGATATAATGGATTCCCATCTCATCGAGCATCTGGGCGATGCGGATTTTATCCGCCACCAGAAACGAAATGTCTTCGGCCTGGGTGCCATCGCGCAGGGTGGTATCGTACAACTTGATCATAGCCATTGCCCATCATCCTTATAATCAAGAATAGGGGCGATCACGAAAATCGCCCCTATTCAGCTTCATGCCAAACATGCGAATAACGCAGATTATTCGAAGGTCACATCCTTGGCGCCAAGGCCGAAAGCCTGGTGCAGCACCCGAACCGCAAGCTCGGTATATTTGGAATCGACGATGCAGGAAATCTTGATCTCGCTGGTGGAAATCATCTGGATATTGATACCCTCCTGCGATAGGGTCTCGAACATCTTGGTCGCCACCCCGGAATGGGAGCGCATGCCGGCGCCAACGATGGAGACTTTGGCCACGCTTTCGTCGCTGGCCACGCCGCTGGCGCCGATTTCGTTGGCCGTTTCCTGAATGATCTTCATCGCTTTCTTGAGATCGGCCTTGGTCACGGTAAAGGTCAGGTCGGTAAAACCCTCGTGCGAGACGTTCTGAATGATCATATCCACCGTGATATTGGCCCGCGAAAGAGGGGAGAATATCTTGGCGGCGATCCCCGGCCGGTCGGGCACGCGGAGCACGGAAATTTTGGCTTCATCCTTGTTGTAGCTGATCCCCGAAACCAGAACGGTTTCCATATCGGCATCCTCCTTACGCACCAGCGTGCCTGGATTATCGTTGAAACTCGAACGGACGTGAATAACCACCCCGTACTTTTTGGCAAACTCCACCGAGCGGATCTGCAGCACCTTGGAACCCAAAGAGGCGAGCTCCAGCATTTCGTCGTAGGAGATCCGCTCCATCTTGGATGCCTCGGGAACAATGCGCGGATCGGTGCTGTAGACGCCATCGACATCGGTGAAGATTTCGCAGACATCGGCCTTCAGGGCCGCCGCCACCGCCACCGCCGAGGTATCGGAGCCACCGCGGCCGAGAGTGGTGATGTTCCCCTGGCGATCGATTCCCTGAAAACCGGCGACCACGATAATGGTGCCGTTTTTCAGATCCTCGCGAATTTTGGCGTCGTCGATTTCCTCGATTCGGGCCTTCGAGGAAGCGCTGTCGGTAATCACCGGGATTTGAAAGCCACAATAGCTTTTCGCCTTGTAGCCCATGGCATTCAGGGCCATGGCGAGGAGGCCGATGGTCACCTGCTCGCCGGTGGAGACGACGACATCGTATTCCCGCTCGCTGGGGAATTCGGAAATCTCGTTGGCCAGCGCCACCAGCTTATTGGTTTCGCCGGCCATGGCGGAGACGATAACCACCACGTCGTTGCCATCGTCGTAGCTTTTGGCTACCCGTCTGGCAACATTGCGAATCCGTTCGACGCTGCCGACGGAGGTGCCGCCGTACTTTTGCACAACCAGGGCCATAATTACTGATTCCTCCTTTGGTGGAAAAAGCGGCCGGTTAGGGCGCGAAATGGTTGGAAAGCAATTAAAATCGCCTTTAACGCTTACGGCCGATTTTATGCACCGCCCGGCCTTCGGCGTCCTCCGCCGACTCCCGGACCATTTCCGGCAGCGTCGGATGGGCGTGAATCACTGCGGCAAGGTCGGCGGCGGTCATTTTCCGCTGCATGGCGACGGTGATTTCGGCGATCAAAGCCGAGGCCTCCTCGCCGACGATGGTGGCGCCGAGAATCTGGTTGTCCTCTTTTCCGGCCAGGATTTTTACCAGTCCCCGTGTTTCGCCATCGCACATCGCCTTGCTGGAGGCCTGATAAGAAAATCGCCCGATATTTACCGCCAGTCCCTGCTCCTTGCAATCCTCTTCGTTCAGCCCGACCTGGCCAATTTCCGGCAGGGTGAAGATGGCGCTCGGAACCACCCGGTAATCGGCCCGGGCATCACCGCCCAAGGCATTGGCAACGGCGATTTCCCCCTGGTAGCTGGCGACGTGCGCCAGTTGGATGATGTTGGTCAGATCGCCGATGGCATAGACGCCTTCGACCGAAGTCCGCATCCGCTCATCCACCCGCACTGCGCCCTTGTCCATCTCGATGCCGATTTCCTCGAATCCGTAACCGCTGGAATTGGGCGCCCGTCCGACGGCAACCAGAACTTTCTCCACCCGCACGGTATCGTGGCCGGACATGCTTACCGCGACTTCACCCTCTCCGACCTCCAGACCTTCCACCGAGGTGCCGGTGAAGACCTTTACCCCCTGTTCGCGGTAGGATTTTTCCACTTCCCGCACCGCCTGCCGATCGCTACGGGCAAGCAAGGCCGGCAGTTGTTCGACAACGGTCACCTGACTGCCAAGGGCAGCGAAAATGCTGGCGAATTCGCAGCCGATATAGCCGCCGCCGATTATGAGCAGGCTCTTGGGAAGGTCCTTAATAGCAAGAATTTCATTGCTGGTCAAAACATTTTTCCCGTCGATGGCCAACGCTTTCGGACGGGCGACAAGGGAACCGGTGGCGAGAATGATATTCTTCGCCCGGATACGTCCGGTGACCTCCCGACGGCGAATTCTGATTTTTCCCGGTCCCTCCAGAGACGCCTCTCCGCGAAAGATTTCGACACCATTCCCCTTGAGCAGTTGCTCGACGCCGCCGACCAGTTTGCCGACCACCGCATCCTTGCGCGCAGCCGCCCGGGAATAGTCGAAGCGCATCTGCGACAGCTCGATGCCATGTGCATCGGCCTGCCGCAGGCGCTGCAGCATCAGGGCGGTGCTGTAAAGGGCTTTGGTGGGAATGCAGCCGCGATTCAGACATGTTCCACCGACTTCCGCCCGCTCCACAAGACAGACGCAGGCCCCTTGCTGGGCGGCGCGGATGGCGGCCACGTAGCCGCCGGGGCCGCCGCCGATAACGGCGATGTCGAATTCGGTCATCGTGCCCTCTCTTTTTCTCGCCAGCACCGTCCCAATTCGACCAGAAGGCGCTCATTTTGCGCTTCGCTGGCCGTGAAAAGCAAGCGACGGCCCATTTCGTCGATGTATTCTATATGGAGTCGCAGTCCGCCGGTCGGAAGTTCGGGAATTCGGTCGGCCCACTCCACCACGGTGACCCCGCTTTCCAGGTATTCGTCGAAACCCAAGTCTAGCAGATCTTCAGGGTGCGCAAGGCGATAGAGATCGAAGTGGTGAAGAGGGCAGCGGCCCTGGTGAATGTTGAGCAGAGTATAGGAAGGACTGGCGACCGGTTCATCCGCCGGCACGCCGAGGCCGCGCGCCACCCCCTGCACCAGACAGGTTTTCCCCGCCCCCAGATCCCCACTGAGCAGGAGAAGCACGGGCGGTTGCAGCAGCCGCCCGATGAGTTCGCCCAAAGCCTGGGTGTCGGCGGGCGAGAAGGTCTCCAGTTGCAATTCCAATGTCAGATGCCCATGGTGCGGATGATATCCAGACGGCCCACCACGCCAACCACCTTCCCTTTTTCGACGACCGGTATAAGGTGAGCCTTTTTCTCCACCATCAGCGCGGCGATTTCGTTCACCGGCGTTTCCGGTACGCAGGTAACGACCTCACGGGTGCAGATTTCGCCGACGGTGCGGGCGGTGATCCGGTTGACCTCGTCGCGAAAATTCTTCTCGCTTTCGAGATAAAGGACCCAGTCGAAAAGAGTGACAACCGTGGGAACATGCAGCGGCTTGTCCTGCTCCACCATATCAGTTTCGGTGACGATCCCCTCCAGCCGTCCTTCCGCATCCAGCACAGGCATGGCGCTGACCCGGGTGTCGACGAAGAGACGGGCCAGTTCATCGATGGTCGTCGCGGCCCTTACCGAATGGACCTGTTTGGTCATGATATCCTTGGCTGTCAACATGCAAAATCCTTCCATGGCAGCGGGCAGCGCTTTTACGCTTCCCCTGATGCAAAATCGATGAGTTCCTTACGGGCTGCGGGCAATTCCCGCAGCAGATCAGTGGCGATCATGCCGGCGTCGCCAAGAAGTGGCAGCAGGCGGTCGGCGGCGCGGCCGTGCAGATAGACGCCGAGGGCGGCGGCCTCTTCGGCCGGCGCTCCCTGGGCGAGCAGGGCGCCGATAATGCCGGTGAGCACATCCCCCATGCCGCCGCTGGCCATTCCCGGATTGCCGCTGCCGTTGATGCGCACCCGACCGTCGGGAAAGGCGGTGACGGTGCGCGCCCCCTTGAGGACGAGCACCACCTTGTAAGTTTCGGCAAAACGTCGCGCCGTCCCGATGCGGTCCGCCTCGATATCCTCGATGGATGCGCCGGCCAAACGCCCCATTTCGCCGGGGTGCGGCGTGAGGACGGTCGGCGCCGAGCGCTCCAGGAGGATTTCCGCACAGCCGGCGAGGGCATTCACGGCGTCGGCATCGAGGACAACCGGGTGCGGACAAAGGCGAATCAATTCCCTGAGCAGGGCGACGGTTTCCTCCCCCTGCCCCATTCCCGGCCCGATGGCCAGGGCCTTTTTCCCTGCCCACAGCGCCTTGAGTTCAGGTAATGCCGCCGCCCCCAGGGCGCCTTGCACCGAGGGCAGCGGCGCCGTCATCGCTTCGGTCAGTTTGATCGCCAGCACCTCCTGGATGCAATCCGGGCAGGCCACCGTCACCAGGCCGGCGCCGGTGCGAAGCCCCCCTTCGGCGGCCATAGCCGCCGCCCCGGATTTGCCGGTGGCCCCGGCAATCACCAGCAGATGTCCGAAGGCGCCCTTGTGCCCGGTCAGCGGCCGAGGAGAAACCTGTTTTCTTGCTTCAGCGGCATCCACCAGGCGGTGCCGCTCCCCGGTCTCCCGGGACAAATCCACGGGTATGCCGATATCGACCACCGCCAACTCCCCGGCATATGCGGCGCCGGGCAGTACTGCATGCCCTATTTTGAGCGAATCGAAGGAGACGGTGAGCTCGGCCCGCACCGCGCGACCGAGAACCTTGCCCGTCGTCGCATCGATCCCCGAGGGGATGTCGACCGCCAGCACCGGCAAAGCGGCCGCGTTGATCCAGTCGATGGCCTGCGCATACAGGCCGCGGACATCGGACGTAAGTCCGGTGCCGAGCAGGGCATCGACGAGCAGGGCATCTTGCCCTGAAAGTGCCTGGTCCAGCGCATTTTCGTCGGCCGCAAAGAAAATCTCGCCGCCGCTTTGCTGCAAGGCGTGCAGGTGGATAGCGGCATCGCCGACGATCGTCCCGGCTTCGGCCAAGACCAGCGTCCGCACCTGCCAGCCGGCGTGCCGCAGCCAGCGGGCGATGACGTAGCCGTCGCCGCCGTTGTTGCCTTTGCCGGCCAGCACCAGCACCGGCCCCGGCGCCAGGGCAGCGAAACGGCGCAGCAGGATCTCGGCGGCGGCGCGGCCGGCGTTTTCCATAAGGACCACACCGGGGATGCCGATTTCCTCGATGGCGCGCCGATCCAGAGCGCGCATTTCGCTGGCGGTCAGCAGTTTCATGCTTTTTCCAGAACGACGGTGGCGACGGCGTAATCGCCGTCATGGGAATAGGAGAGGTGCGCGGCTTCGAGCCCCCGCTGGCGAAAGATTTCCAGGGCGCGGCCGGTAATGCGCAAAGATGGACAGCCGAGGGCGTCGTTCACCACTTCCATGTCCTGCCAGCCGATGCCGTCCCGCAACCCCAGGCCGAGCGCTTTGACAAAAGCCTCCTTGGCGGCGAAACGAGCCGCCAGATGCGGCGCGGGATCGTGCTTGACTTCGGCGTATTCCCGCTCGCCGGCGGTAAACAGGCGCTCCAGCAAACCCTCTTTTTTCTCCGCGACGAATCGGCGAAATCGGCCGATGCGCACCAGGTCCGTGCCGATGCCGGCGATCATGGCCTCAGCTCGCGCGCACCAGGTCGGCCATTTCCCGCACCGCGCGCTCCATACCGACCAGAACCGCCCGGGAAACGATGCTGTGGCCGATGTTGAACTCGACGATGCCGCCGAGAGCAACAACGGGGCCGATGTTGCGGTAATCGAGACCGTGACCGGCGTGAACGCTGAGCCCCAGTTTGTGCCCGCCACGGATGCAAGCCTCGATCTTCTCCAGTTCCTTGCCGGCGGCCGTTTCCGTTTCCGCGTTGCAATAGGCGCCGGTGTGGATCTCGATGGCGTCGGCGCCGAGGCGGTGCGCCGCTTTCACCTGCTGCATATCGGGATCGACAAAAAGGCTGATCAGGATGTCCCGTTGCCGCAACGTGTCGATGGCGCCCTTGAGGCTTTTCAGATGACGAACGACATCGAGACCGCCCTCGGTGGTCAATTCCTCCCGTCGCTCCGGAACCAGTGTCACCGCGTCGGGGCCGATTTTGACCGCGATGCCGGTCATCTCCTCCGTCGCCGCCATCTCCAGATTAAGGCGGGTCTTCACTGTCTGCCGCAGCAGATATACATCGCGATCCTGAATGTGCCGGCGATCCTCCCGCAGGTGAACGGTTATGCCCCCGGCCCCCGCCAGTTCGGCAATGGCGGCCGCCGTCACCGGATCGGGCTCGCGCGTGCCCCGCGCCTGGCGGATAGTGGCCACATGATCGATGTTGACTCCCAACCTGGCCATGCCGCCTACTCCTTCCCGCCCAGATGCTTTTCGATGGCGGCTCCGATGCCGTGCGCCATCTCGGTTATTTGATATTTATCCTGACCTTCGAGCATGATACGCAGCAGCGGTTCGGTGCCGGAATAACGGATCAGCACCCGGCCGGAGTCACCGAGTTTTTTCTCGGTATCGGCAATCACTTTCTGGATTTCCGCGAACTCGGCCAGATCGCGTCGTTCGGCCACGCGCACATTGAGCAGCACCTGCGGCAAGGCGATCATCACTTCGGCCAACTCCGACAGCGTCCGCCCGCTGCGCTGGATGATGGCCAGAACCTGCAAGGCGGAAATCATGCCGTCGCCCGTCGTATTGTGATCGAGGAAAATCATGTGCCCCGACTGTTCGCCCCCCAGATTGTAGCCGCCACGCAGCATTTCCTCGGCAACATAGCGATCGCCGACGGCTGTTTTTACCACCTGTCCGCCGGCCTTGCGCAAGGCGATGTCCAAACCCATGTTGCTCATGACGGTAGACACCAGGGTTTTATGCGCCAATTGACCGCGCTCCAGCATGTGAGCGGCACAGATGGCCATGATGTGGTCGCCATCGACTTCGTTGCCGAATTCGTCGACGAAAATCACCCGATCCGCGTCTCCGTCCAGGGCGATCCCCAAATGGGCGCGATGTTCCTTGACCGCCTCGGAAATGACCTCCGGGTGCAGCGATCCGCAGCCAGCATTGATGTTGGTGCCGTTCGGCGAAACGCCCAGGCTGATGACTTCCGCCCCCAGTTCTTCGAGAACCGCCGGCGCCACCTTGTAGGCGGCGCCGTGCGCGCAATCCAGGACAATGCGCAACCCCTGCAGATCCAGATCGCGAGGAAACGCATTCTTGAGGAAGACGATATAGCGTCCTTTGGCGTCGTCGATGCGAAACGCCTTGCCGACTTCGGAGGCGATCGGTCGCAGCGAATCAATCTTTTTCGAGAAAATCAGCTCCTCGATTTTCAGTTCGATTTCATCGGGCAGTTTAAAGCCATCGCGGGAAAAGAATTTAATTCCGTTATCCTGGTAGGCATTGTGCGAGGCCGAGATGACCACCCCGGCATCGGCGCGCATGGAGGCGGTAATGAAGGCGATTCCCGGCGTCGGCAATGGCCCCACCTGCAGAACGTCCACGCCCATGGAGCAGATTCCGGCCGCCAGAGCGTTTTCGATCATGTATCCGGAGAGGCGGGTGTCCTTGCCGATAACCACCCGGTGCCGTTTGTTGCCGTTGCGAAAGATATGGGCGGCGGCCCGGCCCAATTGCATGGCAATTTCCGTCGTCATTGGATAGATGTTGGCGACTCCGCGCACGCCATCGGTGCCGAAAAGTTTTTTCTGGGTCATGATTGTTTCCTTTTTTCCGTTCCGCTCATTGTTTCCTCGTTGCCGGGCATCTCCGGGGCGGGCGCCGGCTCGATGGTGACCCGAACTTCCGCGGCTTGGTGATTTTTAAGCGCCGAATACTTCCCTTGATAATTCAACGATGCGGTCAGGGTGAAGTCTTCCCGGCTTCCCTCGATATTGACCGGATCGGTGGGAACCTCGGCAATATCCCCAAGTTCGCTCTCGGCGCCTTCAACCGTGACCAGCCGTGGTGTCACCTGGACATCGCCGATCCTGTATCCTTCGGCGGGCGCTCCGGAGAACACGGGTTTTATCGGCACCGTTTTTTGCTTCACCCGCTCCAGTTTAACATCAACGAATGAAGGGAAAAGACGCGTGACCTTCAAAGCGGTCGGAATATTCAGGCGCTCCTCGAGTCGCCTGAAAGTCGTGGTGCCCGGCGGGAGGCCCTCCAGATCAACAGCGATGCTGATATCATTGGGCTGAAGATTCATCAGTAGTGTGCGCGGTCCGCTAATCCGAACGTCGATCGTGCTTGGCACCTCGTTGGCCACCATCAGCCCGGAAGGGACGTTTTCCAACTCCAGCGGCACTTGAAAACCGATCTCCAGCTTGCGCTCGCCCATGACGAAAAACCACAGAATGATAGCGAAAGTGAGCGAAATCAGCTTCAGGATCCAGTTTTCGGTCAATTTCTCGAACATGCTATTTCTTCGCCTTTTTCGCCGAACGCGGCTCAAGCAGACGTTTGAGAACCCTTTTCAGGCCGGTGGAGTCAAGGTCGCGGGTAATCCGTCCGCCAACGACGATGGAAATTTTGCCGGTTTCCTCGGAAACGACAATGGCCACCGCATCGACCAGTTCGGTCAACCCGATCGCCGCCCGGTGCCTGGTGCCAAGCGATTTGCTGATATCCGGATTCTGGCTGAGGGGAAGAAAGCAACCGGCCCGGGTCAGCCGCCCCTGCTGAATGACCAGTGCGCCATCGTGGATCGGAGAATAGGGGAGAAAAATGGAGGTAATGAGATCGCTGGTTACCTTGGCATCGATTTCGACCCCAACTTCAAGGAAATCCTTAATTCCGGTTTCCCGCTCGATGACGATCAGCGCGCCGATTTTTTTGCTGCCGAGATTAACGCAGGCCTTGACAAGTTCCTCCATTACGGCGGTCTCCTCCCGGTAGGAGAGATCGGCGAAAAATGGATTGCGACCGACGTGGATCAGAGCGCGCCGAATGTCATTCTGGAAAATGACGACGATCACCAGAATGATCGAGGAGAGAAAATTATCCAGGATCCAGTGCAGGGTGTAGAGACCGCCGACCTGCGATCCCATGTAGACGATAAGAACCACCGCCAGGCCGAGCAGCATCTGCACGGCCCGGGTTCCTTTGATGAGCAGAATGATGCGATAGATGATAAAAGCGACAAGACCGACATCAAGAAGGTCGAGGAGCCATCGAAAATTTTTCAACGCCGCAAATATTCCGCTCATCGACAACCGTCAGGAGACAGGGGACTCAGTTCATTGCGAAAAACCACCGCGACAGACGGCCCAAGCCATCCGGGCCGTTTCTTTGGCCGGCCGCACCTCGTGCACCCGGAACAGATGAGCGCCCCGTGCGACGCCCAAGGCCACCGTGGCCAGGGTCCCGTAAAGACGCTGACCGGGATCGGACTGGCCAAGAACCCGGCCGATAAAGTTCTTGCGCGAGGTGCCGAGAAGTATCGGCCGTCCCAGCGCCTGCAGTTCGTCCAGCCGGCGCAGAATTTCCAGATTTCCTGCGGCGTCCTTGCCGAAACCGATGCCGGGATCGACCGCCAGCTTTTCTTCGGGGATTCCCGCCGCCATGGCCCGTTCCAGGCTGTTGCGTAAATAGACGAGGATATCGCCCAGCAGATCCCCGTAACCGGTGTTACGCTGCATCCGCTCCGGACGCCCGCGGGTATGCATGACAAACAGACCGGCTCCGCCAGCGGAAACGGTCGCCGCCATTTTTTCATCGAAGTGGAGGCCGCTGATGTCGTTGACGAAATCAACGCCGGCGGCGATAGCGGCGCGGGCTACCGCAGCCTTGGTGGTATCGATGGAAAGAGGGATGTCGATCTCTCGGCGCAAGGCCTCGATAACCGGCAAAACACGATCGAGTTCTTCCGTTTCCGAAACGGCCGGTGCGCCGGGGCGGGTGCTCTCCCCCCCGATATCGATCAGATCGGCGCCTTCCGCCAGCATCCGCGCCCCCTGTCGACGCGCGGCGTCGAGGGAATCATAGCGGCCTCCGTCGGAAAACGAATCGGGGGTGATATTCAGCACCCCCATGATAAGCGGCTCATCCAGTGAAAGTCGACAATTGCGACCGGCCAAGTGACCGGGCGCGGAGGCGTTGCCAGCGGCGGCGAGCATCCGGTTATTCCCCCGGACGCAGCGCATCCTCGACACAGGGGCCATCGGCCGGCGCGACGGTTTCGCCGCCCACTGGGGCAGCGGGCGCTACTTCACCAAATAGGAGCTTCCGAATTTCAGCGCCGTCCATCGTTTCACGCTCCAGCAGTGCCTCGGCCAACCGGTTGAGATCGTCCTGACTGGTGGTGAGCAACTGCCGCGCCCGCTCATAATTCTCATGAACAATGCGACGGATTTCATTGTCGATATCGATGGCCGTCGATTCGCTGTAGTTCTTGACATGCCCCATGTCGCGGCCAAGGAAAATCTCACCCTCTTTTTCGCCAAAGGCGAGGGGCCCGAGTTTTTCGCTCATCCCCCACTCGCAAACCATTTTGCGGGCGATCAGGGTGGCGCGCTCGATATCGTTGCTGGCGCCGCTGGTGATCGTCGAAAAAGAAATCTCTTCGGCGATCCGGCCGCCGAGCAAAGTGCAGATGGCGATATTCAGCCCTTCCTTGGTTTCGCTGTATTTCTCCTCGGCGGGCAGGTACATGGTGACGCCCATCGCCCTACCGCGGGGGATGATGGAGACCTTGTGCACCGGATCGGCCTCCGGGATAAGCAGCGCCACCATCGCATGCCCAGCTTCATGAAAAGCGGTCACCCGCTTCTCCTTCTCGGTGATGACCAGAGAGCGGCGCTCGGCCCCCATCATGACTTTGTCCTTGGCCGCTTCCAGGTCGGCCATATCGACCTGGTTCTTGTCGGCCCGGGCGGCGAGAAGGGCCGCCTCATTGATCAGGTTGGCCAGATCGGCCCCGGAGAAACCAGGGGTTCCCTTGGCGACCACCTCAAGATCGGTATCCGTGCCCAAGGGGACCTTGCGGGCATGCACTTTAAGGATTTTTGCCCGGCCCTTGATATCGGGGCGAGGCACAACCACCTGCCGGTCGAAACGGCCGGGGCGGAGCAAAGCCGGATCGAGAACGTCGGGACGGTTTGTGGCGGCAATCAGGATGACGCCCTCATTCGACTCGAAACCATCCATTTCCACCAGCAGCTGATTGAGGGTCTGCTCCCGTTCGTCGTGCCCGCCGCCCAGACCGGCGCCGCGGTGCCGGCCAACGGCATCGATTTCGTCGATAAAGATGATGCAGGGTGCGTTTTTCTTCCCCTGCACGAAAAGATCGCGCACCCGGCTGGCGCCGACGCCGACGAACATCTCGACAAAATCGGAACCGGAGATGGAAAAGAAAGGCACCCCCGCCTCCCCGGCGATGGCGCGGGCGAGCAGGGTCTTGCCGGTTCCCGGAGAGCCGACGAGGAGCACGCCTTTCGGAATCTTGCCGCCGAGGCGGGAGAATTTCTTCGGGTCTTTCAGGTAGGAAACGATTTCTTCCAGTTCTTCCTTGGCCTCATCGATCCCGGCCACGTCCTTGAATGTCACCTGGGTCTGCGACTCGGTCAGCAGCTTGGCCCGGCTCTTGCCGAAGCTCATCGCCTTGCCGCCGCCGGACTGCATCTGCCGCATGAAGAAGATCCAGACCCCGATCAGCAGGAGAATCGGTCCCCAGGAAACCAGCATGGTGAACCAAAAGCTGCGATCCTCCTCCGGCTTGGCTTCGATCACCACGCCTTGTTCGCGCAAGCGCTCGATGAGTCCGGCATCGTCCGGCGAATAGGTCTTGAACTGACCGTCTTCCTTATACTTGCCTTCGATATGCGATCCCTGGATGGTAACTTCCTGGACTCTGCCTTCCTGCAGCGCAGAGAGAAAGGCGGTGTAGGTAATCGGCTTCTGTTCCCGATCCTTCTGCGTCATCATATTGAAGAGCAGAATCATCACCAGCGAAATAACCAGCCAGAGTGCGAGATTTTTATAGAATTGATTCACTGTACCCCCTAAAAAATTCTTTTTGCCGGGACGGTCATCCTTCTTGCGATACTGCCTCGGCTGGCGCTGAAGCGCAACCGGAAATCTAACACAAACCCTCTGTTTTCACAATAATAATGTCACTCGGCAGCCGGCTGGAATTGAACACGCAGCGCCGCTGCGCCGGGCGCCGGGCGCAGCCCCTCGCACCGTCGCATGCCGACCAGCCAGAATACTTCGTCCCCTTCGAGAAGCAAGACCCGCCGCCGCGATTCCCGGTCGAGTTTCATATCGACAAAAAAATCTTTAACTTTTTTGTGCCCGCCAAGCCCGTCGGGGCGAAAACGGTCACCAGGACGAAATTGCCGCAGGCGCAAGGGGAATTTGACCACGGCAGGATCGAATTCAACGGTTTGCCGCCCTTCTCCCAGCGCCGCAGGCTCGATAGCAACCCACAACCGGCCGATCCGCGGAATTGTGAATTCTCCCGGGCCTTCGATCACCAGGGAGACATCGGGGGTTTCCGGAGGAGGAGACCGGCGCAGCCAGAGGCGATTATAACGACGGCCAATCCAGGCGCCGGGAAGATGCAGGTCGGCCTGGGAGCGTTTTCGCAACAGAAGATTCTCGATATTTTCGAAATGAACCGCTGACAACCGATGCAAATCCCCGCGCACACGAAATAACGCCTGCCGAAGAATTCTCGTCCGAAAGGCCGGATGAAGTTGCAGAAGCCGCCCGCAGTCCAGATGGCAGTTTTCACCGGAAAAGGCTGCCAGCGACGACAACGCGCTCTCCGACTGTTCGCGCCAGAAATCATCCTCGATGGCCATTCGCCGAGCCGAGCGGGCCAGGTTCTCTTCCAGTCGCGGGTTGAATTCCTTGAGCAGGGGCAATATCTCATTCCGCAACCGGTTGCGGGTAAAGGCGCGATCCTGGTTGCTGGAATCCTCGACCCAGGGAAGTTGATTTTGGCGCAGATAATCGAGAATCTGGCGACGGGTGACTTCCAGCAGGGGGCGAATAAAGGGCAAATTCGCAAGGCGCATGCCGGCCAAGCCCGTGCCGCCGCTGCCGCGCAGGAATCGGTGCAGCACGGTTTCGGCCTGATCGCCGCGATGATGGCCGAGGGCGATAACCCGACAATCCTGCCGCGTGGCCACTTCCCGAAGGAAATCGCGGCGCACTTCCCGGGCCGTCTCCTCGATGCCCGAGTGGCGGCGGCGGGCAGTCTGGGCAACATCAGCGGCCCGCAAGGTCAACGGAATGTCCCACTGGGCGCACAGATCCTGGACAAAAGACGCTTCCCGGCCACTTTCGGGCCGCAAAAGATGATCCAGGTGCGCGGCGCAAACAGTGACACCGAGGGCAGGAGCCAATTGCCACAGAAGGTGCAGCAGACAAACAGAATCGGGACCACCGGAGACGGCGACCAGCACCCGGTCTTCTGGCCGCAGCAGAGAATGTTCAAGAAGAAGCCTGCCGACGATTTCCTGCATGGGCAACGACATTGATTTATTGCGTGGGGAAAAAGAACAAAGCCCCATCCGTTGACCGGAAGGGGCTTTGCGCAGATGGTGGCGGTGCAGAGATTTGAACTCCGGACACTGCGGATATGAGCCGCATGCTCTAACCAACTGAGCTACACCGCCGTAATATTGGTTCTCCGGGTAAGGGAGATTGTTGTTTTTGGTTGCGGGGGCAGGATTCGAACCTGCGACCTTCGGGTTATGAGCCCGACGAGCTACCGGACTGCTCCACCCCGCGACGAGAGGAGGAATTTACTGGCATCCGCCTTGGTTGTCAAGAAGAAATTCTTTTCAGATGCTTTTTTTGAACCAATCGACAAACCGGGGGATCCCCTCTTCGATTTTGACTTGGGGATCATAGCCAAGGACTTGCCGGGCCTTGCCGATGTCGGCATAGGTGCACAGAACATCGCCCGGCTGCATCGGCAAACGGGTCAGCGCCGGCTGCACTCCCATCGCTTCGCCCAAGAGCCGCACCAGGGTCGACAAGTCGACGGTCTGCGATTCCCCGAGGTTGAAAATATCGAAGGACGGCTGCTCGGCTCGCTCAACCCAATCGAGACTGCCGAGAATCCCTTGCAAGGTATCGGTGATGAACGTGTAGTCACGACTGGCGCTGCCATCGCCAAAAAAGGGGAGCGGCCGGCCGGCCTCGATCAGGCGGGCGAACTTGTGAATGGCCAGGTCAGGACGCTGCCGGGGTCCGTACACGGTGAAAAAGCGCAGACAGGCTATGGAGAAACGGTAGAGATGATGGTAGTTGTGGCAGAGCAGTTCTCCCGCTTTTTTGCTGGCGGCATAGGGGGAAATCGGATTATCGACAGGATCCTTTTCGGCGAAAGGCACCTTGGGGTTGTTCCCGTAAACCGATGAGGATGAAGCGAAAACGACCCGCCGCACCCCGAACTGCCGGCAGGCCTCCAGCAGGTTGAGGGTGCCGTAAACGTTGACTTCGTAATACAGCTGCGGCCGCTCGATGGACGGGCGCACCCCGGCCATGGCCGCCAGATGCACCACCGCCGACGATTCCGCCGGGCCCAGGGCGCGCACCGCCCGCTCAACATCGCCAGTCCGGCGGATGTCCCCCGAGAGGATGGTCAAAGCGCCCCCGGTTTCTTCGGCAGCGCGACGAATCTTGGCCGCATTGGCCCTTTTCACCGCCGGCGCGTAGAAATCGCAGAAGTTATCGAGAACCACCACCCGCCTCCCACGCCGCAGCAGGGCTTCACAGAGGTGGGAGCCGATAAAGCCGGCGCCGCCGGTCACCAGGATGGAATGGATTGGGCTCATATTTTTCATTTCTTGCGCACCAGGCCGATCAACTTCTCTTCTCTTTTCAGGCGTTCGGCAATTTCCTGCGCCGCCGCCCCGGTGGCGTAGGCACCGACCATGACCCGGTGCCATGTCCCTTTTTCCCCCAAATCCGCCGCCTTGACGGAAGCGCCGTATCCCTTCGCCGTCAGATGCGCTTGCAACTTCCGGGCATCCTCCGCGTTCTGAAAGGAGGCGGTCTGTACTTCCCAGGCACCCGCATTCGCCACGGCCGGCGCGACAGAAGGTTCCTTTACCTTGACCGCGTCGCTCGGCTTTACCTTCGCCTCGGGTTTGCTTGCAACGAGAGCCGGCGCCTCCGGCCGAACTTCCGGTTGCGGCAGGTTGATCCCGCTGCCAAGCGGCGGCTGTTCCCCGGTGGGCAAACTATCGTAGAAGGTCAGGTTTTCAGCCGGCGAGGAAGACGCCGGGGCGGGCACAGCCACGACCGGCATGCGTTCCGCCGACGAAGATTGCACCACCGGCTCACCGCTGCCGCCCTTTCCCACCATCACCCCCAGGGTGAAGCTGACCAGAGAAACCGCCAAAATCAAGGCCAGGAGGATAAGTGCTTGTTTTTTTTCCAGCCGGCGCTGAGTCCGACTCACAGTCTGCATGGCCATTTTTACCTACATCTGCTCCGGGGCTGAAATCCCAAGCAACAGCAAAGCGTTGCGCAGGACGATCCGGATATTGTCGACCAGAAAAAGACGGGCGCCACTGGTGGCGGCATCCTCGATAAGGATTCTCTCCCGATTGTAATAACTGTGGAAAAGTGCGGCCAACTCCTGAAGATAGGCGGTAATCCGGTGCGGTTCGAGAAAGCGTGCGGCCCCTTCGACCACCTCGGGATAGCGGGACAACATCTTGACCAGGGCCAGTTCCTCCTCGAGAACCAGGCGATCGAGATCGACCTCCGCCGCCGTCGGCGCTTTCATCCCAGCATCCAGGGCGTTGCGCTGAATGCTGCAAATGCGGGCGTGGGCATACTGGACATAGAAAACCGGATTCTCGTTGCTTTGCTTTTTGGCCAATTCCAAATCGAAATCAAGCTGGCTGTCGGAGCGACGCATGAGAAAAAAGAAACGGCAGGCGTCGCGCCCCACTTCGTCGATGACGTCGCGCAAGGTGACGAATTCCCCCGAACGCTTTCCCATCGAAACCGGTTGCCCGTCGCGCAGCAGACTGACCATCTGGATCAACAGAACCTGCAGATCGTCGGGGGAATGCTGAAGCCCGGCCAGGACCGCTTTCATCCGCGGCACATACCCGTGGTGGTCTGCTCCCCAAACATCGACAACAAGGTCGAAACCACGCTCGAACTTTTCCATATGGTACGCAACATCGGAAGCGAAGTAGGTCGGACTGCCGTCCGAGCGCAAAAGAACGCGGTCCTTGTCATCGCCATAATCGGTGGTCCGAAACCACAAAGCGCCATCCTGCTCGAAGGTAAGTCCCGCTGCCTGTAGCTTCCCCAGTTCTTGCCGCACCATGTCCCGTTCGTAGAGGGTGCGCTCACTATACCAGTTGTCGAAACGAATGCCGAAGGCGAGCAGGTCCTGTTCGATATTGGCGATCATTTTCTTGATGCCGTAATCGCTACAGAAAGGCACTGCCTGGTCCTCGGCGAGCCCCATCAGCGCCGCGCCCTGTTCCTGGAGCAGATCCCGGGCAATATCCCGGATGTAATCGCCCCGATAGCCATCCTCGGGAAAAACAATGGCATGCCCGGTCAGCTCCCGCAGACGCAGCCAAACCGAACGTCCGAGCATGACCACCTGGTTGCCGGCATCGTTGATATAGTATTCCCGCTGCACCTTGTACCCGGCGGCGGACAGCACCGAAGCGACCGCGTCGCCGATAGCCGCCCCGCGACCGTGGCCGATATGGAGCGGACCGGTGGGGTTGGCGCTGACAAATTCGACCTGAACCTGCCGGCCGGCTCCCAAGTCACCCGTACCGTAGGCATCACCTTGACGGTTGATCTCTTCCAGGACCCGATACCAGCTTTTGTTGCTGAAGAAGAAGTTGATAAACCCGGGGCCAGCCATCTCGACCTTGCTGAAAAGACCATCGGCATCCCCGAGGGCCGCAATAATTGCCTGGGCGATGCGCTGGGGCGGTTTTTTTTCGTCACGGGCGAGAACCATCGCCAAATTGGTGGCGAAATCCCCGTGCCCGGAGCGCGCGGGGACATCGAGAACGATGGCGGGGCAGACGCCCGAATGCAGCTGCCCAGTCCGGTAACAGGCCTGCAGGGCGTCGGCAAGATGCTGGCGCAGTTTATCCTTCATTATCGGTCAATCTCTCTTGAAAGCGGGAGTTTTCGTGTGCGCCGGCTTGTCCCCGTCGGCGCGGCGTATGTTAGCTTTTCTGCTTCTGTCCTGTCAAGAAAAGGAAAAAAAGGAAAAAGGAAGAAAAAGAAGTAAGCCACGAGAATGGCGCATGAAAAATCCCGGGGAAAGCGGGCGGGGCCGGGATTTTCCTCTTTGAATTATGGTCGAGCTTTCCCTTGCTCCTCCGCGGCCTCCTTCACCGTCGGAGAAAACTGATAGACCACCTCATCATCCTTGACCATGCCCAGTTCGCGCCGGGCAATCGCCTCGATGGTGCGCCGATCCGAACGAAGATCTTCTATCTCTTGGCGCAGCTTGGCGTTGCTGGCTTCCAGATTGCGCACCTGGGCCTCCAGCGCGCCTCGCTGCCGATTGAATTGCAGAGCACGCAGCAACCCTCGTTGGCCAAATACGGCAAAACCGAGCAGAAGGACGATAAGCAGCAGCGAGAAAACGGGGAGCTTTTTGGAGGAGCTTGAAACGGGGATTTCTTCTGAGGCGGGCATTTAGTAATAGTACCGGCAGCAAAAAGGTTGGGACGCTCGCCGGGTTGTCCGGCGAGCGTCCATCGATCATTTAACGATTACCATGCCCCGGATTTTCTCCAGAGTTTTGCGGCCGACTCCCTTGACCTTGAGCAGATCGTCAGCGCTGGAGAATTGGCCGAAATCGGTACGATACTGCACTATTTGATCGGCAGTCACCTTGCCTATCCCAGGAAGCATTTGCAGCTCCTTGGCGGCGGCGGTGTTGATGTTGATTTGGTGAACGGCGACTGTCGCCGCATTTTTCTCGTTCGCCCCGACGGAAAACGGGGTTGTTAGAGACAGACAAAAAAGAACCAATAGCGACGTGATGACTTTCTGCATCTTTTCCTCCTTACGGGTTTTATTGAAAATACCCGGCCCCCAGATGCTTCCCCTCCGCCCCTCCTTTCTCCAATGGTTAATGGCCTGGTCCGGGTCGACGACTGGAACCTGCGGCATTAATCACCTTCAATTGGGTTTTCAAATAGCATGATAAAAAGGTAAAAGCAACATTTTCCTCGTCTTCTCATCACCGGGGTTGCCCAAGCGCCCCCCCCAATTCGGCGATTTTGCCCAACCCGGAAAGCGAAAAGGAGACCAGATATTCAGTCTCATCCAAGCGGTCCCGAACCGTGAGATAAAGACTCCAGCATTGGGCGCGGTATTCCAGATTGAGCGCCTGCTCCAGCAATCGCCCTTCATCAAGATCCTGGCGGTGCAGGTAATTGAGATAAATCGGCCGCAGCCAGGCGATATCGATTGAACTCCCAAGGTAACTGAGATTATCTTTCTGGTACTGATAGTCGAGAGTCATGGCATTTCCGTCGTCATCCCGCACCCCGCCCCGGGCACTGAACTCCTGGAGACGATCGGCGAACCCGCCGCCGGAATTGACATCGTATTTAGCATCGAGGTCGAGGAAGCTCCTCTCGTTGGGACGCACAATCAGTTCGGTCCGCAGCGGCGAAAAAGGGGTTTTTCTCGCATCAACCGGCAGGTCCCTCGGTTCTTCAAAGTCGTACGTTTGCGACAGACGCAGATAGAGGACTTCGTGATAAACCGGCATGCCACCGGCTCTTTCCAGACGCCCGAGCAGACGGTTTACCAAGGCGTAAGATATACCGTTTTTCTCTTCAATTCTATCGAGGGCATTAAATACCGGCAGGTGCGATTGATCTTCGTACGGAATAAACCTATAGGTGATCTCCGGTTCGATGCTGTGACGAATCTTACTTACCGTCCGCCCATCCAGAGCATAAATCCTACTGAACCGACTGGATACGCTCGTGGAAAAATCGGCCGTACCTTCCCGCTCGGAGCCGGATCCCTCATCCGAAGTCCAGTAAAAGCGCTCGCGATAACCGACGGCGGGGCGAATTTCGAGAAAATCGCCCGGATGGAAAACCGCCGACAATTCGGGTCTCACCGTAAAGCGTTGGCCCGTCACCCCTTCCTGCCGCCAGAAATGCGTATAGGCGGCATCGAAGGCCAGAAAAAAAGGGGTTTCACCCAGCCGGTTGGGCAAGGCGGAATAGGTCAGTTCCGGCAATTGCTGCAGGGTTTGATCGTTGTCATTCTCCAGATCCTTGGTGTACCTGACCTGCCCGTTCAGACTGGACAGCCGCCAATGGTGGGTAAGAGCGATGACCGATTGCGCCTGTTCCTTGTTGTATTCGCTGGCCTCCAGACCGAAATCCTCGTAGTAGTCGCGGCTGCTGACATACTCGACATCGGCGATCAGTCGGGTCCTGTCGGATAATCTGCCGGCATGTTCCCAGTCCAAGGCGTAACGGTCTTCCTCGTCCTTCAACCCGGCAACATAATAACCATGCGCCACCCCCTCGGTTTCTTCCCCGAGAACATAGCGGTATTCCAAACCGTTGCCGATTCCCAACTTGGAGAGGTAGTCGAAGTAAAAAGTGGCGTCCAAATGTCGGTCGATGACCTGATACCAGGCGAGGGAGAGTTGGAATCCGCGCTTGCTGGACGATCCGATGCGCGGCATGAGAAAGCCCGATTCCCGCTCCGTTTTGACCGGGTAGGCGATATAGGGAATATACAAAACGGGCAAATCGTACAGATGGAATACTACATGGCGGGCTCTGGCATAACCGCCGAGGGTGACATCAAACCGGCTGGCGGTAAATTTCCACGCCGGCGGCTGCCCGTCGCAGGTGGTAAAGTCGCCATCCAGAATAAGGTAGCGGTCTTCGCCGAGGCGCTCGATTTGCTCTCCGGCAATCCGGTAGTTCGATTCCCGCACCAGGATGCGTGCATCGGTCAGCCGCCCGACGCCCGTGTCGAGGTCGATGTTCAGGGATTCACCCTCGACAATCGCCTGCGGACCGGTCAGGCGAACCGATCCTGCCGCCTCGGCTTCTGCCGTTTCCGCATTCCAACGAACCACATCCGAGAGCAGGGTCAAATCCCCTTTCTGCAGCCGGACATTGCCCCGCGCATACATCGTTTCGCTCGGGCGATCATACTGGAGTTCGTCGGCGGCCAGATCTACGGGGGCCGCCGCAGGCGGAGGTTCGTTGCCCAACGCGGTGGAAGCAAACAGCAGAACCAAAAGGGTTAAAAGAAAAGGACGTCGGCGGATCATGCGGGAATCTGCGCTCGCAAGAGGAGATACTCGCGAGCCGAAGCAACGAGGAAAAGGGAGCCGGCAACAAGAACCAACTCCCCGGATTGCCGATCGCGTAAGGCCGCTTCCAGGGCTGCGGCGGGATCGGAAAAAACGCATGCCGGCCATCCTTTTTCCTGCGCCGCCCGGGCCAGTTCCGCAGCGGGCACGGCATCGACCAGCGGCGGAGTTGTGCAGTAGAGACTGCCGCAATGCGGCAGGATAGGTTCGAGAATGTCTGGCGCCCGCTTGTCCCCTTTCACTCCGACCACCCAGCGAACTTTTTTCCCCAGCCGCAGAGAGTCGAGATATTGGGCGAGGACCCGGGCGCCGCCTTCATTGTGTGCCCCATCCAGAAGAATGTCGCGGCCGCCGCACCACCACTCCATGCGGCCGGGCCAAAATACGTGCTCGACTCCCGCCCGCAGCGCAGCGGTCGGCACGGCGATTCCCTGCCGGCGCAACAAAGCGGCGACAGTCAAGGCAAGTGCAAGATTATCGTGCTGATGCCGTCCGGGCAACCCCGGATGCAGATGCGCGAGATTCATTTCTGGTCCGCGATAGGAAAACCCTCCCGTTTCCGCCAGCGATGCGAAATGATCGCCGCAGGCGAACATGGGCGCCCGGCTTTCTCGGGCCAAGGCACCCAATAGCTGCAGGACTTCCGGCGGCTGCCGGCCGACGACCAGCGGCACGCCCGCCTTGATGATCCCCCCTTTTTCCCTGGCAATGGCGGGCAGATCGGCCCCGAGATGTTCGACATGGTCGCGGCAAATCGGTGTAATGACCGACACCAGGGGATCGACCACATTGGTGGCATCGAGCCGGCCGCCCAGGCCGACCTCAAGAACGACAAAATCGACCTGCTGCCGCTGGAAATGGAGGAGGGCCAGGGCGGTGGTGAACTCGAAAAAGGTTGCGGGGATGTCGGTGCAGGCGCAACGGATTTCTATCGCCAAGGCGGCGACCTGCGATTCAGCTATCGCCAATCCGTCGATGCGAATGCGCTCGGTGAAGGAATGCAGATGCGGAGAGGTGTAAAGGCCGGTGCGGTAACCGGCCCGGGTGAGGATTTCGGACAGACAGGCCGCAACCGACCCTTTGCCGTTACTGCCGCCGATGTGCAGAAACCGCAGATTCCGGTGGGGCCGGCCGAGGCGCTCCAGGAGAGACCGGATGTTTTCCAGCCCGAGCTTGATGCCAAAATGCTGGAGTCCATACAGGTAATCCAGACTCTCCCGATAATCCACCTGTTCAGTTCTTAGTGAAAATACGCAGAATTCTGGAGAGCTGTTCTTTCATCTCCGCTCGGCGGACAATCATATCGACCATTCCGTGTTCCAGAAGATATTCGGAACGCTGGAATCCGTCCGGCAGTTTTTGCCGAATGGTCTGCTCAATAACCCGGGGGCCGGCGAAGCCGATCAGCGCCCGCGGCTCCGCCATATTGATATCCCCCAGCATGGCGAAGCTGGCGGTAACACCGCCCGTCGTCGGGTCGGTAAGAACGGAGACGAAGGGGATTCCCGCCGCCTTGAGCCGCGCCAGGGCGGCGCTGGTTTTGGCCATCTGCATCAGGGAAAGAATGCTTTCCTGCATGCGCGCGCCGCCGGAGGAGGAGAAAACGATCACCGGCGCCCGGCTTGCCAAACCCTTCTCGATCGCCCGGGTAATTTTCTCGCCTACCACCGAGCCCATGCTGCCGCCCATGAAACTGAAATCGAAGACGCTGACGACTACCGGCAACCCGTCGATAGTGCCTTCGCCGCAGATCACTGCATCGCCGTCGCCGCCTTTTTTAACCGCCGCCTTGATGCGATCCCGATATTTTTTCGAATCTTTGAACTCGAGAAAATCGACAGACTGCATGCAGGGATCCATTTCGCGGAACGATCCGGTGTCGAGCACCAGTTCGATACGCTCCCGGGCGCTGATGCGAAAATGGTAATCGCATTTTGGGCAAACGTTCAGGTTTCGCTCGATTTCACGGGTATAGATAATTTCGTTGCAGTTCTTACACTTGGTCCAGAGCCCTTCCGGCATCTGAATCTTTTTGATTTCCACCGGCGTCATCGGAGCTTTTGATTTTTTGAACCAGGCCATCCTCGTCCTCGTCGTCATCGCATGTGAAATGCGCTAAAAGTTAAATTCTTCCCCGCCTTCCAGAACTTGCAGGCTGCACTCGTTGAGGGCGTACAGATTTTCCCGAATCTCCCGCAGGAATTGTGCATGCAATATCTTTACCGTTCCGGTCGCGCCAATTTGTGCAGTTCGTCTCTCAAGGTTGCGGGGGCCAGATGTCCGCCGGCAAGAGCAAGATTCGCCAAGCGGTTGGGAAATGTCGTTTAAATCAGCACGCGCGCCGCAACCGCCAAGCATACGGACCGTCAAGGATTGCCCGGCCCCGACCGTGTGTCAGCCGCGCGGCGTATCGCCTCGCCGAGAGACCCGATAAAAGCAGAAACGCGCGGCAGCAATTCGGGAGAGGTCCCGTATGCGGCGATGATTTTGACCAGGGCGCTGCCGACAACCACCGCGTCGGCAAAGGCGGCGACGGCGGCGGCATCCTTCGGAGACGTAATGCCGAAACCGACGGCCACCGGCACAACCGATTCACGGCGAAGCGCCAAAACATCCTCCCGGATGGCAAGGGCATCGACCGTCTGCACGCCGGTCACCCCGGTCATGGAAACGTAATAAAGATAGCCCTGACTTGCAGCCGCCAGTGTTTGCCGGCGGGCCGGCGGAGTGGTCGGCGCGAGCAGGGTAATCAGCCGCAAGTCCGCCGCCTGCATTAAACCTAGCATTTCCCCGTTTTCTTCCGGCGGCAGATCGACCAGAAGGATTCCATCGACGCCGGCAGCGGCGGCTTCGGCGACAAAACGTTCCGGCCCGAAGTGAAAAACCGGATTGTAATAACCCATGAGAATGATGGGCACTTCCGTCTGCCGACGCACCCGGGAAACCATCGTCAATATCCCGGCCAGCGTCGCGCCAGCGGCCAGGGCCCTTTCCGAGGCTGCTTGAATGGTTGGGCCATCGGCCATCGGATCGGAAAATGGAACTCCGAGCTCGATGAGATCGACGCCAGCATCCACCAGAGCCAGCAAAAGAGACTCGGTGGTCTGCAAATCCGGATCGCCAGCGGTGAAAAACGGGATTAACGCCGCCCTGTTCTCCACCCGCAAGCGATCGAAAACCGCTTCAATTCGTCCCATGGTCCGACCTTTTGCAAGCTGAAATTCGCTCAGTCTAAATGAAGCGTCAAGTGTTTTCAACCGTTTTCTCCGGTCGTTAATCTTCTGCCGCCAAGCGCAGGACTTGCGCAAGGAGGGAATCGAACATGGCTTCGGTAAGACGACCGGTCTGGATGTTGTAGCGACTGGTGTGGTAACTGGCCACCAGGACCGGACCGCCGGGAATAGAATACGCCGTCTGGTGGGCAAACGGAAAATCGGCCAGACGCCCGATCTTGCCCGCATCCTTCAGCAGGCGCAGCATGCTGAGAAAAGCGCCTTGGCCAAGAGCGACAATCACCCGCAAGCGCGGCATATTCGCCAATTCCGCCGCCAGCCAGGGGCGGCAGGCGGAGAACTCGGACGGTTCCGGCTTGTTGCCGGGAGGCACGCACTTTACCGCGTTGGTGATATAGAGATCGTGCAACTGCAATCCATCGCCGATATGCGTCGCTTCAGCCTGACTGGCGAGACCCGCCCGATACAGCAGAGGATACATGAAATCCCCGGCGCCATCGCCGGTGAAAGGGCGGCCGGTGCGGTTGGCGCCGTGCGCGCCCGGAGCCAGTCCCAGCAGACAGATGCGCGCCTGCGGGTCGCCGAAACCGGGCGCCGGGCGATTCCAGTAATCGCTCCGGCTCAAGCCCCGCCGGGGAGGCAGTCCCGCCATATAAGCGCACAGCCGTCGGCAGCGCCGGCAGTCAATCAAGGCATCGCCAGGCATGACTATTTCTTGCCGGCCGGGTCGGGTTTCCCCTCTCCCTGCCCTTTCCGTCGGCGGGGCGGACGGCGTTTCGGTCGCCGCTCTCCGGCGGTCGTCTTTTCCGGCACCGGCGCCTTCTTGCGCGGAGCGCTGCGTTTGTAATTCCAGAAAAAATCGTCCTCTTCCGGAAAGGCGCTGGGAATCTTGCGCCCGATGAACTCCTCGATATCGGGAAGATGGAAAACCGTGTCCTCGTCGGCAAAGCTGATGGCCCGCCCCGCCGCCCCGGCGCGGGCGGTTCGGCCGATGCGGTGGACGTAATCCTCGGAATCCTGTGGCAGGTCGTAATTAATGACGTGCGTGACCGCGTCGATATGCAGACCGCGTGAGGCGACATCGGTCGCGACCAGAAAATTAAGCCGTCCGGCCTTGAATTCGTCGAGAATGCGCATGCGCTTGTTCTGCGGGATATCGCCGGAAATCACGGCCGACTTGAACTCGTTGGCGCGCAACCGATCGGTCAGATGTTCGGCTTCCTTTTTCGTGTTGACGAATACAAGCACCCGCGCCTCGGTTTGCTCACGGCGCAGCAGGCCCATCAGCAGCGGAAATTTTTCCCGGCGCGAGACATGGTAGAGGATCTGTTCGATGCGCTCGGCGGTGACCTGCGTCGGCTCGATGCGCACCCGTTCCGCCAAATCCATGAACTCGTAGGCGAGTTCCATCACCCGGGGAGAAAGGGTTGCCGAGAAGAGCATCGTCTGCCGCTTTTCGAAAGGAGGGAGCTTGCGCAGAATGTAGCGCAGGTCCTTGATAAAGCCCATGTCGAACATGCGATCGGCTTCATCGATGACCACCACCTCCACCCGGCCAAAAGAAAATACCTTCTGCTTGGCATAATCGATCAGCCGGCCGGGAGTGGCGACGATGACATCAACCCCCTCGCGCAGCGATTGCCGCTGTTTTTCATAATCCACGCCGCCGAAGATCGCCTGCACCCTGAATGGGCAGAATTCACCGAGCCCCTTCGCATCCTCGACAATTTGCACCACCAGTTCCCGGGTGGGCGCCATAATCAGCGCACGGGGATCGCTGCCGGTGCGCTTGCCATTGCGCAGCAGATGGGTGAAAAGGGAGATCAGGAAGGCGGCGGTTTTCCCGGTGCCGGTCTGCGCCTGAGCGGCGACATCCTTGCCGGATAAAGCCAAGGGAATCGATTCCTCCTGCACCGGCGTCAACTCGGTGAAGCCGACGGATTCGACGCCCCGCAAAACCTCTTCAGGGATGTCCAGTTCGGTGAATTTCATTATTTCCTTTCGGGTTGGGGGGCGATTTTGGTGATCGCCCCAGGCGAATGCGAATTCGCCCTTACAGTTCCACGCCGATCGCATCGGCGACGGTGTGGATATCCTTATCTCCCCGGCCGGAGAGGCAGACCACGATTATCTGCTCTCGGGGCAGCTTCGGGGCGATTTTCATGACTTGGGCAATTGCGTGCGCACTTTCCAGCGCGGGAATAATCCCCTCCAGACGGGTGAGTTTCTGAAAAGCCTCAAGTGCTTCGTCGTCGGTGACCGAAACATATTCGGCCCGGTGAATTTCGTGCAACCAGGCATGCTCGGGACCGACTCCTGGATAATCAAGACCGGCCGAAATGGAATGGGCATGCAGTATCTGCCCTTCATCATCCTGCAGCAAATAGGTCTTATTGCCGTGCAACACGCCAACCTGACCGGCCGCGATGCTGGCCGCATGTTTGCCGGAAGCAATCCCGAGGCCTGCGGCTTCAACCCCGAGCAGACGGACCGATGCATCCTCGATAAACGGATAGAACATCCCCATGGCATTGGAACCGCCGCCGATGCAGGCCACGGCCACATCGGGCAGGCGTCCCTCCTGTTCCAGAATTTGTTCCCGCGTTTCGCGGCCGATCACCGCCTGGAAATCGCGCACCAGCATGGGATACGGGTGCGGCCCGGCGACAGTGCCGATGACGTAGAAAACATCGCGCACGTGGGTGACCCAATGCCGCAGGGCATCGTTCATGGCATCCTTGAGGGTGGCGGTGCCGCTGGTCACGGCGTGCACTTTGGCTCCCAGAAGTTTCATGCGAAACACATTGAGGGACTGACGGCGGATATCCTCGGTCCCCATGAAGACCTCGCACTCCATCCCGAAAAGGGCCGCCACCGTTGCTGTGGCCACACCATGCTGGCCGGCTCCCGTCTCGGCGATAATCTTTTTCTTGCCCATCCGTTTGGCCAGCAGCGCCTGCCCGACCGTGTTGTTGACCTTGTGCGCACCGGTGTGATTGAGGTCCTCACGCTTGAGGTAAATCTTCGCGCCGCCCAGGTGGTCGGTAAGTCGCTCGGCGAAATAGAGGGGGCTCGGCCGGCCGACATAATGCCGCAGGTAATAATCGACTTCGGCCATAAACGCAGGATCGTCCAGGGCCTCCCGGTAGGCGGCTTCCAGATCGAGAAGCGCCGGCATCAGTGTTTCGGCGACATAACGACCGCCAAATTGGCCAAAGTGACCGCGTTTATCGGGGTAATCGTACATCCGCTATTTCCTTTTTGTTCCTGTTAGCCGGCATTCTTGGCATTGTGGATGAATCCAGCGACTTTTTCGGGGTCCTTCTTCCCGTGAGTCAGTTCGACCCCGCTGGAGACATCCACTCCGTACGGCCTTACCGCCCGCACCGCCTCGGCGATATTGGCCGGGGTCAACCCACCGGCGAGGATGACTGGCCGCTGGCGGGCCACGGCTGCCGCCAATTGCCAATTGAAAGTTTCGCCGGTGCCTCCGTAACTTCCCGCCACCCAGGCATCCAGCAGCAGTGCCGAAACGGTGAATCTTTCGTGGTCAGCCAAGCTCTCGGCGTCTTTGATCCGCATGGCCTTGACCACGCGCAAGGGAGGAAATGCACAGGCGGCCGGGTTTTCGTCCCCGTGCAGCTGCAAAACATCCAAGCCGCAGAAGTCGGCGATCTCACGGATACGCGCTGGATCTTCATTGACGAAAAGGCCAACGGTCGTCACAAAGGGAGGCAGGCCATCGATAATGGAACGCGCCGCCGCCGGGTTTATGTTGCGCGGGCTTTTGCCGTAAAAAACAAAGCCCAGCGCGTCCGCTCCACTGGCGGTGGCGTGCTGGGCGTCTTCATTATTCGTGATCCCGCAGATCTTGACCTTGACCATAAAATCCCTAGGGGAAGACGCCCCCATCCCGCCTGCGCACCCTACATGGACACTTTTGGCAGATGGGAGAGGGATTCCCTGATCGCCTCTTCCGGATATTCGTAATCCTCCAGATGACCGGCGAAATACGCGTCGTAGGCGGCCATGTCGACGTGTCCGTGGCCGGAGAGGTTAAACAGGATAGTGCGCTCCTTCCCTTCCTCCTTGGCGCGCAGCGCTTCGTCGATGGCGCCGCGAATGGCATGCGATGCCTCCGGGGCCGGAATGATGGCCTCGCTGCGGGCGAAGAGCACAGCCGCTTCGAAACTGGCAATCTGCGGCACGGCCCGCGCTTCGACGACGCCGGCATGGACCAACTGCGACACCAGGGGCGAAGCGCCGTGATACCGCAGACCGCCGGCGTGGATTCCCGGCGGCATGAAATCGTGGCCAAGGGTGTACATCTTGGCAATCGGCGCCATTTTGGCGGTATCGCCAAAATCGAAGGCATACACGCCCTTGGTCAGCGTCGGGCAACTGGCCGGCTCGACTGCGACGATGCGCACATTCTTGCCGGCGGCTTTGTCGGCGGCAAAGGGGAAGCCGATGCCGGCAAAATTGGAGCCGCCGCCGTGGCAGCCGACGACGACATCCGGATAGTCGCCGACCAACGCCAGCTGTTCCTTCGCCTCGATGCCGATAATCGTCTGGTGCAGACAGACGTGGTTGAGGACGCTGCCAAGGGCATAGCGGGTATCCTCGCGGGTTGCGGCGTCTTCCACCGCTTCGCTGATGGCGATCCCCAGCGATCCCTGATTGTTGGGATCTGTTTCCAAGAGGGCACGGCCGGCCTGGGTGCGGTTCGACGGCGAAGCAAGCACTTCGGCGCCCCAAAGCTGCATCATGCTTTTGCGGTACGGCTTCTGGCCGAAGGAAACCTTGACCATGTAAACGGTGCATTCGAGCCCGAACATCTGACAAGCCAAAGCCATTGAGGTGCCCCACTGGCCGGCGCCGGTTTCGGTGGCGATTCTTTTGGTGCCGGCAGCCTTGTTGTAATACGCCTGCGGAATGGCGGTGTTCGGTTTGTGCGATCCGGCGGGGCTCACCCCTTCATATTTGTAATAGATTTTCGCCGGAGTGCCGAGGGCCTTTTCCAACCGGTGCGCCCGGAAAAGGGGCGATGGCCGCCACAATTTGTAGATCTCGCGCACTTCTTCCGGAATATCTATCCAGCGCTGCGGCGACATTTCCTGCTCGATAAGGGACATCGGAAAGATCGGCAGCAGGTCATCGGGGGAAACCGGCTGCAAAGTACCGGGATGAATGACCGGGGCGAGCGGTCCGGGCATGTCCGGGATGATATTGTACCACTGCTTGGGGATACGGTCTTCAGGCAGCAAAATCTTGCTTTGCATTCGACTACTCCTTTGCAAATTCAATAAATTGATGGCGTCGCAAAAACGCACCAACCGTGGCGGCGCTCTCGCTGCTTCGACGTACACAAGCACGTCTCATTGCCCGACGACTACGCACCTTGCATCTGGCGCTTTTGGCTTAGCCATCCAACATTCATTTTGCGTTCTTGCGAAAGCATAAATTACCCGGTCGGCAAATACTATGCGTTGCCGAGCAGTTCCCTGAGTTTCAGGCCAATGTCCGTTTCACGCATGAGGGATTCTCCGACCAGGAACCCCCGCGCGCCGCTTCTTTGCAGGCGCAAAAGATCGTCACGACTGTGAATCCCGCTTTCGGCGACCACAAAGCGATCGGCGGGGACCAGTGGCAACAGCCTCTCGGTCGTCGTTAAATCGGTCACAAAGGTGTGCAAAGAGCGGTTATTGATGCCAATGAGTTCGCAATCGGTCTGCAGAGCCAAGGCCAACTCGGCCTCGTCGTGCACCTCGAGCAAGACATCCAGCTGCAGTTCCGCTGCCTGAGCGGCAAAATCCCGTAGTTGCAGCGGATCGAGCATGGCGGCGATCAGCAGTACGGCATCGGCGCCGTAAGCCCGCGCTTCGAAAATTTGGTAAACGTCGCAGATAAAATCCTTGCGCAGCAGCGGCAAGCCGACAGCTTCACGGATGTGTCCGAGGTAATTCAGATGGCCGCAGAAGAAGTTCTGATCGGTCAGCACCGACAAACAGGCCGCTCCATTTTTTTGATATATTTCTGCAATTGCCACGGGATCGAAATCGCTGCGGATAATCCCTTTGCTTGGCGACCCCTTTTTGACCTCGGCAATCACCGCCGGCCATCCCGATTCGGCAACGTTGCGCAGAGCTCGGACAAACCCGCGCGGCTGATCCTCCACCAGCGCAAGGCGCTCTTTTAGCCGCGACAAAGGAAATTTTGCCTTATCGGCGGCCAATTCTTCGAGCTTATGCGCGACGATTTTCTTCAGGATGTCGGGAGTTTCTTTCATAGGACTCTATTAGATCTAATTTTGTTGGGTCAGACGGATCAGTTCCGTCAACTTATTCGCCGCCCGCCCATCGTCGATGGCCTCGCGGGCCATATCGATGCCGGCGGCTACATCATCGGCAACGCCGGCGGCCGCCAGGGCAAAGCCGGCGTTGAGGAGCACAACGTCCCGCTTCGGCCCTGGCTCCCCGGCGAGGATGGCACGGACGATGGCAGCGTTTTGCCGCGCATCCCCCCCCTGAAGATCGGCCAGAGGGCAGCGCGAAAAACCGAAATCTTCCGGAGTGACGGCATATAGTTTCGTTTCATCACCAGCGATCTCCCCCACCTGGGTGGGGCCGGTGAGAGTCACCTCATCCATGCCGTCGCTGCCATAGACGACATACCCGCGCCGGCAGCCCAGCTGATTGAGAACGCTAGCTATCGTTTCGACCAAATCCTCGCGGAAAACGCCGAGCACCTGGCGGTCGGCCCCAGCCGGATTGGTCAGCGGGCCGAGAATGTTGAAAATCGTGCGGATGCCAATTTCCTTGCGCGGACCGATGGCGAATTTCATCGCCCCGTGCAACGCCGGTGCGAAGAGAAAGCCGACTCCGATCTGGCTGATGCATTCTTCCACAACCGCCGAAGTGACGTCGAGATTGACGCCGAGATTTTCCAGAACATCGGCACTGCCGCACGCTGAAGAAACGCTGCGATTGCCGTGCTTGGCAACCCGCACCCCGCAGGCGGCGACGACCAGGGCGACGATTGTGGAAATATTGAAACTTCGCGTGCCACTGCCCCCGGTGCCACAGGTATCGAGAATCGTTTCCCGGTCAATATTGATTTCGTCACGATCGAGATCGAGTACGCGGCCGGCGCGGATCGGGGTGGCCCGTGCTCGCATGACCCGGGCGGCGCCGGTAATCTCGGCCACCGTCTCCCCCTTCATGCGCAGAGCCGTAATGAAGGCGCCGATCTGGGCCGGAGTTGCCTCCCCACCCATGATCTGGTCCATGACTCCCACCATTTCCTGCTCGGAAAGGCTTTCGCCTTCAACGACTCGGGCGATCGCTTTCTTGATCATCTCTATCCTCCGCTTATCGCACCAGCGACATCAGGTCATTTCCAGAAAATTCTTCAGCAATCTTTTCCCTTCAATGGTCAAGATCGACTCGGGGTGAAACTGTACGCCCCAGAGGGCAAAATCGCGATGCTCGATCCCCATAATTTCTCCCTCCTCCGTCCAGGCGGTAATCCGCAGACAAGCCGGCAGACTTTTTCTTTCGATAAGCAGGGAATGGTAGCGGGTCGCGTCGAAGGGGTCGGGCAGGGAGCGAAAAATACCGCTGCCATCGTGGCGAATCGGGCTGGTTTTACCGTGCATCAGGCGATTGGCGCCAATGATGTTGCCGCCGAACGCCTGACCGATGGACTGATGCCCGAGACACACACCCAGGATTGGAATTTTACCGGCAAAGGCCTGAATGGCCGCAACCGAGACGCCCGCTTCGGTCGGCGAGCAGGGTCCGGGCGAAATCACCAATTGACGCGGCTGGCGAGCTGCGATTTCCTCTATTTGAATAGCATCGTTGCGAACAACCTCAACCTCGGCCTCCAGTTCCCGGAAGTACTGAACCAGATTCCAGGTAAAGGAATCGTAGTTATCGATCATTAGCAGCATCAGTTGAGACCTTCTTTGGCCATTTGCAAGGCCTGCATGACCCCGCGCGCCTTGTTCAGGGTTTCCTGGTATTCGGTCTCGGGATCGCTGTCTGCCACGATTCCCGCTCCGGCCTGGAGGAAAATCCGGTCGCCCTGAATGACCAAAGTACGAATGGCGATCGCCATATCCATATTTCCAGAGAAGGAAAAATACCCCACCGCGCCCCCGTAAACCTCGCGCCGGCATGGTTCGAGCTCGTCGATAATTTCCATGGCGCGAATTTTGGGAGCCCCGCTCAGGGTGCCGGCGGGGAAGGCCGCACGAAAAACATCGAAGCCATCTTTATCCGGGTCGAGTCTTCCGCGGACATTGGAAACGATATGCATGACATGCGAGTAACGTTCGATGATTTTAAATTCGCTGACTTCGACGCTGCTGGTTCTACAGACACGGCCCAGATCGTTCCGACCGAGATCGACCAGCATGATATGTTCGGCAACTTCTTTCGGATCGGCGAGAAGTTCCTCTTCCAGGGCGGCATCCTCCGCAGAGCTCTTTCCGCGGGGCCGGGTGCCGGCGATCGGCCGCACTTCCGCCATTTCCCCTTCCTTGCGCACCAGCACTTCGGGGGAAGCACCGACGACCATCGTTTCGCCAAAGCGCAGGAAAAACATATAAGGTGAGGGATTGACGGTGCGAAGTGCGCGATAAATATCAAAGGGATCGGCGGCGAGGGGTCCGGCAAAGCGCTGGGAGAGCACGACCTGAATGACATCGCCGGCCCGGACATATTCCTTGCAACGATCGACCGCCCGGCAAAAAGCCTCGGGAGTAAAATTCGGCGTCAGCGGCTCCGCAGGCGGGAACTCGCGGGCAACTGGCGGCGGCAATGGGTTGCGCAGCCGGGAAATCATGCTGTCGACTTCGGCGACGCCCCGCTCCCACGCCTCCCGCGGGTCCTCTCCCGGTTGCAGATGAATATTGCAAACCGCCTTGATTTTCTGCCGTCGGTTATCGAAAATCAACAATTTTTCAGTGAGAAGAAAGCAGGCGTCGTACGTACCGATCTCGCGCGGATTGGCATCCGGCAGGCGTTCGATAAAGCGAACCATGTCATATCCGAGAAAACCGACGGCGCCGCCAAAAAAACGGGGCAGTCCTTCCACCTCCACCGGTCGATAGGGCGCAAGAAAGGATTTTAATTCGGCGATTGGATCGGATGTTGTGCCGGAACGGAGTATCCGCTCCCCCTCGATAATTTCGAACTGTGCGCCGCGACAGCGAAAGATTTTCCCCGGACCACTACCGAGGAAGGAATAGCGCGCCCATTTTTCTCCCCCTTCGATCGATTCGAGAAGAAAGGCGGTCCCATCATTATCAATTTTGCGGAATGCGGAGACCGGCGTCTCCATATCGGCAAGGATTTCGCGGTAAACCGGAATCAGATTGCCCTTTTTGGCCAGCAGGCAAAAATCGTCCTGAGCAGGATAGTACATCGAGGGGAAACTCCGGTGAATAAAGTGCGCAAGGCTAGCACGGATGCTGCGGAGCGTCAAGAAGTGCGGCCGGATTCAGCCGGATTCCGGGGGGAAAAGCGGGGCGGTACGGGTAGGAACACGAAATAAAAAGGCAGGGATTTCTCCCTGCCTCAACCTGCATCAGATAACTTTTATTCGGCCGGTTTTGCCTCGGCCGGAGCTGCCTCCGCGGCATCTGCGGTGTCGACTTCGGTCTTTTCTTGCACCGGCGCGGCCTGGTTCTCCGGCGCGGTTTGCTTGCGCGGTTTGGCCGTGAATTCTTCCTCGACCAGTTCGATTTGCGACAACGAGGCGTTGTCGCCAGAACGACTGCCGAGCTTGTAAATGCGGGTGTATCCGCCAGGGCGATCCTTGTAGCGCGGTCCGACCTGATCGAAAAGTTTGGCAACCACTTTGCGATCGCGAATAATGGCAAGAACCTGTCTGCGCGCATGCAGGTCGCCGCGCTTGCCCAAAGTGATCAAGCGATCGGCAAGTTTGCGCAGTTCCTTGGCGCGGGCATCGGTTGTGGTGATCTTCTCGTGATCGATCAGAGAGGTCACCATGTTGTGCATCATGGCACTGCGGTGACTGGAGTTGCGGCCGAGCCGCTTGCCCGATTTATTGTGACGCATGGTTCCGTTATCCTTTCCTATTTAATCGGTCAGCCGCCGTCTCAGGCTTCCTCCCGCCCCTTCTGGATCACTTTCAGATATTCCGGGTCGGGGAAATTATCCACTTTCTGTCCGAGAGAAAGACCCATTTCAGCCAGGATGTCCTTGATCTCGTTCAGCGATTTGCGACCAAAATTCTGGGTCTTCAGCATCTCCGCTTCCGACCGCTGCACCAGATCGCCAATGAGTCGAATATCTGCATTTTTCAGGCAATTGGCACTGCGCACCGAGAGTTCGAGTTCCTCGACCGAGCGATAAAGATTCTCGTTTATCTTCCGGCTTTCCTCGGTGAACTCTTTTTCGGACTCTTCTATCTCTTCATCGAAATTGATGAAGATTTGCAATTGTTCCTTGAGTATCTTGGCGGCAAAGGCCACGGCATCGTCGGGTTTTACGCTGCCATCGGTGACGACTTCAAGGTTGAGCTTGTCATAATCGGTGATCTGACCGACACGGGCGTTGGTGACGGAAAAGTTCACCTTTTTGATCGGCGAAAATATGGCATCGATCGGAATGGTGCCGACGGGCGCTCTTTCGTCACGGTTTCTTTCAGCCGGCACATATCCCTTCCCCAAAGACACGACAAGATCTATTTCGACATCGGCCTCTTTGGAACAGGAGGCAATATGATGTTCGGGGTTGAGAACTTCCACATGCGAGTCATGGATGATATCGCCAGCGGTTATGACGCCAGCCCCCTTTTTAACGATACGGATATTGCGACTGTCCTGCCCGTGCAATTTAAGCAGAACGCCTTTAAGGTTGAGAATAATATCGGTAACATCCTCGGTTACACCCGGGATGGTGGAAAACTCATGCAACACACCCTTGATGCGGATGGAGACGATCGCAGCGCCCTGCAGCGAAGACAGTAGAACTCGGCGCAGGGAATTGCCCAGAGTGGTGCCGAATCCTCGTTCAAACGGTTCCGCATAAAATTTGCCGAAGGTATCGGAAAGGGTTTCCGATTCAATCTGGAGGCGCTTGGGCTTGATAAGATCTCTCCAGTTTTTATACATTCGTATCCTCCGTGATGAGGTTCAGCCGCCGCCGGAATTACTTGGAGTAAAGTTCGACAATGAGATGCTCCTGGAAAGTCGGAGTTGTCATCTCTTCGCGCACCGGCAGTGTCTTAACAGTCCCCTTGAAGGCCGCACGATCAAGTTCCAGCCAGGAGGGCACTCCACGTCTCATCACCCCGTCCAAGGCCTCATTGATCCGTGAAACCTTGCGGCCCTTCTCCCTCAGTTCGACCACGTCGCCGGGACGGACCAAGTAGGAAGGCACGTTGACCTTGCGCCCGTTTACCAGAAAATGTCCCTGCCGCACCAACATGCGCGCTTCACTGCGAGAGGTGCCGAAACCAAAACGGTATACGATACTATCCAGACGCCGTTCGAGAAGTACCAGCAGAGTTTCGCCGGTAACGCCCTTCATTCGGTCCGCCATTTCAAAGTAGGACCGAAACTGGGCCTCAAGCAACCCGTAGGTACGCTTAACCCGTTGTTTTTCACGCAACTGGGTGCCATAGTCGGTGACTTTGATGCGTCCCTGTCCATGCTGACCGGGAGCATAGTTGCGACGTTCGACCGCGCATTTGTCGGTATGACACCTGTCCCCCTTGAGGAACAACTTCATGTTTTCCCGACGGCACAGCCGGCAGACGGGACCAGTGTATCTAGCCAACGTTGGACCTCCTTATATGTTTAGACTCTTCTGCGTTTGGGGGGGCGGCAACCGTTGTGCGGGATCGGCGTAACGTCTTTGATCACGGTAACGGTAAGGCCGGCCGCCTGTAGAGCCCGCAAGGCGGATTCACGTCCGGCGCCAGGGCCCTTGACAAGCACTTCGACGCTGCGCAGGCCATGTTCCTGCGCCTTTTTGGCAGCATCTTCGGCGGTTATCTGGGCGGCAAAAGGCGTGCTCTTGCGAGAGCCCTTAAAGCCTTTGGTGCCACAGGTAGACCAAGAGATCACATTGCCGACGACATCGGTAATGGTGACGATGGTGTTATTGAAAGTCGCCTGAATATGGGCAACGCCATTGGCGATATTCTTTTTCTCGACTTTTTTTCTGGTGACTTTTTTACCTGCCTTAGCCATCGTTCCTCCAATTATTTCTTCTTGCCGGCGACTGTTTTACGGGGGCCTTTACGGGTACGGGCATTCGTTTTGGTCCGTTGTCCCCGTGCGGGCAGTCCCCGGCGATGGCGCAGGCCGCGATAGCAACCCAGATCCATGAGCCGCTTGATATTAACGGTAATTTCGCGCCGAAGGTCGCCTTCGACCCTGAATTCGTGATCGATGAGGTCACGGATCTTGGCGACCTCGGCCTCGGTCAGATCATCCGTGCGGGTATTTGCGTCCACTGCGGCTTTGGCGAGGATCTCCTGAGAAGAAGAGCGCCCGATGCCGAAGATGTAGGTGAGAGCCACCTCAATGCGTTTATTCCGCGGTAAATCGATGCCAGCGATACGTGCCAATGTCTCGTCCTCCCTTTATCCCTGTCTCTGCTTATGCTTGGGGTTTTCACAGATGATTCTCACGACCCCTTTGCGTCGGATGACCTTGCACTTGTCGCAGATCGTCTTCACAGAAGCTCGAACTTTCATGTTTCGGTTCCTTTGCCAATGAATTGTTGCGCAAAACGAAAACCCGGCCAGTGAGCCTGCATGCGCCCTGGCGCCTAAAGCCGGGTGAGTATCTCTGGACCCTGCTCGGTAATTGCGATCGTATGTTCAAAATGTGCCGACGACTTGCCGTCGGTAGTGACTGCGGTCCAGCCATCGGCAAGTATCTTGACCTGGTGCCCGCCCGAGTTGATCATCGGTTCGATGGCCAAAGTCATTCCCGGTTTCAGGCGCGGCCCCTCCCCAGGCGAACCAAAGTTGGGGATCTGCGGTGATTCGTGCAGTTGACGGCCGATTCCGTGCCCGACGAACTCGCGGACCACGCTGAACCCCTCCTTTTCAACGCAAGCTTGAACCGCATGCGAAATGTCGGAGAGCCTGCCGCCCGGAACAGCGGCGTTTATTCCCAGTTCAAGAGAATGTTGGGTGACACTCAGGAGCCGCTCGGTTTCCGCGTCGACTTTTCCCACCGGCACGGTGACAGCGGCATCGCCGTAGAATCCATCGAAAACCACCCCGAAATCGATGCTAAGGATGTCGCCTTCGCGTAGCGGCGTATCATTTGCGAATCCATGAACGACTTTTTCGTTCGGCGAGGCGCAAATGGTGTATGGAAAACCGCCATACCCTTTAAAAGCCGGACGCGCCTTGCGCTTTTTGCATTCGCGCTCGGCAAATCTATCCAGTTCCGCCGAAGTCACCCCGGGGCTGATTCGCAAGCGCAGCAATTCCAAAATTTCCGCTACGATGCGACCGGCGGCCCGCATTTTCTTGATCTCTTCGGGCGACTTGAGAATTATCACCTCTTGCCCTGCAACCGAGACAGAATTTCTTCTCTGACAACGGCAATTTCTTGCATTCCGTCCAGCGCCACCAGTAGACCTTTTTGCCGATAATAGGTGATTAAAGGCTCGGTCTGTTCGTGGTAAACCAACAGGCGCTTACGGATGGTTTCTTCCTTGTCGTCATCGCGCTGGACAAGCTCGCCAGTGCAGAGATCACAGCGTTCCGGGTGACGCGGCGGATCGAATTTGACATGATATCCGCGCCCGCAGTCTTTACATGCCCGACGACCCGTGAGACGCTCAATCAAAGCTTCGGCATCGACCTGCAGCGCAATTACCGCATCGAGTTCTTTAGCGAGTTCGCTTAACGTTTCCCCGAGCGCATCGGCTTGCACGACGGTACGCGGAAACCCGTCAAGGATGAAGCCATTTTGGCAATCGGCTTCCAGCAAGCGCTCGCGCACGATGCCGACAACGACCGCGTCCGGCACCAGCGCCCCCGCGTCCATGAAAGATTTGGCCTTAACCCCCATGGGAGTCTGGCCCTTGACCGCCGCCCGCAAGATATCGCCCGTGGAAATCTGGGGAATACCAAACTGCTCGGTCAACATCAACGCCTGCGTACCCTTACCGGCCCCGGGCGGGCCAAGAAGAATGAGATTCATAAAATTCAGCCCCGACGCCCTTTCAGAGTCACTCCCTTCATGAATCCCTCGTATGAACGGGATATCAGGTGAGCCTCGATCTGCGCGGCGGTGTCCAGGCCAACGCCGACCACAATGAGCAAGGAGGTGCCACCGAAAAAGAACGGGACATTCAACTTGCTGATCATGATCGTCGGCAAAACACAAACCGCAGAAACGTAGAGGGCGCCTGCGAAGGTAAGACGGCTCAGAACGGTATCAATGTACTCGGCGGTCGCCTTGCCTGGTCGAATTCCAGGAACGTAACCACCCTGCTTTTTGATGTTATCGGCGACGTCCACCGGGTTAAAAGTCACAGCCGTGTAGAAGTAGCAGAAGAAAATGATAAAAGCAACATAAAAAAGGTTATAGAGCCAATGCGATGGCGTCATCATACCGGCAACCGTTTGCACCCATGGGATGTCCACAAGGTTGGCGACGGTGGCTGGGAACATGATGATCGAACTGGCGAAGATCGGCGGAATGACGCCGCTCATATTCACTTTCAGGGGCAGATGACTGGTTTGTCCGCCGTAGCTGCGCATGCCGACGACCCTTTTTGCATAGTGGATCGGCACCCGCCGCTGTCCCCTTTCCATAAAAATAATCGCCGCCACAACAACGACCATGAACACAAGAATGAGCAGCATGACCATTGGCGACAAGGCGCCGGTGTTGAACAGCCGCAGGGAGTTGACTATGGCGGCGGGAATCATCGCCACAATACCGGCAAAGATGATTAAAGAAATGCCGTTGCCAATCCCTCGTTCGGTGATCTGTTCGCCGAGCCACATGATAAAGGCCGTGCCGGCGGTAAGGGTGATTACGGTGAGCAGAATGAAGCCGATCCCCTGGTCGGGAACGACAAGCTGTCCGCCAGGGCCGCGCATGGTCTGCAAACCGACAGCAATGCCCGTCCCCTGGATGACCGACAGAATCACCGTCCCGTATCGGGTCCATTTGGTGATTGTCTTGCGTCCCTGCTCCCCTTCCTTGGCCAGCCGACCCACCGGCTCGAAGACCACGGTCAGCAACTGCAGGATAATGGAGGCACTGATATAGGGCATAATCCCCAGAGCGAACACCGTCATTCTCTCCAGCGCGCCGCCGGTGAATGCACTGACCAGCCCCAGAAGCGTTCCTTGGGTCCCTTGGAAAAAGGAAGCCAAAACCTGGCCATCAACGCCGGGAACCGGCACGTGGCACCCTACCCGATAAACCGCGAGCATGCCAAGCGTGAACAGAATGCGCCGACGCAGTTCCGGGATGTTGAAGATGTTCTGGATGCTGGAAATCAATTTAGATAACCTCGGCTTTGCCGCCAGCTGCTTCGATTTTCTCCACAGCCGACTTGCTGAACTTATGGGCTTGAACGGTCAGGGCCTTGGTTACTTCCCCGTTGCCAAGTACTTTGACTCCGTCCTGGAGCTTCTTTATCAGGCCAGCCTTGCCCATGGCCTCCAGATCGATAACGCTTCCGGCTTCGAAGCTCTCCAGATCGTCAAGGTTTACCAGCACAAAGACTTTTTTGTTGAGAGAAGTAAAGCCGCGCTTGGGCAGGCGGCGATGCATCGGCATCTGACCACCTTCAAAACCAGCCTTGATGCTGCCACCGCTACGCGCTTTCTGTCCCTTGTGTCCCTTGCCGGCAGTTTTACCGGTGCCGGAGCCCTGACCGCGACCGATGCGTTTTCTGTCTTTCGTCGAGCCGATTGCCGGCTTAAGGTTGCTCAGATCCATGCGTGTATTCCTTATTTATTCCTCGACCGAAACCATGTGGGCAACCTTGCGAACCATCCCCCGAATCTCGGGGGTGTCGGCCAGAACCACGGTCTGGTGCAGCTTATTCAGTCCAAGGCCGCGCAAAACCTGGGAAAAATATTCCTTGCGGCCAATAGCGCTTTTACGAAGCGTTATCTTGATTTTTTCGGCCATACCTCTCTCCTTAATTCTGACTGGTTACTGGCCGGCAACGATGCCACGGCGTCGCATAACCTCATCGGCGCTTTTGAGTTGACAAAGAGCATTGATGGTGGCTTTGACCACATTATGCGGATTGTTCGTCCCCAGGCATTTCGAAAGGATATCGCCAACACCGGCAACCTCGAGAACGGCTCGCGCGGCTCCACCGGCAATGACCCCGGTACCCGCGGAGGCAGGCTTGAGCAGGACCTTGCCAGCGCCAAACTTGCCAATCACGTCATAAGGAATGCTTCGCTCGCTAAAGGGCACCCGAACCAGACTCTTCTTCGCCTGCTCGACGCCTTTGCGAATGGCCTCCGGCACCTCTCTCGCCTTGCCGAGACCGTAGCCGACATGCCCCTGGCCATCGCCAACGACCACCAAGGCGGAAAAGCTGAAGCGACGGCCGCCCTTGACGACCTTGGCGCAGCGGTTGATATGGATGACCCGATCAGTCAGATTCAGTTCGTTGGGATCGATGCGCAGCAAAGACATTCTCCTTTACCCTAAAAAGACAATCCGGCTTCCCGGGCGGCGTCGGCAAGAGCCTTGATCCGTCCATGGTAGAGAAAGCCGTTGCGGTCGAAAATGACCTGAGTGATATTCCTCTCAAGTGCCTGACGGGCAATTGCGGCGCCTACAGCCTTGGCCGCTTCCGAGTTGCCAGGGTATTCCCCATCGAGTACACCCTTGGTCAGGGTGGATGCGGCGGCAAGAGTGCGCCCGCTGCCGTCTTCGATGATCTGGGCGTAAATATGCCTGGCGCTACGGAAGATGCTCAGCCGGGGACGATCCGTCCTCCCGGTTACTTTGCGGCGGACCCGGACCTGCCGTTTCTGCCGTGCCTGACGTCTATTGCTCGCGACGTTCACAGTCCTTCTCCTTACCGAATAAAACTTATTTCTTGCCGGTCTTGCCGGCTTTACGGACAATCCGCTCGTCGGCGTACTTGACGCCTTTGCCTTTGTACGGCTCCGGGCCCCGGAAGGAACGGATCTTCGCAGCCGTCGCGCCGACCAGCTCCTTGTCGATCCCTTTCACCGTGATACGAGTCTGCTTCTCCACCTCGGCGGCAATCCCTTGGGGAAGCGGATATTCGATGGGATGAGAGTAGCCAAGGGAAAGATTAACCATCGTTCCCTTCAGCTCGGCACGGTAGCCGACGCCATTGATTTCCAGTACCTTTTCAAAGCCCTTGGTCACCCCTTCAACCATATTAGCCACCAGAGTCCGGGTCAGCCCCTGCAGGGCATCGGACTCTTTGCTGGTGTTCAGCCGGTTAATATGGATCGTGTCCGCCTCGATCAGCATCTCGACCCCGCTGGTGAGCTCTCTCTTCAGCTTCCCCTTGGGTCCTTCCACAGAGACGGTGTGCCCATTCAGAGCCACCTTGACACCACCAGGGATTAGAATCGGTTTTTTCCCAATTCGTGACATGTTAAAACTCCTGCGTCTGAAAGCTACCAGACGGTACAGATGATCTCGCCACCGACCTGCGCATCACGCGCCGCCGCATCCGCCATGACCCCTTTTGAGGTGGTCAAAATTGCGCAACCCAGCCCGTTTTTTACAATCGGAACGTCATCTTTTCCGACATATACACGACGGCCCGGAGTCGAAATGCGGCGAATCTCATGGATGACATGCCTGTTATCTTCATCGAATTTGAGATAGATGCGCAATATGCCCTGCTTATCATCGCTGATCGTCTTGAAATTTTTAATATAGCCGAGATCGCGCAACACCGCCGCCACCGCCACCTTCAGGAGGGAGGAGGGGATATCTAGTTTCTGGTGTTTCGCCATCCCTGCATTGCGGATGCGGGTCAACAAATCCGCGATAGGGTCAGTCATTGCCATGAGATGTAGCTCCTTCGTTCTCTACCAGCTGGACTTGATCACGCCGGGAATTTTTCCTTCCAACGCAAGCTTGCGCAGACAGATTCTGCACATGTCGAATTTGCGGTAATAGGCCCGCGGACGGCCGCACAGAGGGCAGCGGTTATAATCCCTGACCGCAAATTTCTTCGGTTGCTGGGCTTTGATCATCATTGATTTCTTGGCCACATTATCCTCCGATACCTGACGCCTGCTGTTTTCTGAAGGGCATACCAAGCCCAGCCAACAAGGCGCGACCTTCCTCATCGGTGCGAGCCGAAGTGACGATCGTCACATTCAGTCCTTTTACTTTATCAATCTTCTCCAGGTCCACTTCCGGGAAGATCAGCTGTTCACGAATACCGAGGGTGTAGTTGCCCCGACCGTCAAAAGCTTTTGCCGAGACGCCCTTGAAGTCGCGGACCCTTGGCAAACCGACATTGATCAAGCGATCCAGGAACTCATAGGCGCGCTCCCGCCGCAAGGTGACCATACAGCCGATGGGCATCCCCTCGCGCAGCTTGAAAGAAGCAATCGACTTCTTCGCCTTGGTAATCACCGCCTTTTGGCCGGTGATCCGCCCCAGTTCATCGACGGCGGACTCAAGCACCTTGATGTTCTGAATGGCTTCCCCGAGTCCCATGTTAACGACGACTTTCTCGACGCGGGGGACTTCCATCACGTTCTTCAGCTGCAGGTCCTTCATGAGCTGAGGGACGAGCTCGGCCTGGTAGGTATCTCTCAGTCTGGCCATGGAATTCTCCCTATTTATCCACGATCTCGTTGCATTTTTTACAGAAGCGGGCCTTGCTGCCATCTTCAAGCACGCGAATTCCGGTCCGGGTCGGTTTGTGACAGGCCGCACAGAGCAGAAGAACGTTGGAGACGTCCATAGCTGCCTCCTTCTCAATAATTCCGCCTTCGGCGTTGGTCCGGGAAGGGCGGGTATGCCGCTTGACCTTGTTCAGGTCTTCAACCAGAACACGCCCTTTGTCCGAAAACACCCGCAGAACCTTTCCGGACTTTCCTTTTTCTTTCCCGGCTATTACCATCACCATGTCGTTTTTCTTGACATGAAATTTACTTGCCGCCATGTCTACCATTCTCCCGAATCGATATTTTAAAGAACTTCCGGCGCCAGCGAGACAATTTTCATGAACCGCCGGCCACGCAGTTCGCGAGCGACGGGGCCGAAAATTCGTGTGCCGACCGGCTCCCCGCCAGCGTTAACGACCACTGCGGAATTTTTGTCGAAGCGGATACATGATCCGTCCGGCCGTGGCACTTCCTTGGCTGTCCTGACGATGACCGCGCGCACCACGTCCCCTTTTTTAACTTTTGAATTGGGCAGGGCCTCCTTGACGGAGCAGATGATGATATCCCCAAGTCCCGCGTATTTCCGTTTGGAGCCACCGATCACCTTGATGCAGCACAGCCTCCGGGCACCGGAATTATCTGCGACATCAAGCATCGTCTGCATCTGAATCATGACGTATATCTCCTAAACAAGGCCATTCTTTTCGAGGATTTGGCGAACGCGCCATCTCTTGCCACGTGACATGGGACGCGTTTCCACGATCAGCACTTTGTCGCCGACGGAACAGCTATTGTCCTCGTCATGTACCTTGCAGGTGACCCGGCGCCGCATATATTTTCCATAAACCGGGTGTTTGACCAATTGATCAACCTTGACAACAACGGTTTTATCCATCTTGTCACTGGTGACAATGCCAACCCGGGTTTTCCTATTTCCGCGTTCTGTAGTCATAACGTCCTCGTCCATCCTCATTGTTCCTGTTTCTGCCGCAGGATGGTCTTTACCCGGGCGATATCCTTGCGAACCATCGGAATTCTGGCGGTGTTTTCAAGATGGCCGGTGTGCAACTGGAATTTGAGATTAAAAATCTCCTGACTCAACTCTTCGGACTTCTTCTGCAGTTCCTCGGCACCGAGTTGGCGCAGTTCCTCAGCCTTCATGGGCGACCTCCTCCCGGATGACAAACCGGGTCTGCAACGGCAGTTTGTGGGCTGCCAAGCGCAGCGCCTCGCGGGCTACGCTTTCTTCCACCCCCTGCATTTCGTAAAGCATCATGCCGGGGCGGATGACCGCAACCCAACTGTCCGGCGAACCCTTGCCTTTTCCCATACGGGTTTCAGCGGGCTTGCGGGTAAGGGACTTATCCGGAAAGATCCGAATCCAGATTTTGCCACCGCGTTTGATATAACGGGTCATGGCGCGGCGAGCGGCTTCGATCTGCCGCGCGGAAAGCCAGCCGCACTCGATGGCCTGCAGACCAAAATCTCCGAAATTGAGGCCGGTGCCACGACTGGCGGCACCTGTCATACGCCCCTTGAACTGCTTTCTATGTTTAACTTTTTTGGGCATCAGCATGGCACTGTACTCCGCTCCTTATATTTCACGGGCGAGGATCTCGCCTTTGAAAATGAGTACCTTGACGCCGATGATGCCGTACGTAGTTTTCGCTTCGGCGAAACCGTAATCGATATCGGCGCGCAAAGTATGCAAGGGAACCCGCCCCTCCCGGTACCATTCGGTCCGGCTCATCTCGGCGCCGCCGAGTCGGCCGCTGCAGTTGATCTTGATCCCCTGCGCACCGAATTTAAGCGACATGCTCACCGCTTTTTTCATGGCCCGACGAAAGGCAACCCGTCGCTCAAGTTGCAGTGCGACATTCTCGGCAACCAACTGGGCGTCGATTTCGGGCTTGCGCACTTCCTGAATGTTGATGAAGACTTCTTTGTCGGTGAGTTTGGCCAGTTCCTTTTTCAGCGCCTCGACTTCGGAACCTTTTTTGCCGATGATGATTCCGGGACGCGCGGCGAAGATATTGATCTTCGCTTTATTGGCCGCACGCTCCATCTCAATTTTGGAAATACCGGCGTGATATAGCCTCTTCTTGAGGTAGTTACGCAGCTTGAGGTCTTCGTGCAGCAGCGACGAAAAATCCCCTTCTGCATACCACTTCGATTCCCAGGTCTTAATGACCCCTAGACGAAAGCCTATCGGATGAACTTTCTGGCCCAAACTATCACCTCCTCTGAGATTTATTTTTCGTCGAGAACGACGACAATATGGCTTGTAGGTTTGCGGATCTTGGTCGCCCGACCTTGTGCGCGCGGCAGAAAGCGACGCAGCACCGGCCCCTGATCGACAGTGATCGCCTTCACGTAAAGCCGGTCGATGTCGGAAACCCCCTTCTGCTCGGCATTGGCAACGGCCGAACTGACGAGGCCGGAGACCACCGCAGCGGCCTTCTGGGGGGAGAATTTGAGGATGTTCAGTACTTCCTGCACTCTCTTACCGCGCACCATATCGACCACCAGGCGCGTCTTCTGTGGGGAGAGGCGCGCAAAACTCAGCTTGGCTCTGGCTTCCATGAAAAAAACTCCTTGGCGTTATGCTATCTTTTCTTGAGCTTGCTCTTTTTGTCGGAGCCATGCCCGAAATAAGTGCGGGTCGGCGAAAACTCACCCAGTTTGTGCCCGACCATATTCTCGGTGACGAAAACCGGGATAAATTTTTTGCCGTTATGCACCGCAAAGGTGTGCCCAACAAACTCGGGAATGATGGTTGAACGCCGGGACCAGGTCTTAATGACCCTTTTGCTGCTCGGGCCCCCTTCGGTATCAACTTTCCTGAGCAGGCTTTGCTCGATATACGGACCCTTTTTAATCGATCTCGCCACTGCCGTCTCCTCTATCGAAACTGAACAAAATTATTTCTTGTCTTTGCGCCGCACGATGAATGTGTCGGTCCGCTTATTGACGCGCGTCTTATAGCCCTTGGTAGGAACGCCCCAGGGGGTAACCGGATGGCGGCCACCGGAACTCTTCCCTTCGCCACCGCCATGGGGATGATCAACAGGGTTCATTGCCACACCGCGGGACTGCGGACGCTTGCCCAGCCAGCGATTACGACCGGCTTTGCCGATTTTCACGTTTTCATGATCCGCGTTGCCAACCTGTCCGATGGTCGCGCAACAGTCCTGAAGGACCAGGCGAACCTCGCCGGAAGGTAGACGCAACTGCGCGTATTTACCTTCTTTGGCGGCGATCATGGCGTAGGTTCCGGCGCTGCGAGCCAGTTGCCCCCCTTTGCCGACCTTCATCTCCACATTGTGGACCCATGTGCCCAGGGGAATGGCCCGGATAATCAGAGCGTTGCCCGGCTTGATATCGGCCGAATCGCTGGCGACAACGATTTCCCCCACACCGAGACCGACCGGCGCGAGAATGTAGCGTTTTTCACCGTCGGCGTAACTGAGCAAGGCAATCCGTGCCGAGCGGTTGGGATCGTATTCAATGGACACGACTTTTGCCGGGATGTTCTTTTTTTCCCGTTTGAAATCGATAATCCGGTATTTGCGCTTGTGCCCGCCGCCCGTATGGCGATTGGTGATGCGCCCATAGTTGTTGCGGCCGGTGGCGTTCTTTAACGGCACCGTGAGCGATTTTTCCGGGGTCGATGTGGTCACCTCCTCGAAGGTGGCGCCAGTCATGTGACGGCGCCCCGGCGAGGTGGGTTTGTATTTTTTTATCGCCATTCTGCTTACTCCGTATCGCGGGATAACAGTCGGTTAAATACCGAAGAAATCGATTTTGCTTCCCTCAGCCAAGGTCACGAAGGCCTTCTTGCGGTTCGGACGTTTGCCGAACTGTTTGCCCACGCGCTTGATCTTACCGGCAACAACAAGGGTGTTGACGTTGGCGACCTTGACCTCGAAAGCCTTCTCCACCGCCTGTTTGATTTCGATCTTGTTGGCGCCGCGGGCAACCTCAAAGGCAACGACCTGAGAAGTTTCCTTTTGCTCACTGGTTTTTTCAGTTATGAGCGGCTTGACGATGATCTGATGCAGCGGCTTCATGCTAAGGCTCCTTCAAGCTGGGAAACGGCTCCCTCGGTAAGAAGCAGGTTGGGATACTTCATCACGTCATAGACGTTGACCCCTTCTGCCCGCAGAACTTTGACATTCGGCAGATTGCGCGCCGAAAGCTCAACCGGGGAGTTTTCCTGATCGATGACGATCAGGGTAGCGGCAAGCTCGAATCGCTTGAGCACCTCGACGAAGCCCTTGGTGCTTATCTGCTCCAGATTGATCGCGTCGAGAACAGTGAGTTTCTCTTCCTTGAGCCGGACGGAGAGAGCGCTACGCAGAGCCGCCTTCTTCACCTTGCGATTCAATTTGAAATCATATTTGCGCGGCTGCGGTCCAAAAACCGTACCGCCACCGACAAAATGCGGAGCTCTGGTGCTGCCCTGTCGCGCGTTGCCGGTGCCCTTTTGCTTAAACGGCTTGCGTCCACCACCGGACACTTCGCTGCGCCCCTTGGTGGCGGCGGTGCCTTGACGGCGGGCCGCCAGTTGGTAACGCACCATGTCGTGAATCAGGTAGCCCTTGACGTCGACATTGAAGATGTTGTCGTCCAGCTCCCGCTCCGCAACCTGCTGCCTATTGATATCGTAAACTGCGATCTTAGCCATGATTGTCTCCCGTATCCACTGTCTCTGAAACTATTTCTTGGCTTTAACCGCCTGCCGAATAACTACCAAGCCGTTTTTAGGCCCAGGAACGGCGCCTTTGACCAAAATAATATTTTCATCCGGTCGGACATCGACGATCTGCAGATTTTGCGTCGTCACCTGGGCATTGCCCATCTGTCCGGCCATCTTTTTTCCCTTGAAAACCCGGCTGGGCCAAGCGCTGCAGCCGATGGCGCCGGGCGAACGATGGAACATGGAACCGTGGGTGGCGCGACCGCCGGCGAAATTCCAGCGCTTGATGACCCCCTGAAACCCCTTCCCCTTGCTGGTGGCGGTCACATCAACGATGTCGCCCCCGGCAAACACAGCGCAGGTAATTTCATCGCCGACATTGTAATCATCGACATTGTCGGCCCGCAGCTCGCGCAGGCTGCCAAAGGCACCCTTCCCGATCTTGCGGAAATGTCCCATCTCCGGCTTGTTGACCCGATGCGCCTTGCGCGAGCCGAAAGCCACCTGGATGGCATTATAGCCATCGGTCGCAACGGTTTTTTTCTGCATAACAACGCAGGGGCCGGCCTCGACTACAGTCACCGGAATCCGCCTCCCGTCAGCGGCGAAGACCTGGGACATGCCAAGCTTCTTACCCAAAATACCCTTTATCATTGCATCTTCCTCGTGTCCGATTATTACGGCCTACAGCTTGATCTCGACGTCAACCCCAGCGGACAGGTCAAGCTTCATCAATGCGTCCACGGTCTGCTGCGTCGGCTCGACAATGTCGAGCAGGCGCTTGTGAGTGCGCATCTCAAACTGCTCGCGACTCTTTTTGTCTACATGCGGGCCACGCAAAACCGTGTAACGGTTGATGACGGTTGGCAATGGAATAGGCCCAGCCACCCGTGCGCCCGTGCGCTTAGCGGTGTCAACGATCTCCTTCACCGACAGGTCGAGAAGTTTGTGATCGTACGCTTTCAAACGAATTCTTATTTTCTGACTGGGCATGCGGAGTTCCCTCTTGTCTTTACTCGACGATTTCGCTGACGACGCCGGCGCCGACGGTGCGGCCGCCTTCGCGAATGGCAAAACGAAGTTCCTTATCCATGGCGATCGGAGTGATCAGGTTCACCACCATGGCGATGTTGTCGCCAGGCATGACCATTTCGACCCCTTCCGGAAGCTCGACGATCCCGGTCACGTCG
>Ga0172382_10000801_pt1 | contig 58213 bp, 60 predicted proteins | sample Leawel138RmetaG_FD_122245 | JGI IMG/M metagenome (GOLD analysis project Ga0172382, IMG submission 122245) | Leachate microbial communities from a municipal landfill in Southern Ontario, Canada - Leachate well 138R metaG | ecosystem: Engineered > Solid waste > Landfill > Unclassified | place...
ACGCGCAGGCAGTGCTGGGCGGAAGGCAGTGGTGGGACGATGCAGTTCATGTGCATCGGGACGAATTTGACGTCGTAGCGCGGGAACAGGAATTTCAGCGGGACGGACCAGTTGTCGTCGAACAGCAGCGTATCGGTGAAGGCATGGTTGATGCCCGCCTTGGCGGACTCCCGAACAATGGCCTTGGCCAGATCGGGGTGGCCGCTGATTTCGTAGTCAGGCACGTTCAGCCAGTCCCGGAACCACGGCGCCGGTCCTTGCCAATGCGCGCCGGTGCCCACCAGAAAGTCCGGCACATGGCTCAGCGGCGTATTGAGCAGGTGGTCATTGGCAACGCCAATGACGACGTCCGGCTTCAATGCTTCCATCTTGTCATGGAAGTCTTGGTAGCCCTTGAGCACCGCCTGTTGCTGATGTTCGGGCGCCTTGTCGATCCATCCGGTCACCCCGGGGGCGTGTGCTACGCCCAGGGTCGCAATCAATGTGGCCATTCTTGGTTCCTTACTCTTGGTGGGCGATGCCCATTTTCTCGGCATAGAGCAGCGCCGCGTCGCTGCTGTTGTGGTTGCGGCTGCCGCCGCGGAACAGGCGGGAAATCTGGGGCAGGAAGTAAGGGTGGACACCCATTTTGCCCAGCGCCTCGATGTCGATGTTGCGCCACGCCTGTTTTTCCGCATCGTTCAGGCCGTATTGCGCCATGACGGCCTCAATGTCCCGCTGGAACACGGCATACAGCTCGGCATCGCGGCGCAGGTCGAACACCATCTGGTTCGAGGCCAGGGTTTTGTCGGTATCTAGAATCCCCATCGTATCTCCTTGATTTATGGTGAAGGCGAGCGCCTTCAGGCCTGCCAGGCATCCAGCACGGTCTGGCTCGGGCAGGCGTCGCCAAACAGGAAGTTGACGTTGTCGACCGTGGCCTGGTGTGCGGCGGGCGTGTGAGCTGAGACGGCGTCTTCAAGCATGACGCAGTAATAACCCAGCGAGTGGGCGTCGCGCAGGCTGGACTCCACGCAAATATGGGTCTGGACGCCGGTGAACACCAGGGTTTCGATGCCGCGCCGCTGGAGTGTTTCATGCAGGGAGGTCCGGTGAAAGCCGCTATAGGTGTGCTTGATCACTTGCGGTTCGTCCGCGTGGGCCTGCAATTGGAACAGCTCGGCGCCCCAACTGCCCGGTGCGCAGCATGCTTGCGTGATGTTGCGTTCGAGCAGCTTGCTGCGCATGGAAGCGGGCAGCGCGGCGTGGGAGTAGTCCGCCATCACCCAGATGACCGGCACGCCACGCCGACGGGCCGCATCCACCATGCGCTGAATGGGTGGAACGACGGTGGCGGCGCTTTGGACGTCTTTGCCCATGACGCGGTCAATATAGCCGCCGCTGGCGCAGAAATCATTCTGCATGTCGATGACGAGCAGGGCGGTGGGGCGCTGCAGTTTTTCAGCCAAGCCGGTGGCAACAGGCTGGCTGGTCGTGGGACGGTCGTGCGGCACGGCGCTCTCCAGGGAAAGGGGAACGGAAGGTTGTTTTCGATTTATTCACAGAGTATCGATATTCACGTCTATTTAAATATAAAATCGATTATTCTGTGCGTGTCTGTCACAAAAATACGGGTAAACGACAGGATGGAAACCCCGTAGGTCATGCGTAAGTTGAGCGTAAGGGAAAGCCGCGTTAGCATGGTTTCATGCGCGGCCGGTCCTCGAAGCTGGACGGCTTTTTTCAGGAGATCCAAATGCTTAAAGTCAGTGAAATTCTGCGTGTCAAAGGGGATGCCCTCTTTACGGCCAGCCCGGATACTCCGGTAAAAGACGTCGTCAATACGATGGTGCTGCAGGACATTGGTTCAATGGTGGTCATGGAGTACGGAGAACTGGTCGGCATGCTGACCTTCCGTGAAATCAACCAGCTGTTGTACAAGAATGGCGGCGGGCTCGGGGATACCATGACCCGAAGCATCATGGACGACGCGCCCGTTACGGTGTCCCCGAACACCGACGTTGATGAAGTCAGCCGCCTGATGCTGGATCGCCATGCGCGCTACATCCCCGTCATGGACGGCCGTACCCTGCTTGGCGTCATTTCCTTCTATGACGTGGCCAAGGCGGTGGTGGAAGCCCAGGATTTTGAAAACAAAATGCTGAAGGCCTACATCCGGGATTGGCCCGGCGATCACCGTGAAATGGAGCGCTGAGCCCGCTAAAAACTCCCCAGCTTGTCGCTGCTGATGCGATAATCGGCTTTTTCTTGTAGACACTATCAGGAACGTTATGGCTGGCAGCACACTTGGGGAGCTTTTTCGTGTCACCAACTTCGGTGAGTCTCATGGTCCTGCCATCGGCTGCGTGATTGATGGCTGTCCGGCCGGTATGACGCTGACCGAGGCCGACATCCAGAAAGAGCTGGACCGGCGCCGTCCGGGCACGTCGCGCCACGTGACCCAGCGCCAGGAACCTGATCAGGTTGAAATCCTTTCCGGCCTCTATGAAGGTAAGACCACGGGCACCCCGATTGCGCTGCTGATCCGCAACCAGGACGCGCGCAGCAAGGATTATTCCGCCATCGCGCGCACTTTCCGGCCCGGCCATGCCGATTACACTTACTGGCATAAATTCGGCCAGCGCGACCCGCGCGGCGGTGGCCGTTCGTCTGCCCGCCTGACCGCGCCCACGGTGGCGGCGGGCGCCGTGGCAAAGAAATGGCTTGAAGAACACTACGGTACCCGCATCCGCGGCTATATGAGCCAGCTTGGCCCGATCGCCATTCCCTTCGAGTCCTGGGACGAAGTCAGCCAGAACGCCTTTTTTGCCGCCAACCGTTCGCAAATCGCCGAGCTTGAGGCCTATATGGATGCGCTGCGGCGCGAGGGCGACTCCATCGGCGCCCGCATTGAAGTCGTGGCCGAAGGCGTGCCGGTCGGGCTTGGCGAGCCGCTCTATGACCGCCTTGACGCGGATATTGCGCATGCCATGATGGGCCTGAACGCGGTCAAGGGCGTTGAGATCGGGGCGGGCTTTGCGTGCATCGCGCAAAAAGGCAGCGAGCACGGCGATGAAATCACGCCCACCGGCTTCGTCACCAACCAGGCGGGCGGCGTGCTGGGCGGCATCTCGACTGGCCAGCCGATCACGGTGTCGCTGGCCATCAAGCCCACCTCCAGTATTCGCATCGAGCGCCGCTCGATTGATCTGGAGGGCAATCCCACCCTGGTTCAGACCCTGGGCAGGCATGACCCCTGCGTGGGCATCCGCGCCACGCCCATTGCCGAGGCGCTGCTGGCCACCGTGCTGATGGATCACGTGCTGCGCCAGCGCGCTTTCGCGCCGGAGGTGCGCATTCAAACGCCGGACGTGGAAGCCGCCGGGCGCTGAGCCGTTTTCCTTTCTTCTTTATCGTCGAGGTCTGCTCATGAAGAAGCCGTTTCTTTCCTTCCGCGTCTCCCGTTTGCTGCTTGCGGTTGCGGCGGCAAGTGCCGCGCTGACGGCGTGCCAATCCGTGCAAACCACCGGGAGCGGGACGATTGGCGTCTCGCGAAACCAGTACATGACGAGCCTGGTGTCCGAAGCGCAATTGAACCAGCAAGCCGTGGCGCTTTACCAGAAAACGCTGGCCGATGCCAAAAGCAAGGGTCAGTTGAATACGAATGCGGCGCAGACCCAGCGGGTCAAGACCATTTCGGATCGCCTGATCCGGCAAGTGGGGGCATTCCGGCCCGATGCCGCCAGTTGGGCCTGGGAAGTCAACGTCATCACCAGCGACGAAGTCAATGCCTGGTGCATGCCGGGCGGGAAAATCGCGGTTTACAGCGGCCTGATCAACACGATCAAGCCTACCGATGCCGAACTGGCCGCGGTGATCGGCCATGAAATCGCGCATGCGCTGCGCGAGCACTCGCGTGAGCAGGCGTCGCAGCAAGTGGCCACGCAGATGGGCTTGAGCGTCCTGACGGCGATCACCGGCACGCAATTGACCAATGATCTGGGCAGTGTGCTGTCCAACGTGATGTTCGAGTTGCCGAACAGCCGCGGCCATGAGTCCGAAGCGGACTTGATCGGTGTGGAGCTGGCGGCGCGCGCCGGTTATGACCCGCGCGCGGCGGTGACGCTGTGGCAGAAAATGGGCCAGCTCTCCGGCGGCAGCCGGAATGTGGAATGGCTGTCCACCCACCCGTCGCCGGAAACGCGGATGGCTGAACTGCAACGGGCCGCCGAGCGCGTCATGCCGCTCTACAACCAGAAGTAAGCGCGGAACCGTCCCTGCCTTCGACTGGAGAATCCTGGCCGAAGGTCCGGGGCTTGCGATGTTTGTCCGGACAAGTCCAATTAAATGTCCGGACATTTTCGAGGAATCGTGCCAAACCCAACAGCGATGCGGGATTCGTGTGGCATAATCTTTACTTCCAATGACCCGAATACTTGTTTTTCCCGTGCTTGTGCGCACTGATTTCGCATAATGTCCGGACAAAGTATTCTTTTCTCAAGACCGGAATCATGGCTCAGACTCTCTATGACAAGTTATGGGACGCCCACGTCGTCCATCAGGGGCAAGACGGCACCTGTCTGATCTACATCGACCGCCAGTTGCTGCATGAAGTCACCAGCCCGCAAGCCTTTGAAGGCCTGAAAATGGCGGGCCGCAAGGTGTGGCGCATCAGCGCCAACGTGGCGGTGGCGGATCACAACGTCCCGACCGCCAACCGCGATCAGGGCATTGCCGATCCGGTTTCCCGCCAGCAGCTCGAGACGCTGGACGAAAACTGTTCTGAATATGGCATTGTCCAGTTCGGCATGGGAGACGTCCGCCAGGGCATCGTGCACGTGATGGGGCCTGAGCAAGGGGCCACCTTGCCCGGCATGACGGTGGTCTGCGGGGATTCGCACACGTCCACGCACGGCGCCATTGCCGCGATGGCGTTCGGCATCGGCACCTCTGAAGTGGAGCACGCGCTGGCCACGCAGACGCTGTCCGCGAAAAAGAACAAGAATATGCAGGTTCGGGTCGAGGGCAAATTGCCGCCGGGCTGTACCGCCAAAGACATCATCCTGCATGTGATCGGCAAAATCGGCACGGCGGGCGGCACGGGCCATGCCATCGAGTTCGCGGGCAGCACGATCCGTGACCTGTCGGTGGAAGGTCGCATGACGATCTGCAATATGGCCATTGAAGCGGGCGCCCGCGTCGGCCTGGTTGCCGTCGACGAAAAGACCATTGACTATTTCCGGGGCCGTCCGTACGCGCCGAAGGGCGAACAATGGGATCAGGCCGTTGCCTACTGGAAGACCTTGGTGTCGGACGAAGGCGCGCATTTTGACCGCGTGGTGGAAATCAACGCGGCGGACATCGAGCCGCAAGTCACCTGGGGTACCTCGCCTGAAATGGTGGTGCCGGTTGGCGCCACGGTGCCGGATCCCGCCAACGAGACGGATGAAACGCGCAAGCAGGGCATTGAGCGCGCTTTGAGCTATATGGGTCTTGAGGCGAATATGCCGATGACCGATATCAAGATTGACAAGGTCTTCATCGGTTCGTGCACGAACTCGCGAATCGAGGACCTGCGCGCCGCCGCCTCCGTGGTCAAGGGCCGCAAAGTGGCGGGCAACGTCAGCTTGGCCATGGTCGTGCCGGGCTCGGGCCTGGTCAAGGCGCAGGCCGAGGAAGAGGGGCTGGACAAGATTTTTCTCGACGCCGGATTCGAGTGGCGCGACCCGGGCTGCTCCATGTGCCTGGCCATGAACGACGACAAGCTGTTGCCGGGCGAGCGCTGCGCGTCCACGTCCAACCGCAATTTTGAAGGGCGCCAGGGCCAGGGCGGCCGCACGCATCTGGTCAGCCCCGCGATGGCGGCGGCCGCCGCGGTGGCCGGTCATTTCGTCGACGTTCGTCAATTCTAAGAGGTCACTCATGCAAGCGTTCACCGTACATCAAGGATTGGTTGCGCCACTCGACCGTGAAAACGTCGACACGGACCAGATCATTCCGAAGCAGTTCCTGAAATCCATCTACCGGACCGGCTTCGGCCCGAACCTGTTCGATGCCTGGCGCTATCTTGACGAAGGCCAGCCGGGCATGGACAACAGCAAGCGTCCGCTGAATCCGGACTTCGTGCTGAACCAGGCGCGTTACCAAGGCGCGTCGGTGCTGCTGGCGCGCAAGAACTTCGGCTGCGGCTCGAGCCGCGAGCATGCGCCGTGGGCACTGGAGCAGTATGGCTTTCGCGTCGTCATTGCGCCGTCGTTTGCGGATATCTTCTTCAACAACTGCTTCAAGAACGGCGTGCTGCCGATCGTGCAGCCGGAAGACGTGGTTGCCCGCCTGTTCGAGGAAGTGGAAGCGCAGCCCGGCTATCAACTGACGGTGGATCTGGAGCAGCAGAAAGTGATGACGCCGTCGGGCGACTCCTTTTCCTTTGAGATCGATGACTTCCGCAAGTACTGCATGGTGAACGGGCTCGATGAAATCGGCCTGACCCTGCGCAATGAAGACAAGATCCGTGCATTCGAACAAGCGCGCCTGGCCCGGCATCCGTGGCTGGCCGCGCCGGGTCTCTAACTCTTAACCAAGGTAGATGTATGTCATTAATTGCCATTTTGCCGGGTGACGGCATTGGTCCTGAAATCGTTGAGCAGGCGCAACGGGTGCTGAGCGCGCTGGGCGAGAACTTCCAGATGGAAACGCAGCCGGTGGGCGGCGCGGCCTATGAGGCCGCGGGCCACCCGCTGCCCGCGGCAACGCTGGAGCTGGCCAAACGGGCCGACGCCGTGCTGTTCGGCGCCGTCGGCGATTGGAAGTACGATGCGCTGGAGCGCGCGCTGCGTCCGGAACAAGCCATTCTCGGCCTGCGCAAGGAACTGGGGCTGTTTGCCAACCTGCGGCCCGCCATCCTGTATCCCGAACTGGCCAATGCCTCGTCATTGAAGCCGGAAGTGGTGGCAGGCCTGGATATCCTGATCATCCGCGAGTTGACCGGCGACATCTACTTCGGCCAGCCGCGCGGCGTGCGCACGGCGCCGGACGGCGCGTTCGCGGGTGAGCGCGAGGGCTTCGACACGATGCGCTATGCCGAGCCCGAAGTGCGCCGCATTGCCAAGGTGGCCTTTGAGACCGCGCGCAAGCGCAACAAGAAGCTGTGCAGCGTGGACAAGTCCAATGTGCTGGAAACCTTCCAGTTCTGGAAAGACATCATGATCGACGTTTCCCAGTCCTATCCGGACGTGGAGTTGACGCATATGTACGTGGACAATGCGGCCATGCAACTGGTGCGCGCGCCGAAGCAGTTCGATGTGATCGTGACCGGCAATATGTTCGGCGACATCCTGTCTGACCAGGCATCGATGCTGACCGGTTCGATCGGCATGCTGCCATCGGCGTCGCTGAACGAGTCGGGCAAGGGCCTGTACGAGCCCAGCCACGGTTCGGCGCCGGATATTGCGGGCCAGAATCTGGCTAATCCGCTGGCCACGATCCTGTCCGCGGCCATGCTGCTGCGCTATTCGCTGAACAAGTCGGCGCAGGCGGACCGGATTGAAGCCGCGGTCAAACGTGTGCTGGCCCAGGGCTTGCGCACCGCTGATATCTACGAAGACGGCACCACGAAAGTTGGAACTGCGCAAATGGGTGACGCGGTGATCGCCGCTTTGCAATAAAATAGGGGAGTGTCGCGCCTTTCCGGGTGCGATGCGCCCGGAAATTTACTTTAGGGGTTAATTGAATGAAAGCAGTGGGTCTGGTCGGCTGGCGTGGAATGGTCGGCTCCGTATTGATGCAACGCATGCGGGACGAAAATGATTTCGCGCTGATCGAACCGGTATTTTTCTCCACGAGCAATGCGGGCGGCGCCGCCCCGGCCTGGGCGTCGGGCGCGGGCCCCTTGCAGGACGCCTACAACCTTGACGCGCTGAAGAAGCTGCCGATCATTGTCACCGCCCAGGGCGGCGATTACACCTCGGACGTGTTTCCCAAGCTGCGCGCGGCCGGTTGGGACGGTATCTGGATTGATGCCGCCAGTTCGCTGCGCATGAACGATGACGCCGTCATTGTGCTGGACCCGGTCAACCGCAACGTGATTGACCAGGCCCTGGCCAAAGGCGTGAAAAACTACATTGGCGGCAACTGCACCGTCAGCTGCATGCTGATGGGCCTGGGCGGCCTGTTCCAGCATGACCTGATCGACTGGATGACCAGCATGACCTATCAGGCCGCCTCCGGCGGCGGCGCGCAGCACATGCGCGAGCTGATCACGCAGTTCGGTCTGCTGAATGCCGAAGTGTCCGGCCTGCTGGCCGACCCGGCGTCCGCCATTCTTGAAATTGACCGCGCCATTCTGGGCAAGCAGCAGGACCCGGGCCTGCCGCAAGCACAGTTCGGCGTGCCGCTGGCCGGCAACCTGATTCCGTGGATTGACAAAGACCTGGGCAATGGCACCTCGCGGGAAGAATGGAAGGCGGGCGTTGAAACCAACAAGATCCTCGGCCGTTCGGACAACGCCATTCCCATTGACGGCCTGTGCGTGCGGATCGGTGCCATGCGCTGCCATAGCCAGGCCTTGACCATCAAGCTGAAAAAAGACGTTCCGCTGGATGAGATCACTGACATGCTGAGTTCGGCCAACCCGTGGGCCAAAGTCGTGCCAAACACCCGTGAGGACTCAATGAAGGCCTTGACGCCGGTGGCCGTGACCGGCACGCTGGAAATTCCGGTGGGCCGTTTGCGCAAGCTGGACATGGGCGGGGACTATCTCAGCGCCTTCACGGTGGGTGACCAATTGCTGTGGGGCGCGGCGGAACCGCTGCGCCGGATGCTGCGCATCGCGCTAGGTGAGCTGTAAAGCCTGGTTCACGTCAGCGCGTTCTGTACTTTTCGAAGGCTTGAAACCCGGTTTCGAGCCTTCGTCGTGTTGGGGGTTCCCAATGCGGATGGAACCCCAGGCGGCGCCGCTGATCAGCAGGGCGGCAAGCACAAGGAGAAAAAGCGGATGGATTGGTTGATTGGTGGTGTCGTGGTGGTGTTGGTGATTGCGGGCGGCGTGTCCTTTACCGTCCGTACGCGCACGCCTGAACGCCTGGTGACGCCGTCCCCGGCGGCGGGTTGGGATGAGGCGCTGGCAAATATGCCACGCGGTGCCGGTGCGGAAGCAAGTGCCCTGGCCCTGGAGGAAGAGGACCTGCTGGCTGGCACGGAAACCGCGGCGGTGTCGCCGGACGCCTTGCCGCCGCTGGATCTGGACTTTGACCTGGATCTTGACACGCCTGCCAACAAGCCTGGCGCGGCTGGGGCTGGGCAGGCTGTGTCCGCGCAGCCCCCATCGCCAAGGCCGGATTCGCAGGAATGAACAAAATTGCGTTGGGCGTGTGCTATGAAGGCACGTCATGGATGGGGTGGCAGACGCAGCCGCATCGGCGCACGGTCCAGGACACGCTGGAACAGGCCTTGCTGGCGTTTCTTGGCCATCAAACACCAACGATCTGCGCGGGCAGAACCGATACCGGCGTTCATGCCGCAATGCAGGTTGTCCACCTGGAAACGCCATTGCACCGGCCTGAGCAGGCCTGGGTGAGAGGGCTGAACACCATGTTGCCGTCAAGCATCGGGATTCGGTGGGCCCATGCCGTGGATGCCGGTTTCCATGCCCGCTTCTCCGCCCAGTCCCGAACGTATGTCTATCGTTTACTGGAAAGTCCGGTGCGCTCGCCGCTCTGGGCGGGCCGCACGGGATGGAGTTTCCGGCCCCTGGACCTGGCGGCGATGCAAGAGGCCGCGTCCGCGCTGGTGGGCCGACATGATTTCAGCAGTTTCCGCTCGTCGCAATGCCAGGCGGCCACACCGGTCCGCGAGCTGACCCGGCTTGATCTTGAGCGGCACGGCCGCTTTATTTTGATTACCTTGCAGGCCAATGCCTTCCTGCATCATATGGTGAGGAATATGGTTGGCGCGCTGGTCTATGTGGGGCAAGGGCGGCAGCCGCCCGGCTGGATGGCGGCCTTGCTGGCTGAACGGGACCGCCGCCGCGCCGCGCCCACGTTTGCGGCGGATGGCCTGACCTTGACCGGCGTCGAGTATGATCCGGCTTTCGGTTTGCCTGAGATCAACGTGACCGACGAGGTCAAGTATTGCTATTGATAGAATGAAAGGTATGTCCCGTACGCGCATTAAAGTTTGTGGGTTCACCCGCGCCGAGGATCTGAGCGCCGCCGTTGAGGCGGGCGTGGATGCGGTCGGCTTCGTGTTTTATCCGCGCAGTCAGCGCGCCGTGAGCGTCGAGCAGGCCAAAGCCCTGCGCGCGGCGCTGCCGCCCTTCATTGATGTCGTTGCGCTGTTCGTCAATGCGCAAGCTGATGAGGTCGAGCAGGTCATCCAGCACGTGCGTCCGAGCCTGCTCCAGTTCCACGGCGATGAAACGCCGGAACAATGCGAACGCCATGCCTACCCTTATCTGCGGGCTTTTCGCGTTGGCGGCCCGGGGCTGGATTCGTCGGCGGCTTTGTTAGAATCATGTAATCGTTATGCCAAGGCCTGCGGCTGGCTGTTTGACAGCCACTCAGCAGGCTATGGCGGAAGTGGGAGAAAGTTCGATTGGTCTCTGCTCAGCGCCGTCAGCGCGCATCCGGTTGTTTTATCTGGTGGATTACATGCCGACAACGTGGAAAGGGCGCTTGAGGAAGTGCGGCCCTTTGCCGTGGACGTCAGCAGCGGGGTGGAGAGTGCGCCCGGCGTGAAGTCCGCGGAGAAAATCCAGCAGTTCGTTGCCCGCGTGCGGGCGGCGGACCTGTCCGTTCATTCCCGCTGAACCCGGACCGCAGCTGCCAGGCTGAATGCCTGACGCAACGCGGCGTGGACGCTTCAGCCCTTTGAGATAAACACTGTGAACGAGTACAACTACCCAGACAATACCGGGCATTTTGGGCCCTACGGCGGCGTGTTCGTGGCCGAAACCTTGATGCATGCGCTGGATGAACTGCGCGAAACGTATGCGCGCTATCAGAACGACCCGGCGTTCCAGGCGGAGTTTGCCTATGAACTGGCCCATTTCGTCGGCCGTCCCAGCCCGGTCTACCATGCGCGCCGCTGGTCCGAAGAGCTGGGCGGCGCCCAGATCTGGTTCAAGCGCGAAGACCTCAACCATACGGGCGCGCACAAGGTCAACAACTGCATCGGCCAAGCCTTGCTGGCGCGGCGGATGGGCAAGCCGCGCATCATTGCCGAGACCGGGGCGGGGCAGCATGGCGTTGCCACGGCAACCGTGGCCGCCCGCTACGGCATGGAGTGCGTGGTGTATATGGGCAGCGAGGATGTCCGGCGCCAGGCGGCCAATGTGTACCGGATGAAGCTGCTCGGCGCTACTGTGGTGCCGGTCGAATCCGGTTCGAAAACCCTGAAAGACGCGTTGAACGAGGCCATGCGCGATTGGGTGGCGAATGTGGAAAACACGTTCTACATCATCGGCACAGTAGCCGGGCCGCATCCTTATCCGATGATGGTGCGGGACTTCCAGTCCGTCATCGGCAATGAGTGCCTGGAGCAAATGCCGCGCGATGCGGGCCGCCAGCCCGATTACGTGGTTGCGGCGGTGGGCGGCGGTTCCAACGCGATGGGAATCTTCCACCCTTATCTGTCCCAGCCGGACGTCAAGCTGATCGGGGTGGAAGCCACAGGCAAGGGCTTGGAAAGCGGCTTGCATGCGGCATCGATCCAAGGCGGACTGCCCGGCGTGCTGCACGGCAACCGCACCTATGTGCTGCAGGACGAAGCGGGTCAGGTCATTGAAACGCACTCGATTTCCGCGGGCCTGGACTATCCCGGCGTCGGGCCCGAGCATGCGTGGTTGAACGACAGCGGCCGCGCCAGCTATGCCGGGATCACGGATGCCGAAGCGCTTGAGGCTTTCCATCAGTGCTGCCGGATCGAGGGCATCATGCCCGCGCTGGAGTCCGCCCACGCGATCGCGCACGCGGTCAAGCTGGCGCCGACGCTGCCGCGCGATCAGATCATCCTGGTCAACCTGTCCGGCCGGGGCGATAAAGACATGCATACGGTGGCCGAGTATTCGGGCATCGAGCTTTGAGGAGGGCGCTATGACCACCCACACAACCCGTCTGGAACAAGCCTTCCAGCAGCGCCAGGCCCGCTCGACGGGGCGCTGCGCGCTGATCCCCTACATCACGGCCGGTTATCCCGAGCCCGCGGTGACCGTGCCGCTGATGCACGCGCTGGTTCAGGCGGGCGCCGACGTCATTGAACTCGGGGTGCCGTTCTCGGATCCGATGGCCGATGGTCCGGTCATCCAGCAAACCAATGAAATCGCCATCTCCCAAGGCACGACGCTGCGGCGCGTGCTGGAGATGGTCACCGTGTTCCGCCAAGGCAACGACCGGACGCCGGTGGTGCTGATGGGCTATGCCAACCCGATCGAGCGGATCGGACCCGAGGCCTTTGCGCGGGAAGCGGCCGAGGCGGGCGTTGATGGCGTGCTGGTGGTGGACTATCCGCCGGAAGAGGTGGAGCGCTTCAGCGCCCTGCTCGATGACGTGGGCGTGGCGCCGATCTTTTTGCTGGCGCCGACCTCAACAGAAGCTAGAATGGCAAGCATTGGCAAAGTCGCCAAAGGTTATGTTTATTATGTTTCGCTGAAAGGGGTGACGGGGTCCGGTAGCTTGAACGTGGAGGAAGTGAATCAGCGCCTGGCGCTGATCCGCCAGCACGTTGCTTTGCCGGTGGGCGTCGGTTTCGGCATCCGGGATCAGCAAAGCGCGTGCGCGCTCGGTGAGCAAGCGGATGCCGTGGTGATTGGTTCCCGCTTGCTGCAAACCATTACGGAAGCCGCGCAAGGCGTGGAGTCAAGCGCTTTGCCGCAGGCCTGCGCGCGGGCGGCGGCGGAATGGCTCGCTTCGATCCGGGCCGCATTGGATACCCTAACCGTTAATTCATCGGAAAAAAAACAAGGAAATTCGCATGAGCTGGTTGGATAAACTGATTCCTCCTCGCATCAAGCGCAACGACCAGAATTCGCGTCGTGTGCCGGAAGGAGTCTGGACCAAGTGTCCGTCGTGTGAGGCCGTGCTGTATCGGGATGACCTCCAGAACAATATGAGCGTGTGCCCGAAGTGCGATCACCATTTGCGCATTGCGGCGCGGGAGCGGATCAACCTGCTGCTGGATGCCGAAGGGCGCTACGAAGTGGGGCAGGAAGTCCTGCCCGTTGACAGCCTGAAATTCCGTGATTCCAAGCGCTATCCCGACCGCCTGTCCGCCGCCACCTCGCAAACGGGTGAAACCGACGCGCTGGTCGTGATGGGCGGCACCATCATGTCGGTGCCTGCCGTGGTGGCCTGCTTCGAGTTCGATTTCATGGGCGGCTCAATGGGCTCGGTCGTGGGCGAGCGATTTGCGCGTGGCGTCCAGGCGGCCATCGAGCACAATGCGCCGTTCATCTGTGTGGCCGCTTCGGGTGGCGCGCGGATGCAGGAGGGCTTGCTGTCCTTGATGCAAATGGCCAAGACCACCGCGGCGTTGACGCTGCTGTCGAAAAAGCAACTGCCGTTCATTTCCGTGCTGACGGATCCGACCATGGGCGGCGTGTCGGCCAGTTTTGCGTTCATGGGCGATGTGGTCATTGCCGAGCCCAAGGCTCTGGTTGGTTTTGCCGGTCCCCGGGTGATCGAGCAAACCGTCCGTGAAACCCTGCCGGAAGGCTTCCAGCGCGCTGAGTTCCTGCTTGAAAAGGGAGCGGTGGACATGATTGTCGACCGTCGCCAGATGCGTGAGGAAATCGCGAGGTTGCTGGCGCTTTTTACGCGCCAACCCGCTGAAGCCGTGGTTTGAACGGCTCGGCGGTTGAGAACGCTGCTTCGGCAGCGTTTTTTTTTGTCGCCGGGCCGCTCCCAAGACAAAAAAGCCCTCCTTGGGAGGGCAGCAAGCCGAAGGCGACGCGTGGGAGGTTTTTTTATCGCCGGGCCGCTCCCAAGACAAAAAGCGCCCTCCTTGGGAGGGCAGCAAGCCGCAGGCGTAGCGTGGGAGGTTTTTTTGTCGCCGGGCCGCTCCCAAGACAAAAAGCGCCCTCCTTGGGAGGGCAGCAAGCCGCAGGCGCCGCGTGGGAGGTTTTTTTATCGCCGGGCCGCTAAAGAAATGGCAACTTTGACTGGCTTCATCGATAATACTTTGGTCAGATTGTGCTTAGGTGAAAAGAATGCAAGTCAAACGTGGAGTGGCGGTAGTTGGACTGATGTTTTGCATGGCGCCCGCCCTGGCGCAGCAGACTTCAGCCAGTGCGGCAAGCGGTGCTTTTTCGGTCCAGATGGGCGCGATGAACGGCATCAAGCGCCTAGGCGTGAACTGGGAGTCTCCAACGCTGTGGAGCAAAGCATTCTCCGCCACCCGGCTTGATCTGGTTGCTGAAGTGGGCGCCGCCTACTGGTGGAGTGATCATGCCAATCCCGGTTTTGCAAAAAACCTGTGGCAAGCGCAGGCCACGCCGATGCTTCGCTGGTGGCTGGGCGGCCGTTTCTTCGTAGAGGCGGGTATTGGCGCGGCGCTATTGAGCGAAGATAAAATCCGCGACCGCCGCCTGGGCACGAAGTGGCAATTCAGTGACCAGATCGGCATGGGCTATCAGTTCACGCCCACCAGCCGCTTGAGCTTGCGGTATTCGCATTACTCGAATGCGGGGGCCAACAAGCATAACCAGGGCCTGGATGCCTTGCAGCTGCATTGGACGCAGCGCTTTTAAAAAGCAAGAGGGCTTCACGAGCCCTCTTGTCTTTTTTGTTGCCGGACTTGTTTTATCCGCCGATATAGCTCATTTCCACCCGGCCGGAGCGGGGTGTGTTGGTGGTACGGATCTCCGAGTAGTGATCGTTGCGCTGTCCCCAGATCTGCGCAATCACGTCTGAAATTTCCGCGTCGCTGCCGCCACCCCTGAGCAGTTGGCGCAAGTCCCAGCCTTGCTGGGCGAACAGGCACAGGTAGAGCTGTCCCTCGGTGGACAGGCGCGCGCGGGTACAGGTGCCACAAAAAGCCTGGGTGACGCTTGAAATCACGCCCACTTCGCCCGCGCCGTCCCGATAGCGCCAGCGCTGCGCCACTTCGCCCGTGTAGTGCGGATCAAGCGGCTCGATCGGCCAGACTTGGTGAATCCGCTCAAGCACGTCAGCGGACGGCAGCACTTCATCCATCTTCCAGTCGTTCGAGGCGCCGACGTCCATATATTCAATGAAACGCAGAATATGGCCTGAGTAGCGGAAATGCTCGGCCATGGGCAGGATTTGATGATCGTTGACGCCTTTCTTGACCACCATATTGACCTTGATCGGCCCAAGCCCGGCTTGCGCGGCCGCGTCAATCCCTTTGAGCACGTCGCTGACGGGGAAGTCCATGTCATTCATGCGTTTGAACAACGCATCGTCAAGCGCGTCCAGGCTGACGGTGACGCGGTTCAAGCCCGCGGCTTTCAGGGCTGGGGCTTTCTTGGCCAGGATCGAGCCGTTGGTGGTCAGGGTCAGGTCAAGCGGCTTGCCCGACGGGGTGCGCAGCTCGGCCAACTGTTCGATCAGTTTTTCAATATGCTTGCGCAGCAGCGGCTCGCCGCCGGTCAGGCGGATTTTTTCCGTTCCATGCGCGACGAACAGCCGGGTCAGGCGGACAATTTCCTCGAAGCTCAACAAGGAAGCGTGGGGCAGGTATTGATAGTCCTTGTCGAAGACTTCTTTCGGCATGCAATAAACGCAGCGAAAGTTGCAGCGGTCCGTGACGGAAATGCGCAAGTCGTGCAAGGCCCTCCCGCGCTGATCCTGGAGCGAGCCGGTGGGAAGGCGGCTGGGATCGGGCACGGGAAGGCGCGGTGAATTTCGTAAATCAATAACGGGAACGACTTTATCCGTCAAAGCTGAATCCTGATTGAACATGCGTGGAGACAAGAGTAGATTCTAGCCGACTCCGCCGGAGGGATGCTTTTATCTTGGGAACGGCCCGGCGACAATAAACCTCCCATGCGGCACCTTCGGCTTGCTGCTCTCCCAGGGAGGGCGCTTTTTGTCTTGGGAACGGCCTTACGACAAAAAATTGCCCCATTACCACTCAAGGCAATGGGGCAATCCGGACTGAAGCCAGGATGTGGCTTAGCGGCGCGTTTCTACCTGAACCAACGGTTCGGCGGAACGGGGCTGAACCGGACGGGGCTCGCGGCCGAGCTGGATCGGGGCGGGCGCATGCGGCGTGCTGGCGAGCTTGCCGCTATCGGTTTCAACCCATTCCATGCCTGCGGACTTGACCAGGTCGCGCAAGGCTTGGCTGCCGTTGGTCTGGACGGGCGCGGCTGCCACGGCAGGCTCGTCAGTCGTGGCGGCGACAGCTTGCGGCAGCACTTCCTCGAAGGAAAGCTGGGCGGGCGCTTCGTCAGCCGCTTGCGCTGCCAGGACCAGGGGCGCCGGTTCCGCTTCAGCGGGGCTGGCGGCCGGTTCGGAGACGGGCGTGGCTACCGGAGCTTCCTCTGCCGGTGCCGCTACTGCCGCGGGCGCTGCTTCAACAGGCGCTGCCTCGGCGGACACGACCTCAGCGATCCGCGCCGCTTCGGCAACCTGCTCTTCCTGCACTGGCGGCAGCGTGGCAGGCGCCGGTTCGGCGACGGTTTCATGGTCGCCGACAGAGGCGGCAAGGGCTTCCTCCGCAAGCGGAACGACGGGCTCCGCCACCAAGGGCACCGGCTCGGCAATGGGCTCGACCGGCTCGTTCAGTGCGATCGGCTCAGAGATGATGGCCAAGGGATTGGCCGCTTCGCTCGTTGCGGCTTCGTCCGAGATGTCGTCGGCGTCAGCGAGATCAGCGTCGGCATCCTGGTTGTCAGACTGGCTATCCAGGGACTGACCGTTCTCCGGGCTGCGACGGCCGCGGCGTCCGCGGCGACGACGACGCTTGCGCTCCGGTTCACCATCGGCTTGCTCGGCGGAGGCGTCCGTCAACTCGGCGTTTTCCAGGTCAAGCTTGACAGCCTGCTCCAGGGTTTCGCTGAGTTCGGCCGCGGCGGCCGTTGACAGGGTTTCAGCGGCCGCAACAGGCGCTGCAACGGCGATCGGCGCGACAGCCTCGTTGACGCTGTCCTGCGTGGCGTCTTCGCGGCGGTTGCCGCGGCGGCGGCGATTGCGCTGGCGGGACTCGTTCTGGGAGGCCGCGCTTTCCGTGTCTTCTGCCAACGGGGTCTTCAGCGCTTCGGGTTTTTGCGTGCGCGACTCGTGACGGGTTTTGTCCTGTCCTTGGCGCGTCCGGCTTGACCGGGCGTCCTGACGTTCCTGGGTTTGCTCCCGGTCCGTGTCCTTATCGTGGCGGTTGCGCGCCGTTGCCGTGGCGCCGCGGCGGCGGTTGCGGCTAGGGTCCCGGTCACGCTGCGTGCCGGACGCACGTTTGTTACGCACCGTGGTTTTGGCGGCTTGGGGCTCGGGTTCGGCGGCGAACAGCGATTTCAGCTTGTTCAGCAGGCGCGTGACCAAGCCGACCTCCGCCGTGGCCTGAGCGGCTTTGGCGCCATTGACCGGTGCGGGCTGGGCGTGGGTGATGCCTTTGACCAGCGCCTCGGGACGCGGTTTGATCTCTTGCTCCTGCTTGGTATAGGAGAGATGGGTCTCGGGCTGGTCAGCCAGCTCGAAGCTGGCCTTCGTGCTTTCCAGACGCGGATCGTCATGGCGCAGCCGCTCAAGGCGGTGATGCGGTGTTTCGAGGTTCTTGTTCGGGATCAGCACGACGCTGACCTTGAGCCGGGCTTCCATCTTGGCGATGTCGGTCCGCTTCTCGTTTAGCAGGAAGGTGGCAACATCCACGGGAACCTGCGCATGCACGGCCGCCGTGTTTTCCTTCATTGACTCTTCCTGGATCAGGCGCAGTACTTGCAGCGCGCTGGACTCGGTGTCGCGGATGACGCCGGTACCGTTGCAGCGCGGGCAGGTGGTGTGGGAGCCTTCATTGAGCGCCGGACGCAGGCGCTGGCGCGACAATTCCATCAGGCCGAAGCGGGAAATTTTCCCCATCTGGACCCGGGCGCGGTCAAAGTGCAAGGCATCGCGCAGGCGCAGCTCAACCGCCCGCTGATTCTTGCTGTCTTCCATGTCGATGAAGTCAATGACGATCAGGCCGCCGAGGTCGCGCAAGCGCAGTTGGCGCGCCACTTCGTCAGCGGCTTCGAGGTTGGTGCGCATCGCGGTTTCCTCGATGTCGCTGCCTTTGGTGGCGCGGGCCGAGTTGACGTCGATGGCGACCAGCGCCTCGGTGTGATCGATGACGATCGAGCCGCCGGAGGGCAGCGGCACGTTGCGCGCGTAGGCGGTTTCGATCTGGTGCTCGATCTGGAAGCGGGAAAACAGCGGCACGTCGTCGTGATAGCGTTTCACCCGCTGCACGTTGTCCGGCATGACGACGCTCATGAAGGAGCTGGCCTGCTCGGCAATATCCGGGGTGTCAATGAGGATCTCGCCGATGTCCGGCGAGAAATAATCGCGGATGGCGCGGATGACGAGGCTGGATTCCAGATAGATCAGGATGGGGCCGGCGTTTTCCCGGGCGGCGCCATCAATGGCGGTCCACAGCTGGATCAGATAGGACAGGTCCCATTGAAGTTCTTCAGCGCTGCGGCCGATGCCCGCTGTACGGGCGATGATGCTCATGCCCTGCGGAACGGAGAGCTGCTCCATGGTCTCGCGCAGTTCCTGGCGCTCTTCACCCTCGACACGGCGAGAAACGCCGCCGCCGCGCGGGTTGTTCGGCATCAGGACCAGATAGCGGCCGGCCAGCGAAATGAAGGTGGTCAGCGCGGCGCCTTTGTTGCCGCGCTCTTCCTTTTCGACCTGGACGATCAGTTCCTGGCCTTCCTGCAGCACGTCCTGGATGCGAGCGGTGCGGACATCCGCACCTTCCTTGAAGTAGCTGCGCGCGATTTCCTTGAAGGGAAGAAAGCCGTGACGCTCTTCGCCATAGTTGACGAAGCAGGCCTCAAGGCTGGGCTCGACGCGGGTGATGACCCCTTTGTAAATATTGCCTTTGCGTTGTTCACGCCCGGCGGTTTCAATATCGAGATCGATGAGTTTCTGCCCATCGACGATGGCAACGCGCAGTTCTTCCTGGTGCGTTGCATTAAACAGCATGCGCTTCATAGATGAAGTTCTCCGTGGTCTTGTCGCGCCGAAATCGGCGCGCAGCCTCGAACCATCTGATCGATCGCGCTAGGACAGGGGCAGTTAGGGGTTATTCATCGTGATCATGCGTGGCCAGTCAGGCAGCTTGAGCCTGCTGGCAACGAATGGGGTGGGTCGGGTTGCGCCGCATTGCCGGTTGTGTTCGAGCGCGAGCCATCAAGCGGCGGAATGCGGCTTGGGAAAAAATCAGCGCGAAGGTCAGAACAGAAATTTTCACGGAATGAGCAGGCCAGACAGACACGCCTGATGGGCGGGTCTTGCAAATACGATGGTTACCAAAACTGCGTCTGTGGAAGCGTACCCTGATGGCATGCGCAACAACTGCGCAACCTGTTCAGGCGACCATGACGGCCCGGATAATCCGGCGGGAAGGGCGGTACAATTCAAACGCCCTCTGGTCTTGCTGGCGTGGCCGCGTGATCGGCGGGGCAACAGGCCCCGTCTCGGCTCGCTGGCCAACGGACGATCAAGACTCATACGCATTCCTGCTGCGGAGACGCTGTCTTTTTGAGCGCGTCTCGACGCAAAAGTCGTGCTAACCCGCCTGATTTGTTCAGGCTTTTGGATTATATGTCGGACCCCGTGTTGCGCAAAGCAAAATCCTTGAAAGCGGCTGTAAAGTCGGCATTTCCTGAAACGAAGTCCCGGGAGGGGGCGGCAGGCCCCGCCGTTCGCTACGCGGAGGTCGATGCCGGGCATGAGGGCCAACGCCTGGACAACTTCCTGATCCGCGAATGCAAGGGCGTACCGAAAAGCCACCTTTATAAAGCCATTCGGGGCGGGCAGGTGCGCGTCAACAAAGGTCGGGTGCAGGTGGACCACCGCTTGCAGTCGGGCGATATCGTCAGGATTCCTCCCTTCCGGGTCGCGGAATCGCCGGTCAAGTTCGTGCCCGCCACTGAGTTCCCGCTGGTTCACGAAGACGAGGCCCTGTTGGTCATCAACAAGCCCGAGGGCGTGGCGGTGCATGGAGGCAGCGGCGTGGATTTCGGCGTTATTGAACAATTGCGCGCGGCGCGTCCCGACGCCAAGTTCCTGGAGCTGGTGCACCGTCTTGACCGCGATACCTCCGGCTTGCTGGTGATTGCGAAGAAACGCAGTGCGCTGGTGGCCTTGCATGCCTCGATGCGCGACGGACGCTGGGAAAAACACTACGCCTTGATCGTTGGCGGAGACTGGGTCAATGACCGGCAGCACGTGAAGCGGCCCTTGTTCAAATGGACGACCAAAAGCGGGGAGCGCCGGGTGCGGGTGGATGATCAGGGGCTGGCTGCGCACACCATTTTTTCAATGATGCAGCGTCTGGGCGAGTTCAGCGTTCTGGATGCGCAGCTGAAAACCGGCAGAACCCACCAAATCCGGGTCCATGCCGCGTCGTTGGGCTTTCCGCTGGTCGGTGACGATAAATACGGGAATGACGCGTTGAATCAGGGTGTTGCGCAACGGGGACACCGCCGCATGTTTCTGCATGCGCGGCGGTTGGCGTTCCCGCATCCGCTGACCCATGAAATACTTGAGCTTGAGACCGATCTGCCACAGGCGTTCACGCGCTTTATCCAGGATTTCAATCAGCGATGACTCAAAAAACCTACTCCCTGGTGGTGTTCGACTGGGACGGCACCTTGATGGATTCGACGCCCGCCATCGTTCGGGCGATTCAAGCCAGCTGTGAAGACCTCGGCTATCCGGTGCCGCCTGATGAGGCGGCGGCGTGGGTGATCGGGCTCAGCCTGGACGAAGCGCTCAGCGCGGTGGTGCCAAGCTTGCTGCCCGCTGACCTGGAGCGCTTCGTGGCGCGCTATCGCTTCCATTACCTGACCCGCGACCCGGAGTTGCGCCTGTTCGAGGGCGTGCTGCCGATGCTTGAGGCATTGAAGCATCAGGGCGCCTTGCTCGCGGTGGCCACAGGCAAGTCGCGGCGCGGCCTGGAGCGCGCCTTGGACAATACTGGGCTGCGGCCTTACTTTGACATCACCCGCTGCGCGGATGAAAGCCGTTCAAAGCCGCACCCGGCCATGCTCTTTGATATCCTGGACCGCCTGATGCTGGAGGCGGGCACCGGCGTGATGATTGGCGATACCTCGCACGATCTGCACATGGCCAAGCAGGCGGGCATGGATGCGGTGGGCGTGACCTATGGCGCGCATAAAAAGGAGATCTTGATGGATTGCGCGCCGTTGGGGCTGTTTTCCTCAACGATTCATCTTGACCAGTGGCTGCGGCCGCAAGTGGTTGCCGCGTATTCCTGATACGCGAGCATCCAGCAACAACTAGGAACTAGGAAAAAACGCATGAGCCGTGAATGGAACGACGTGGAATCGGACGAAGACGTGCGCTGGGAGCGCAGAACGCTGGAAAAGCTGGCCTTGGGGACGTTGAAGGAGCAGCGGGCGCAACGGCGTTGGAAGATTTTTTTCCGTTTCGTTTACCTTGGCCTGCTGTGTCTGGTGCTGGTCGGCCTGGCCAAGCTGTTCATCGGTTCCTCGGATGCAATCGGGCCGCATACGGCGGTGATCCGGATCGAAGGCGTGATCGAGGCCGATGGCGAAACCAGCGCGGAACGGGTCAATGCCGCCTTGAAGGGCGCGTTTGACACCGACGAAGCGCAGGCCGTGGTGCTGAAGATCAATAGTCCCGGCGGCAGCCCGGTCCAGGCAGGCATGATTTATGACGAAATCAAGCGCCTGCGCGGCTTGCATCCGGACAAAGCGCTGTATGCCGTCATCGAGGAAATCGGCGCGTCCGGCGGCTATTATGTGGCGGCCGCGGCGGACCGGATCTATGTCAACCAGGCCAGCCTGGTGGGTTCGATCGGCGTCATCATGGAGAGCTTTGGCGCGGAAGCGCTGCTGGAGAAGCTCGGCGTCGAGCGTCGGCTCATTGTGTCGGGAGAGAACAAGGCCTTCATGGATCCGTTCACCCCTCTGACCGAAGCGCAGCGCGAATTGGCGCAGGCGCTGGTTGACGACATCCAGCGGCAATTTGTCAATGCGGTGCTTGAAGGGCGGGGAGAGCGTCTGCGGCAGACGCCGGGCATGTTCTCCGGCGCGGTCTGGACCGGCGCCCAAAGCGTCGAGCTGGGCGTGGCCGATGATCTGGCCACACTGGATCAGGTTGCCCGGGAGGTGGTGAAGGCCCCCGCCCTGATCGATTACACGATCCGCGATGAATTGATGGAGCGGGTGGCCAAGCGGGTGGGCGTCAATGTGCGCCAGGGCCTGTGGCGCGATCTGCTGTCCTCGGCCTCGTCCTGGCGCTGAGCGCGCTCAGGCCTGGAACAGGAACAAGGTCGGATGCTTGTCCAGGTCCGGCTTTTTTTGTGTGCGCCACGTGCCGATGTCGAGCGTTCTGACCCACTCGGCAGTGCTGGAGAGCGAGCGGGCAATGCACAAGCGGGTGCCGGGTTTCAGGCTGGCCAGCAAGCTCTCGAACATCGCGCCATTGCGGTACGGGGTTTCAATCAGGATCTGGGTCTGGTCCAGCTTGGCTGAAGCCTGCTCCCACTGCTTGAGTTGCTGGGCGCGTTCCGCGGGTGTTACCGGCGCATAGCCATGGAAGGCAAAGCGCTGACCGTCCAGGCCGCTGGCCATCAGGCCGAGCAGGATGGACGATGGACCGACCCAGGGCTTGACGAGCAGGCCTTGGGCATGGGCCAGGCTGACCACCAGCGCGCCCGGGTCCGCTACGGCGGGGCAGCCTGCTTCGGACACGAGCCCGACTTCCTGGCCCGCCTGAATCGGGCGCAGCCATTCAAGCATCTCCTCCTTGCTGGTTTTCTTGCTGAGCGTATGGATCTGGATCGATTGCAAGGGGTGGTCCGTGCCGATCAGCTTCAGAAAGGCGCGTGCGGTTTTGGCGTTTTCGGCAATGTAGCAAGTCAGGCGTGCCGCCGTGCGGCGCACTTCGTCGGGCAGCCAGTGCGTGGCGGGCGAATCGCCAAGGAAAACAGGGATCAGGTGAAGAGCGCCGGACATCAGGCATTTCCTTCAAGAGCAAGCAGGGGGTTCATACCGAGGGTCAGGAGAAACTGGTTCAGTGTCAGCAGCGGCAGGCCGATCAAGGCGGTGGGATCCGCGCTTTCAACCGTGTCCAGCAGACAGGCGCCAAGCGACTCTATCTTGGCGCTGCCCGCGCAATCATACGGCGTATCCGCCCGCAGATAGGCTTCGATTTCCCGAGGGGACAGCGGGCGCATCCGGCAAGTGGTCGGAACATTGCGCTGCAGCGGCGCATGGGTGGGGCTGAGCACAGCCAGCGCCGTATGAAAAACCAGCGTCCTGCCCTGCATGGCCTGGAGCTGCTGGACGGCCCGGGCGTGATCGCCCGGTTTACCCAGCGGCTGGCCGTCCAGCTCGGCTACTTGATCGGACCCGATCACGATGGCGTCCGGATGCCGATTGAATATGGCTTGCGCCTTGGCCAGCGCGAGGCGGACCGCCAGCGCGGCGGGCGCCTCGCCGTCCAGCGGCGTTTCATCCAGATCCGGCGCCTGATGCTGGAAGGGCAGCCGCAGACGGCTGAGCAGTGCTTGGCGATAGGCGGAACTGGACGCTAGAATCAGGGGCGGGTGTTGTGGAATATCCATGCAGGTTTGACGGCTTGAAAAAATACACGCTATTATCACTTGTTTTCCCGGTTTGGTTGGGAGCGGCGCTTGTCTAAGTCAGAACCTCTTCGTCTTGTTGATGTCTTTGAGCTGATTCGTTTGAAGCGGGTGCTTGAGGCTGAGACGCCGCTTGCCGAATTCGAGCGTTTGCTGGAAGGACTGCCTGAACAGCAGCCAGGCGCCACGGTGCGCTGGCAGGTGGAAGGCGGGCGTGGCCAGCAGGGTGAGGCGCTGATTCATCTTCAGCTGGCCGCCACCGTCACGCTGCGCTGCGAGCGCTGTTTAGGTCCGCTGCCGTGGCCCCTTGAATCCGCGGTCACCTTGCAGGTGGTTGAGAGCGAAGCCGAACTGGATGATCCGGATACTTTTGATTGGTCGGACCTGGAACAGGAAGGCTTTGACAAAGTGCTGGGTAGCAACAAGTTTGACTTGGTGGAACAGGTGCAGGACGAGCTCATCCTGAGTGTGCCCTATGTGCCCAAGCACGAGGTGTGTCCCGCTTCTCCAGTGGTGGATGCCCTTGAGGATCCGTCTGCGGCGCCTTCTCCGTTCGCGGCGCTGGCCTCGATAAAAAAAGACGGGCAATCGTAATATCAAGTAAACTGCACAGTTATTATTTTGGGTTTGAGTCTGCCTGAGTGCGCTGGTTTCTAGCGCCTGGGGTGGTCAAGCGTTTAGACGGTGTTTCGGGCAAGCCTGCGCAGTCCATCGTCGTATTTTTGAAAGCGGGCAATAGAAAAGAATATGAAGACCAAGCTAACTTCATATTCGTGGGAGTCCATACAAAATGGCCGTTCAGCAGAACAAAAAATCACCTTCAAGGCGTGGCATGCGTCGTTCGCACGACTTCTTGACCAACCCGCCCATCGCAACTGAGCCCAACACGGGCGAACTGCACCTGCGTCACCACATTTCGCCCAATGGCGTTTATCGTGGCCGCAAAGTGCTGAAGACCAAAAACGACGAATAATGGTGCGATGCCCCGCCGCCTTCGCTGTGGCGGGGTTTGAACCCAGGGGTGAGCTGCCGACTTTCTGGTCGGCATTTCACCCCTGGGTATTTGTAGAACAAGTATCCGCCCGCCTCAAGCCATGAATCACCCGCCTGATGCAGAATCGTTCTGTAGGTTGTGTGCCGTCTGTGCGATGCGCGGGCAGTCTATTATGTGTCCATGGCTATGATCCGAATTGCGATTGACTGCATGGGGGGAGACTACGGTCTTTCCGTAACAGTCCCGGCCGCCTTGGCGTTCCTTGAGCGCCAGTCCGATGCCAGAATTTTGTTGGTAGGCTTGGCTGAGCAAATCGAATCTGCCTTGCTCGAACATCGAGCTTCCGACGCGCAGCGTGCGCGTCTGACCATTGTGCCCGCCACAGAGATCGTCACCATGGATGATCCGGTGGAAGTGGCCTTGCGCCGCAAGAAAAATTCATCCATGCGAATCGCCGCCGAACAGGTGCGCGATGGGCTCGCGGATGCCTGTGTTTCAGCGGGAAACACGGGCGCATGGATGGCCATCTCCCGATATGTGCTGAAAACCATTCCCGGTATTGATCGCCCGGCCATTGCCAAAGCCTTGCCCAATCAAAAAGGCGGCTGGACGGTGATCATGGATCTGGGCGCCAACGTCGACTGTTCGGCCGAGCATCTGCTGCAGTTCGCCATGATGGGTTCGGCGCTGGTGTCCGGCCTTGAAAACAAGGCGCGGCCCACGGTGGGCCTGCTCAATATCGGCGAAGAAGACATCAAGGGCAATGAGGTCGTCAAGAAAGCCTCCGAGCTGCTCAAGCAGAGCCCGTTGAATTTCTACGGTAACGTGGAAGGCAACGATATCTTCAAGGGAACGGTCGATGTCGTCGTCTGTGATGGCTTTGTGGGTAATGTCGTTCTCAAGACAACGGAAGGCCTGGCCAAGATGCTGGGTGTCTTCATCAAAGAAGAGTTCAAAAGAAACTTTGTCTCACTGATCAGCGGGGCGGTGGCAATGCCGGTCCTGAAACGCTTCAGAAACCGGGTCGATCCGCGCCGCTATAACGGCGCTTCCTTGCTCGGCCTGCGGGGCGTCGTGGTCAAAAGTCATGGGTCTGCGGATGCCTATGCGTTCGAATGGGCGATCAAAGACGCCTATGATTCAGCTGTCAGCGGCTTGCTGCAAAGAACGTCGGAGATTGTTGCAACAATGACTCAGACGGCTTCGGAGACCGAAGCGGCAAGCGCGCCGAGTTCCTCAGAGGGGGTTGCATGAGAGCTACCGTGACACAGGACAAAGTCTGGTCGCGCGTCGTCGGTTCGGGCAGTGTCCTGCCCGAGCGCGTGGTGACGAACGACGCATTGGCCCAAGAGTTGGCGAGCCGGGGGGTTGAAACCTCGGACGAATGGATCGTCGAGCGCACCGGCATCCGTGAACGCCACTTGGCGGAAAAAGATACCAAGACCAGTGATCTGGGCGTCCTGGCCGCGCAGCGCGCGCTGGCCGACGCGGGGCTGGATCCGATGGACCTGGACATGATCATCGTGGCAACCTCAACGCCCGATTTCGTGTTTCCCAGCACCGCTTGTCTGGTCCAGGCAAAAATCGGCGCAAAACGCGCCGCCGCCTTCGACGTGCAGGCGGTATGCAGCGGCTTCGTCTACGCCATGGCCACCGCGGATACTTTCATCCGCGCGGGCAATGCCAAGCATGTGCTGGTGATCGGCGCTGAAGTCTTCTCCCGCATTCTTGACTGGAATGACCGTTCAACCTGCGTGCTGTTCGGTGATGGCGCGGGCGCACTGGTCATGAGCGCTTCCAATGAGCCGGGCGTGCTGGCCTCCAGCCTGCATGCCGACGGCACGCAAATGAGCATCCTGTGCGCGGCGGGCCATATTTCCTACGGTGAAGTCACCGGAGATCCGTTCTTGCGCATGGAAGGCCAGGCGGTTTACAAGCAAGCGGTCACGGTGCTTGACAGCGTGGCGCGCGAAGTCTGCGAAAAAGCGGGCGTCGCGCTCAATGACGTGGATTGGCTGGTGCCTCACCAGGCCAATGTGCGCATCATCAACTCCACGGCCAAGCGCCTGGGGATTGATATTGAAAAAGTGATCATCACGGTTGACACCCATGCCAATACCTCGGCGGCCAGCGTGCCGCTGGCGCTGGACAAGGCGCGCCGCGACGGGCGGATCAAGGCGGGCGACCTGGTCATGATGCAAGGGGTCGGAGGTGGTTTCACCTGGGGCGCCGTGCTCGCAAAAATGTAAATCTATTGCAGCAGGTTCAACGATGAAAATTGCTTTCGTATTTCCAGGACAAGGTTCGCAAACCGTCGGCATGCTCGCGGGGTTTGCCGGCAATCCCGTGGTCGAACAGACCCTTGCGCGGGCCAGTGCGGCGCTGGGGCAGGATTTGGCCGGATTGATCGCAAACGGTCCCGCCGAGCAACTGAATCTGACCACCAATACGCAGCCGGTCATGCTGGCCGCCAGCGTGGCTTTCCATGAAGCCTGGAAAGCGGCGGGCGGTCCGGCGCCAGCGTTGGTGGCGGGCCACAGCCTGGGTGAGTATGCCGCGCTGGTGGCCGCCGAGGCCTTGTCGCTTGAGGATGCCGTGCGTCTGGTCCGGATCCGGGCGGACGCCATGCAAAGCGCGGTGCCAGTTGGGCAGGGCGGCATGGCCGCCATCATCGGCCTTGACGATGACGCCGTGCGCGCGGTTTGCGCCGCGGCCGCGCAGGGGCAAGTGGTGGAGGCCGTCAATTACAATGCGCCGTCGCAAGTGGTGATCGCCGGGCACAAGGAAGCGGTGGAGCGCGCCTGCGAGGGCGCCAAGCAAGCGGGTGCCAAGCGCGCCTTGCCGCTGCCGGTTTCCGCGCCGTTCCATTCGCGCCTGATGGAGCCCGCATCGCTGAAACTGGCCGAAGCCTTGGCGGCGATCCCTGTACAATCCCCGAAGATTCCCGTCATCAACAACGTTGATGTCGCGTTTCCGCAGGAGCCGGCGCTGATCCGCGACGCGCTGGTCCGCCAGGCCTGGCATCCGGTGCGCTGGGTGGAAACCATTCAGACCATGAAGGCGCAAGGCGTCACCCATGTCGTCGAATGCGGTCCCGGCAAAGTGTTGACGGGGCTGACCAAACGAATAGAAGGGGAGTTGGCAGGGTTATCTATTCTTGACCAGGCCTCCTTGGATGCTACGCTGGCAGCTCTGAGCTGAACGCTCGCGCCAGTGAGAATACGTTTGCATGAGTAAAGGAACAAACACGATGGAACTCGAAGGTAAAGTGGCGCTGGTGACCGGCGCGTCGCGCGGCATTGGCAAGGCGATTGCCGCTGAGCTGGCCGCCAGGGGCGCCCGCGTGATCGGCACCGCAACGTCGGCGTCGGGTGCCCAGGGCATCACGCAGGCGCTGTCGGCCTTTGAACCCGCGGGACGGGGCGTGGTGCTTGAAGTCAATGATGGCGCCGCCGTTGAGGCACTGATCGACGAAATCACCAAAACAGACGGCGGTCTGCACATTTTGGTCAACAACGCGGGCATAACTCGCGATACACTCGCCATGCGCATGAAAGATGAAGACTGGTCGGCGGTGATTGATACCAATCTGAACGCCGTCTTCCGTCTTTCACGCACGGTGGTCCGCGGCATGATGAAGGCCAAATGGGGCCGCATCATCAACGTCACCTCCGTCGTCGGAGAGAGCGGCAACGCCGGGCAGGCCAACTATGCCTCCGCGAAGGCGGGCGTGGCCGGTCTGTCGCGGGCTCTTGCAAAAGAGCTGGGCAGCCGCAATATTACGGTCAACTGCGTTGCGCCGGGTTTTATCGACACCGATATGACCCGCGCGCTGGCAGATGAGCAAACCAGTGCTTTGCTTTCGCAAATTCCGCTGGGACGCCTGGGACGTCCGGAAGACATCGCCAATGCGGTGGCTTACCTGGCCTCGCCCGGCGCTGGATATGTCACCGGCAACACCTTGCACGTGAACGGTGGGATGTACATGAGTTGAACGGCATACCGCAAGCGGTATGTTTTTGTCCGGTTAAGTTCACAGAAGTCCGGTGAGCTTGGCTATAATTCTTTTTAAATTTTTAGACCCTTTTGGAGGATCTCCATGGATAGCATCGAACAGCGCGTAAAGAAGATCGTCGCTGAGCAACTCGGCGTCAACGAAGCCGAGATCAAAAACGAATCTTCTTTTGTCGACGACCTCGGTGCCGATTCGCTCGACATGGTTGAACTCGTGATGGCGCTCGAAGACGAGTTCGAGACCGAGATTCCCGACGAGGAAGCTGAGAAGATCACGACGGTCCAACAAGCGATCGAATACGTTACCGCTAACAAAAAGTAATCCTTTTTCATCGCGATGACGCGGGGGCGGCTGACCGGCCGCCTTCGTATTTTGAGTTCGGTGCGGCCGTGCGCGACCGAGCCCTGTTGTCACAACAGGTGAGGGCCGTTGCCGAGTACGCTTTTGTCTCCGCGCATTTGAGGAGTTTTTAGTGAAGCGACGCGTCGTCATCACCGGTCTCGGTATTGTTTCCCCTGTAGGCAACGACATCGCCACCGCCTGGGACAACATCGTCAATGGCCGTTCCGGCATCGACCGCATTACCCGTTTTGATCCTACTGATTTCAATTGCCACATTGTCGGCGAAGTCCGGGGATTCGATGTCACTGAACTGATGCCCGCCAAAGAGGCGCGCCAGATGGATACCTTCATCCATTACGGTCTGGCTGCGGGTTTGCAGGCATGGAAAGACAGTGGCCTTGATATCACCGAAGAGAATGCCGACCGCGTTGGCGTCATCGTCGGGTCCGGCATCGGTGGGTTGCCCCGTATTGAAGAGTCTTCGGCTGATTATGTCGCCCGAGGCGCTCGCCGTATTTCTCCATTCTTTGTTCCCGCTTCGCTGATCAACCTGGTGTCTGGCCAGCTCTCCATCCGCCTGGGCCTGAAAGGGCCGAGCTATGCGGTGGTGTCGGCGTGTACCACGGGCCTGCACAGCATCGGCGACGCCGGCCGCCTGATCGAGTACGGCGATGCCGACGTCATGATTGCCGGCGGTACCGAGTCCACCGTGTCTCCGCTGGGGGTTGGCGGCTTTGCGGCCATGCGGGCGCTGTCCACCCGCAATGACGACCCGAAGGCCGCGTCGCGTCCCTGGGATCGTGACCGCGATGGTTTCGTGCTCGGCGAAGGCGCCGGCGTGCTGGTGCTTGAAGAGTATGAGCATGCCAAGAAGCGTGGCGCCCGTATTTACGGCGAACTGGCTGGCTATGGCATGAGTTCCGACGCTCACCATATCACCGCGCCGAACGAGGATGGTCCCCGCCGCGGCATTCTGCATGCCTTGCGCAATGGCGGCATCAACGCGGATGAAATCCAGTATGTGAACGCGCACGGCACGTCCACGCCGTTGGGTGATCGCAATGAAACCGTCGCGTTGAAGCTGGCGTTCGGCGATCACGCAAAAAATCTGGTGGTGAACTCCACCAAGTCCATGACCGGACATTTGCTGGGCGCGGCGGGTGGTATTGAAGCGGTGTTCACCACCTTGGCGGTGTACAACCAGATTTCGCCCCCCACCATTAACCTGGAAAACCAAGATCCCGAATGCGATCTGGACTACTGTGCCAATGAGGCGCGTCCGATGAAAATCGACGTGGCCCTGTCCAATTCGTTCGGCTTTGGCGGGACCAACGGTTCAATGGTCGTCCGTAAGCTGTAATCATGCGGCGGTCGGACAGCTTGCCGCCCGCGCTATTTCCATTGTGTGTCTCCACGTCGCCTTTCCGGGCGGCGCGGTACGGGCGGCGGAGCGTGGCGGGGCTGTTGTGGCTGGTTGCGCTGTGGCTCGTTCATCGCCAGGCATTGAGCCTGGGGGTGTTCGAGCCCTTTTTGTATTTGGCGCTGACCGGCGTGGCGGTGTTCAGCGCCAGGCCCGCCCAGACGCCGGAGCGCCTGGAGGTGGACGCGGCGGGCAACGTCTTCGCGACCCTGGCGGGTCGGCGCTGGCGCTTCAGCCCGGAAGCCATCGATGCCTGTTATGCTGGCTGGATACATATCCGAGGATGTGCATGGAGCGATGCGCCGCTCGATGCCTTGAAGCCCGACGCGGCACCGCAACGGCTTGCCTTCACGATCTGGCGTGACAGCATGCCCGCCCAAGACTGGCAACGCGTCAGGGCGGCGATTGGCTGGCTTCAGCAACGCGGCGAGCCGCTGCTGGGATCCTTGGCCGCGCGCAACACAAAGGCTTGATTGGATGAAGGCTGAGCGAGAGATTGATGCCGAGTTGGTCGAACGGGTCCAGCGCGGTGATAAACAGGCGTTTGGGCTGCTGGTGAGCAAGTACCAGCGCAAGGTCATGCGCTTGCTGACGCGCTTCATCAAGGATGCCGCAGAGATCGAAGATGTTGCGCAAGAGGCCTTCATCAAGGCCTATCGCGCCTTGCCGCAGTTCCGGGGGGAGAGCGCTTTTTATACGTGGCTCTACCGGATTGTGATCAATACCGCGAAGAACCATCTGGCCACTGCCAGTCGGCGTCCTATTCCGCTTTCAAACTTTGAAAGCGAAGAAAGTGAAACTTTTTTCGAAATCAATGGCCTAAGCGATAACCACACCCCCGAATCGGTGCTGGCCAGCCGTGAAATCGCGCTTGCTGTGAATGAGGCCATTGAAGCCTTGCCGGAAGATTTGCGGACCGCCATCGTGCTGCGCGAGATCGAAGGAATGAGCTATGACGAGATCGCGGATGTCATGGCCTGCCCGATTGGCACGGTCCGTTCCCGGATTTACCGGGCGCGTGAGGCGATTGCCACGCGCTTGAAGCCTTTATTGGATGCCGGTAAGGATCGGGGTTGGTAAAAATCGCAAGAAGCAGTGAAAATAAGGTCGTCTACAGGAGATGGTGATGACAATGGGTAATCAAGCGGAGCGTCAACCGTCCGACGAAGCGCTTCGGTCCTGGGTGTCGGCGCTGGTTGATGGCGAAGCGCCCCTGCCGGAGGCCTCGCTCCGTTCGTTGGGCCAGGACGGATTGCGTGAAAAATGGGATACCTACCACTTGATCGGTGATGTCATGCGCACGCCTGACCTGGCCGTGCAGCCTTCCGCTTCCTTTCAGCAGCGGTTGAGCGCCCAGTTGGCGGCGGAGCCCGCCTTGCTGGCGGCGCCCGCGCGGCGCGCCCTGACGCCCAAGGGAAAGTGGATGTCCGGCTTGGCGGTGGCGGCCGCTGTTGCCTGTGTGACGTGGGTGGCGGCGCCGTTGCTGATGGAAAGTGGTGGGGAAACTGGCGCGCCAGGCGTCGTGGCGGCGGTGGCCACGCCCGCCGTGCCCGCCGCCATGGACGTCGCCTTTACGGATTACCTCGATGCCCACCGCCAATTGTCCGGCGCGGCGGGCGGATACCGGATGCCTGTCAGCTGGAGCGATGAGGGGTCGAGGCATTGAGGCAGGTATTCGAGAAAACCAGGCCGGTTGCTGCTGCGCTGATCGGCCTGAGTTGCCTGGCCTGGGGCGCAACCGGGCACGCTGAAACCGGCGAACAAATTCTTCTCAAGGTGCAGCAGGCCGCTAAACAGAACGACTACGAGGGCGTCTTCACCTATCTGCAAGCCGGACGGGCGCAATCTTCCCGGATCGCGCATGCCCATCAGGCCGGGCAGCACTGGGAAAAGCTCAACGTCCTGGATGGAAACCCGCAGACGGTTTACCGGGATGGAAAAACCGTCCGCATCGCCTTTGCGGAAGAGCGGAAGCTGGTCATTGAACCGGTCAGCAAGCGTGAGCACTTCCCAAGCATCGGCTTGACGGACCTGCCCAGTTTGTCCGCGCATTACGAGGTCAAGGCCGAGAATAAAACCGAGCGGGTGGCGGAGCGGGATTGCCAGACGGTCAACATCGTCCCGCGTGACCAGAGCCGCTACGGATACCGCTTGTGCATCGATCAGGACACCCGTCTGCTGCTGCGCTCGGAAACGCTGAATGCGCAGGGCCAGGCCATTGAGCAGGTGGCGTTTGCCATGCTCCGGCTGGGGCAAACGCTGGGGCCGGACGCGCTGAAGCCGCCTGCCTCATTGAAGGACTGGAAGACGCAGACGGTGCGCTATGCGCCGATCAAGCTTGAGGACGAAGGCTGGTCCTTGCCGAGCGTGCTCGGCTTTCACCGGGTAGATGAGGTCAAGCGCGCGGTCGGCGCCCGCGAGCAGGTCCTGCAGGCCCTGCTGTCGGACGGTTTGGCCTCGGTCTCGGTCTTCGTCGAGCCCTATGGCGAGCAGCATCCCACGCAGGACGGCAGCGCGGCGCGCGGCGCGGTGCATGTGGTGGGTAAACGCAAGGGGGATTACTGGCTGACGGTGCTGGGTGAGGCGCCGTTGAGCACGGTCCAGGCCATTGCGGATGCGATCACGCCCATTTCAGGTCATACTTCTTCACTTACCCGCTAATTCCTGGAGTCCAGTCACCTATGCCAGTCCTGTCGAGCTTGCCCTTCCGGAAAACCCTGCTGGCCGTCTGCATGGCGGCGAGCCTGGCGGCTTTTACCGAACCTGCCGTGTCGGCGCCCGCCCGTTTCCCGGATTTCACTGAAATCGTGGAGCAGGCCGACGTTTCAGTGGTGAATATTCGCACCACGGCCAAAATGTCCAGCCAGCGCGTGCCGTCAGGACAGGATCCCGCAGAGTTGTTTCGCTGGTTCTTCGGCCCCGATTTCCTGCCCCCGGGCATGGAGCGCCAGCGCCCTGAGCCGAATATGCCTGAGCAGGACGTCCCACGCGGCGTGGGCTCCGGCTTTTTCATCAGCGAAGATGGTTACATCCTGACCAATCACCATGTCATTGCCGGTGCGGACGATATTTTCGTCACCTTGACGGATCAGCGCGAGTTCAAGGCCAAAGTCATTGGATCGGACGAGCGGACTGATGTCGCGTTGATCAAGGTGGAGGCAAACAAGATGCCCGCGCTGAAGATCGGCAACCCCGGCCAATTGAAAAAAGGGGAGTGGGTCATGGCGATCGGCTCGCCGTTCGGGCTGGACTCCACCGTGACGGCGGGCATCGTCAGCGCGCAGGCGCGGGATACCGGGGATTATCTGCCCTTCATCCAGACAGACGTGGCCGTTAACCCCGGCAACTCCGGCGGTCCGCTGATCAACACGCGGGCGGAGGTGGTCGGCATCAACTCGCAGATCATTTCGCGCAGCGGCGGCTTCATGGGCATTTCTCTGGCCATCCCGATCGATGAGGCCATGAAGGTTGCCGAGCAGCTGAAGCAGAGCGGCCGCGTGGTGCGGGGCCGGATCGGCGTTCAGATCGGCGAGGTCACGAAAGAGGTCGCGGACGCCCTGGGTCTGAAGAAGGCGGCGGGCGCGTCGGTGGGCCGCGTCGAGCCGGGCAGTCCCGCTGAGAAAGCCGGGATCGAGGCCGGTGACGTGATCCTCAAGTACCAAGGCAAGGGCATTGAGCGGGCCTCTGATTTGCCGCGGGCGGTGGGAGAGACCAAGCCGGGCACCAAGGCGCCGGTCGAGGTCTGGCGCCGTGGGCAAACCAAGGCACTGACTGTTGAAATCGGCCAGACCGAGGATGAGGACGCGCAGAGCAGCGCGCCCGCCAAGCCCAAGGCGAACCCATTGGGCCTGCAGGTAACGGACTTGACGTCCACCCAGCGCCAGGAGCTGCGGATCAAGGGCGGCGTTCTGGTGACCGGGGCAACCGGTCCGGCCGCGTTGGCGGGCATCCAGGAAAATGACATCGTGCTGGCAATCAACAATACTGAAGTTGCCTCGGTGGCGCAGTTCAACAGTCTGGTGGGCAAGCTCGATGGCGGCAAAACCCACGGGGTGTTGGTGCGCCGAGACAATCTGACGCAGTGGGTTCCGGTACGTCCCGCAAGGTAAACCGGGACAAACCGGGGCTGACAGCGCTAAAATGCAGGCTCATTGCAGCTTAGGTCGGTGGTGACGCCAGTCTTCATCACCCGACAGGGAGGGGCGTAACGCGCCCCTTTCGTTTGTTCCCTGCCTGGCTTTTATTTTTTGACGGATCGCATGCAGCATATTCGCAATTTTTCTATCATTGCCCATATTGACCACGGCAAGTCCACGCTGGCTGACCGTCTGATCCAACGCTGCGGCGGTTTATCGGATCGCGAAATGGACACGCAGGTCCTCGACTCGATGGACATCGAGCGGGAGCGCGGCATCACGATCAAGGCGCAAACCGCGTCATTGCAGTATCAAGCCAAGGATGGCCAGGTCTACAACCTGAATTTGATTGACACCCCCGGACACGTTGACTTCTCCTATGAAGTCAGCCGCTCCTTGTCCGCCTGTGAAGGCGCGCTGCTGGTGGTTGACGCGTCGCAAGGCGTCGAGGCGCAAACCGTGGCCAACTGCTATACCGCGATTGAACTCGGGGTGGAAGTGCTGCCGGTCTTGAACAAGATGGATCTGCCGCAGGCCGATCCGGAAGGCGCCCGCACCGAGGTTGAAGAAGTAATCGGCATTGACGCCAGTGAAGCCGTGCTGGCCAGCGCCAAGACCGGCCAGGGCATTGATGACATCCTGGAAATGATCGTGGCGCGCGTGCCGCCTCCCAAAGGGGACACGGAAGCGCCGCTGCAGGCCCTGATCATTGACTCCTGGTTTGACAACTACGTTGGCGTCGTGATGCTGGTGCGCGTGGTGAACGGCGTGCTGAAGCTGAAAGACAAGCTGAGCTTCATGGCCACCGGCGCCGTGCACCTGTGCGAACAGGTCGGCGTGTTCACCCCCAAATCGCAGCCAAGAACCCAGTTGTCGGCCGGAGAGGTCGGTTTCATCATCACCGGCGTCAAGGAACTGAAAGACGCCAAGGTCGGCGACACCATCACCGTGGCAAACCGCCGCGCCGCCGCGCCGTTGCCGGGTTTCAAGGAAATCAAGCCGCAGGTGTTTGCCGGCCTGTTTCCGGTGGAGTCTTCCGAGTATGACCAACTGCGGGATTCGCTTGAGAAATTGAAGCTCAATGACGCCGCGCTGATGTATGAGCCGGAAGTCTCGCAAGCGCTTGGCTTCGGTTTCCGCTGCGGCTTCCTGGGCCTGCTGCACATGGAGATCGTGCAGGAGCGGCTTGAGCGCGAATTCGACATGGATCTGATCACCACGGCGCCGTCCGTGGTCTACCAGGTCGTGCAGCGCGATGGCACGATGATCGAGGTGGACAGCCCGGCCAAAATGCCCGAGCTGAGCAAGATCGAGCAAATCAAGGAACCGATCGTCACCGTGACCTTGTTCATGCCGCAGGAATATGTCGGCGCGGTCATGACCCTGAGCAACAACAAGCGCGGCGTCCAGATGAATATGTCGTATTCGGGACGCCAGGTGCAACTGGTCTATGAGATTCCGCTGGCGGAGATCGTGCTGGATTTCTTTGATCGCCTGAAATCGGTGTCGCGCGGCTATGCCTCGATGGACTATGAGTTCAAGGAATACCGGGATGCCGACGTCGTACGCGTGGATGTGTTGATCAACGGAGACCGCGTTGATGCCTTGTCGCTGATCGCGCACCGGTCAACGGCGCGCCTGAAGGGCCGCGATGTGGTGAGCCGCATGCGCGAGCTGATCCCGCGCCAGATGTACGACGTGGCAATCCAGGCCGCCATCGGCGCCGAGGTCATTGCCAGGGAGAACGTCAAGGCCTTGCGCAAGAACGTGTTGGCCAAGTGCTATGGCGGTGATATCTCACGCAAGAAAAAATTGCTTGAAAAACAAAAGGCTGGAAAGAAACGCATGAAGCAGGTGGGAAGCGTCGAGATCCCCCAAGAAGCCTTCCTGGCGATTCTGCAAGTCGAAGACAAATAAGAACTGCTGTTCAGCCGGAGGTCGGTTCGCGTGAATTTCGCTTTGATCCTATTTTGTTTGATGGTCGTGACCGGGGTGGTGTGGGCGTACGATAAATTCGCCCTCCGGCCCCGCCGCAAGGCGCGTGTCGAGGCGGCGGCGCGTCAGTTTGACGAAGGCAGGGGCGTGTCGGTGCTGGCCGCATCAGGCCATGACGAGGCGGCGCGCCAACGCCAGCAGGTGATTGACGAAGCGGGCAAGCTGCCCTGGTGGGTCGAGTATTCGGTCAGCTTCTTTCCCGTCATCGCCTTTGTGTTCGTGCTGCGTTCATTCGTGGTGGAGCCGTTCCGCATTCCGTCCGGCTCAATGATCCCGACCTTGCAGATCGGCGACCTGATCCTGGTCAACAAGTACCACTACGGCATCCGCCTACCGATTGTTGATAAAAAAGTCATTCCGCTGAATGATCCGCAGCGCGGCGACGTGATGGTCTTTCATTATCCGGTGGATCCGCAAATTGATTACATCAAGCGGGTCATCGGCGTGCCGGGAGACACCGTTGCCTATCTGAACAAGCGTCTGACCGTGAATGGGCAAGCCGTTCCCACCGAGCGGCTGGGCGAGTATTTTGATCCGGACCGGGTCTCCTACAGCACGCGCTACCGCGAAACCTTGAACGCCAAGGGCCATGATATCCTGATCGATGAGCGTCGTTCGGCGGAAGTCAACGCCTTCGGCATCTTCCCGAATTGGGATCAATGCCGCTACACACGCGAGGGCGTGACCTGCGTTGTGCCCGACGGCCACTACTTCGTCATGGGCGACAACCGCGACAACAGCGCGGACAGCCGCTACTGGGGTTTCGTGCCTGACCACTATATTGTTGGTAAAGCGTTCTTTGTCTGGATGAATTTTGGAGATCTGACGCGGATTGGCCGTATTCAATAACTTTCCTGCGATCATGATGTTGGATGATCGCTGATGGGGCCTTTTGCATGAGCTTGAGTTCGCTCGAATCCTCCCTGGATTATTCCTTCAACAACAAGGCCTTGCTGGAACAGGCCTTGACACACCGGAGCCATAGCAGCAAGCACAATGAACGCCTTGAGTTCCTGGGTGACAGTGTGTTGAACTGTTCCGTGGCGGCTTTGTTGTATGGCCGGTTTGAACGCGTTGACGAAGGCGATCTGTCGCGTCTGCGCGCCAATCTGGTCAAACAGTCGGCATTGGCCGATATTGCCCAAGTGCTGGATCTTTCACGCTACTTGCGCCTTGGCGAAGGGGAGCTCAAAAGCGGCGGCTTTCGCCGACCGTCCATCCTGGCCGATACCCTTGAGGCCGTCTTCGGCGCCATTTTCATTGATGCGGGCTTCGAGGCCGCCAGCCGGGTCATTTTCCGTCTTTACATTCCGATTCTTGACAGCGTCGATCCCAAGACCCTGGGCAAGGACGCCAAGACCTTGCTGCAGGAGTATTTGCAAGGACGGAAAATGGCATTGCCGGTCTATACCGTGATTGCCACGCATGGCGCGGCGCACAACCAGGAGTTTGAAGTGGAGTGCGCGATTGCCAAGCTGGATGTGCAGGTGATCGGCGTGGGCGGCAGCCGCCGCGCCGCTGAGCAGGAAGCGGCCAAAAAAGCGCTGGACGCAGCCATGGCCGTGGTCCCCCAACAGGGGAAACGGCCTGTTCGCAGCCGCAAGACCACCCAGCTCTCGTTGCCGGTGGCGGTTGCGCAAGCCGTTGATGACAACCAACTTTCCTTAACCATAGATGCCTCCGGGCAGCCTGATAAATAGTTCAATGACCGAGTCTGTTTCTTCCTCGCCATCGCAGTGTGGCTTCGTGGCCATCGTGGGTCGCCCGAACGTCGGCAAGTCAACCTTGTTGAATGCCTTGATCGGGGCCAAGCTGAGCATTGTTTCCCGCAAGGCGCAAACGACCCGGCACCGTATCCACGGCGTGCTGACCCGAGGACCGCAGCAGTTCGTGTTCGTTGACACGCCGGGCTACCAAACGCGCCACGGCGGCACGATGAACCGGATGATGAACCGGGTCGTGACGCAGGCGCTGGCTTCGGTGGACGTTGTGGTCCACGTGGTGGAGGCGGGCAAGTGGTCCGAAGGCGACGCAAACCTGCTGCCTTTGCTGCCGGAAGGTGTCCGCACCATTCTGGCCGTCAACAAAATGGATCAGCTCAAAAGCCGGGACGAACTGTTCCCGTATGTGGCGCGCATTTCGCAGTTCCATGGCTATGACGCGGTCGTGCCGGTCAGCGCCAGCAAGGGCAGGCAGCTTGATAAGCTGCTGGACGAGATCGGCAAGGGCCTGCCCGAAGGCGAACCGATGTTCGAAGAAGAGGCTCTGACTGATCGTCCGGTGCGTTTCATCGCGGCGGAAATGATCCGGGAAAAAATCTTCCGCCTGGTGGGCGATGAGCTGCCGTATGGTTCAACCGTCGTAATCGAGGCCTGGGAAGATCAGCCGAACACGACCCGAATCGCGGCTTGCGTGATCGTGGACCGCGATAGCCACCGGCCGATTCTTCTGGGCACGGGCGGAGAGCGGATGAAACGCATTTCAACCGAAGCCCGCCAGGATATTGCCAAGCTGCTGGACAAGCGCGTCCACCTGGAAATTTACGTCAAAGTGCGCAAAGGGTGGGCGGATAAAGAGGCCGCCTTGCGCGACCTCGGCTATGAGTAAAGCCCTCGAGGAACTCCCCCGCCTCACTGCGGACCCGGGCGCCACGGCCCTCCCGGCAGCGCGTTCGCAAACCGGCCTGTTCGGTTCCCGCCTGGCCGCCGCGCCGCCCTTGCAGCCCGTTCGCGCTCGGCCAGCCAGCCAGCGTGTGACGGAAAGCGCCGGTTTTCTATTGCACAGCTACCCCCATCGGGAAACCTCGTTGATTCTTGATGTGCTGACGCGCGAGCACGGCCGGGTGGCCCTGATTGCGAAAGGCGCAAAGCGTCCGCACTCGGCTTTGCGCGCCGTGTTGGCAAGCTTTCAGCAGTTGAGCTTCAGCTGGTCGGGCAGCCAGGAGTTGAAAACCCTGACCAAGGCGGAATGGGCGGCGCCGCCGCTGCGCATTGAAGGCGACAAGACCATGTCGGCCTGGTATCTCAATGAACTGCTGATCCGGCTGCTGGCGCGCGACGATCCGCATCCGGGGGTGTTCGATGCCTACCTGGAGGCCCTGCAAGGCCTGTCGAATCAGGTCCGGCCCGCCCAATTGCTGCGCAAGTTCGAGTGGTCCTTGCTGCAGGAAATGGGCTATGGCTTCGATCCGGGCTGTACCGAGGGCGGCGAGCCGGTGGAGCCGGGCCGATACTACCGCGTGGCGCTGGAGTCCGGCCCGGAACTGATCGGGGCGGGTGAACCGGCAAGCGCCGAAGCGCCGGTGTCGGGCGAGTTTCTGCTGGCGCTGGCGCAGGCGCGCTTCGATGTGGAAACCCTGCAAACCCAGCTCAGGCATTTCTTGCGAGAGCGTCTCGACTATCATATGAACGGAAGGACAATGGCCACGCGCCAGGTGCTCCGAGAGCTAACGCAATTTTTATCTGAGTAATGCCATGATTGAACTCGGCGTCAATATTGATCACGTCGCCACCTTGCGCCAACAGCGCCTGGTTTCCTATCCCGATCCCGTCAAGGCGGCCCGAATCGCCGAAGAGGCGGGCGCGGATTTGATCACCCTGCATTTGCGCGAAGATCGTCGGCACATCCAGGATGCCGACGTTGACCGTTTGCGCCAGAGCATTACCACCCGGATGAACCTGGAGTGCGCCATCACGCCTGAAATGCTGGACATCGCCTGCCGGGTCAAGCCCGATGACGTGTGCCTGGTGCCGGAGCGCCGCGAAGAACTGACGACCGAGGGCGGCCTGGATGTGCTGACGCATTTTGACAAGGTCAAGGCCGCGGTGGCGCAGTTGCAGGAGGCGGGGATCCGCGTGTCGCTGTTCATCGATCCCGAGCGCGATCAGATCGAGGCCGCGGCGCGCACCGGCGCCACCGTCATCGAGCTGCACACCGGCGCTTATGCCGAGGCAAGCGGGCAGGCGCTGGAGCAGCAGTTCCAACGGCTGGAGCAGGGCGTGCAAGCGGGCTTGCAGCAGGGCTTCCGCGTCAATGCGGGGCATGGCCTGCATGCGGAGAACGTGCAGCGCGTTGCGGCGCTGCCGGGGATTGCCGAGCTCAACATCGGCCATGCGCTGGTGGCGCAAGCGGTGTTCGATGGGCTGGAGGCGGCGGTACGCAATATGAAGGCCCTGATGTTGACGGCCCGCCTTGAAGCAACGCGTTACTAGGAGTCCGCATGCATCCTCTTCCTCTTGCGTCGGCGGGCATTGCCGGCATCGGCATTGACCTGATCCAGATCGATCGCATTGAAGCCGCGCTGGCGCGGCGCGGCGATCGTTTCGCGCGCAAGGTGCTGGGTCCGGAGGAGTGGGTCAAGTACGAGCAGCGCCGCGCGCGCGACAGCGGACGGGGGCTGCGCTTTCTGGCAACGCGCTTTGCCGCGAAAGAGGCGTTTTCAAAAGCCGTCGGCCTGGGCATGCGCATGCCGATGGTCTGGCACCGGGTGCAAACCTTGAACGCCAAAAGCGGCCAGCCCATCATTGCGCTGCATCCTGAGCTGCAAGCCTGGTATGCGCCGCGCTTCGGCGCGGTCCACGTATCCATCACGGATGAAATCAATATGGCGGCAGCCTATGTCATTGTTGAAACGTTGAGGGCATCCCATTGAAACCCCAAGCTGCCTCAAACACCCTGAGCCGGGGCCCGGTCATCATCGATGTCCACGGGTTTGACTTGACGGATCAAGAGCGTGACCGTCTGCTGCACCCCCTGGTGGGCGGCGTGATCCTGTTTGCCCGCAACTTCCAGTCGCGGGATCAGCTGCGCAGTCTGACCGACTCGATCCGCGCCTTGCCCCGGGAGCCGCTGCTGATCGCCGTTGACCACGAGGGCGGACGGGTACAGCGCTTCAAGATGGATGGTTTCACGGTCCTGCCGCCGATGGCGCGACTGGGCGAAGTCTGGAATGAAGACATGATGCGCGCCATGCAGCTCGCCACGGATGTCGGGCGGGTGATGGCGGGTGAACTGCGCGCCTGCGGCGTGGATCTGAGTTTTGCGCCGGTGCTGGATCTGGACTACGGAGAGAGCCGCGTCATCCGCGATCGTTCCTTCCATCGCAATCCGCAGGCCGTGACGATGCTGGCACGTTCGCTGATCCAGGGCATGGCGCTTGAAGGCATGGCGGCTTGCGGCAAACACTTCCCGGGCCATGGCTTCGTTGAGGCGGATTCGCACCTGAACATTCCCTATGACGATCGCAGCCTCAATACGATTCTGAACGCGGATGCGCTGCCTTACCGCTGGCTGGGCGATGCGGTGCTGCCCGCCGTCATGCCCGCGCATGTCATCTATCCGCAGGTGGACGAGCGGCCCGCCGGATTTTCTTCGGTCTGGCTGCAGGACGTGCTGCGCAAGCAGTTGAACTATCAAGGGGTGGTCTTTTCGGATGACCTGACGATGGAAGGCGCCAGCGTGGCGGGCAATATCGTTGACCGCGCCCGCGCCGCGCTCGATGCGGGCTGCGACATGGTGCTGGTGTGCAATCGCCCGGATCTGGCGGATCAGGTGCTGGCGGGACTGGATCGCGAGGTGGCGCCGCCCTCGCAGCAGCGGGTCAACAACCTGATGCCGCGCATGCCCGCCGCCGCTTGGGAGGCCTTGGACAAGAAACCCGGCTTCCAGTTGGCGAGACAATCCATCGCGCAATGGCTGACCCACGCGGCCTAGGGGAGGAGGGGATGGATGAAGCGCAGCCTTCCTCGGACCTGAAGTCGGCGGCAGACGCGTTCGACGCCAAGGCGCTGGTGGCCAGCCTGCCGAATCTGCCCGGGGTCTACCGCCACATCAACGCCCAGGGCGAAGTCATGTACGTGGGCAAGGCGCGCGACCTGAAAAAGCGGGTGGCCTCGTATTTCCAGAAAACGCCGTCCAGTCCCCGCATTGCGCATATGGTGGCCAGGGTGGTGCAGGTGGAGGTCACCATCACGCGCTCCGAGGCCGAGGCCTTATTGCTGGAAAACAACCTGATCAAGACGCTCAGTCCGCGCTACAACATCCTGTTTCGCGATGACAAGTCTTATCCTTATTTGATTGTCTCGGGCCACCGTTATCCGCGCATTGCCTATTATCGCGGCGCAACAGACAAACAGCATCAGTACTTCGGTCCCTTTCCGAGCGCCTGGGCGGTGCGGGAAAGCCTGCAAATCCTGCAGCGTGTGTTTCGCCTGCGCACCTGTGAAGACAATGTGTTCGCCAATCGCTCCCGACCATGCCTGCTTTACCAGATTCGCCGTTGCTCGGCGCCCTGTGTCGGCTTGATTTCGGCCGAGGACTATGCCCAGGACGTCAGCGCCGCCACGCAGTTCCTGAATGGGGAAGGATCGGAAATCATGCGGGATATCGAAAGCCGCATGTATGCGGCATCGGAAGCGCTGGACTTTGAGTCCGCCGCGTTGTTCCGCGATCAACTGGGCGCGCTTTCCAACGTGTTGCAGAAGCAGACGATGGAGGGCGAAGGGCAGGATACCGACATCATCGCGGTGGTGGTGGAGGGCGGCAAGGCCTGTGTCAACCTCGCGATGGTGCGCGGCGGCCGCCACCTGGGCGACAAGCGCTTCTTCCCCGATCACACCGAAGGCGACGCACCGCGCGACGTGCTTGAGGCGTTTGTTGCCCATCACTATAGCGAAGGGGCCATGCCGCCCGTCATCGTGCTGTCCCACAAGCTGCCGGGCAACAATCCGATCGCTGTATTGGCCGAGGCCCAGTCCCTGAAAATCCAGGTGCTCCATCAACCGCAAGGGGTTCGCAAGAGCTGGCTTGAACAAGCCATGCATAATGCCGAGCTGGCCTTGACCCGCCTGCTGTCGGAAACGGATTCCCAGCAGGCCCGCACCCGTTCGCTGGCTGAGCTGCTGTCGCTCGATCTCGGCTTTGAAGAGCTGGAGCGCCTCCGGGTCGAATGCTTTGATATCAGCCACACGGCCGGGGAAGCCACGCAGGCCTCCTGTGTGATCTATCATCACCATGCCATGCAGCCAAAAGAGTATCGGCGGTATAACATTGAGGGCATCACGCCGGGCGATGACTACGCCGCCATGCGTCAAGTCCTGATGCGCCGTTATGAAAAAGCCGCTGACGCCGGTGGCGTATTGCCGGACGTGGTGCTGATCGATGGGGGGAAGGGGCAGGTCGAAATCGCCCGGAAAGTGTTTGAGGAGCTGGGGCTGGATATTTCCCTGTTGGTGGGAGTGGCCAAGGGAGAGGGCCGCAAAGTGGGCTTGGAAACGTTGGTGTTCGCCGGTGGGCGGGAGGCGCTGGCGCTGGGTCCGGCTTCGGCCGCCCTGATGCTGGTTGCCCAAATCCGCGATGAGGCGCACCGTTTTGCCATTACCGGCATGCGCTCGCGCCGTGCCAAAACCCGGCAGACTTCCCGTCTGGAAGAAATCGCGGGGATTGGCGCCAAGCGGCGCCAACGCCTGCTGGCGCACTTTGGCGGACTGAAAGGCGTGATGGCGGCGGGCGTTGATGAGTTGGCCGCCGTCGAGGGGATCTCGCAAGAGCTGGCTGCCCGTATTTATCAACAACTCCATTAATTATTGCTAACGTGTTTTCTATGCCTATCAATCTGCCCATCCTGCTGACCTGGCTTCGCGTACTGATGATCCCACTGATCGTGGGCATGTATTACCTGCCGGCCTCATGGATCGGGGCGGAGATACGGGATCTGATCGCCACCTTGATGTTCATAGCGGCGGCGGGCACGGACTGGCTGGATGGCTGGTTGGCGCGGCGCTGGAACCAGACCTCGAGCTTCGGCGCTTTCCTGGACCCGGTCGCGGACAAGCTCATGGTCAGCGCCGCCTTGCTGGTGCTGCTGCATCTGGGGCGCGTTGATGCCATGGTGACGCTGATCATCATCGGCCGTGAAATCACGATTTCCGCCCTGCGCGAATGGATGGCGAAAATTGGCGCCAGCGGCAGCGTGGCAGTCCATCAATTGGGCAAGCTGAAAACCGCCGTGCAAATGACCGCCATCCCGATGTTGTTGTATGGTCACGAATTCCTCGGGATAGACTTGGTCTATTGGGGGCAATGGCTGATTATTGTTGCAGCTATTCTCACTGTCTGGTCTATGGCCTATTATTTACAAAAGGCCTGGTCGGTCATCAAGGTAAAAAGCCCCGACCAATAAAGGCACGGATGACGACTCCGCGCGCCGCGTGCGCGCCGCCGTCGTTTTCGCGCAGCACTTGTGAAATGAATCGTCCCGCTTGCCTGGTTGCCGGTGGGCATGTGGAGCAGATGTGGAAGAAGTCTATCAATTGCCTCAGCGTCAACAACGCTTCGCCCGTCGGCAGTTTGACTGGCGGGTGATCGCCTTGATCGGGGTGGCGCACGCCAGCTCGCACTTTTTTCAACTGGTCATTCCTTCGCTATTCGTCCCGCTGTCCCAAGCTTTTGGCCTGAATTTCGCGCAGCTCGGCATGCTGGCAACCGTTTTTTACGTGGTCTCCGGCATCGGGCAGGCGGCGTCGGGCTTTGTCGTGGATAAGCTTGGGCCGCGCCCGGTGCTGTGGTTCGGCCTGTCCGGCTTCGTCGTGGCCGGGCTGCTGCTGGCCTCTGCCACCAGTTATGGCTGGCTGCTGTTCGCCGCTTTTGTGGCGGGACTGGGCAATTGCGTTTTTCACCCGGTTGACTTCTCTATCCTCAATCATCGGGTCAGTTCGCCCCGTCTCGGCCATGCTTTCAGTACGCACGGCATGACCGGCAATCTGGGATGGGCCTTGACGCCGATCTTCATCACGACGCTGACCTATCTGTACAACTGGCGGGTGGCGGCCTTGGGCGCCAGTGTCCTGCTCGCGCTGGTGCTGCTGGCCACGGTGCTCGGGCGGCGGTTGATCGACGTCGACGTTCGGCGCAATGCAAGAAAAGCGCGCAAGAGCAAAGGCGGACAGGCAACCGCCATTTCCGACGTTCGCCTGCGGGCATTGCTGGTGAACCCGGTGGTCTGGGGCGCTTTCGCCTTCTTCCTGTTCGCGTCGCTGGCGGGCTCGGCGGTCATGAACTATACGCTGCCCATCCTTGGCTCCATTCACCAGATTGCGCCGGTGGTGGCCAGTTCCGCGCTGTCCGCCTACATGGTTGCCGGCGCCTTGGGCATGGCGGCGGGCGGTTTCCTGGTGTCCAACAATCCCAAGACCGAACGCACGGTGGCGGCCACTTTCTTCTGCGCCGCGCTGATGCTGACGATTGTTGGCATGGGCTGGGTGCCCAGCAGCCTTGCCGTGCCGTGCGTGGCGCTGGCCGGTTTTTTCAGTGGCGTGGCCGGTCCATCGCGCGATATGCTGGTGCGCCGGGTGACCCCCCGAGGCGCAAGCGGCTCCGTCTATGGCCTGGTGTATTCCGGCATGGACACCGGCTCGGCCATTGGCCCGCTGTTGTTCGGCATCATGCTGGACGCGGGACTCAATCAAGGGCCATATGTGGGGGCAAGCCTTGGCTTCATCATGGCCAGTCTGTGCGCGGCCTTCATCGGCTACCGTGCCCGCAAGATTGCGCAAGCTTGACGCTGGCGTTAAACCACAAAGCGCTGACCGTCATTGTCAGCGCTTTTTTCATGGCGTATTGGTTCAGGCTTCTTGATCCAGCGTCAGCAAAAGCGGCCAGTTGAGCCGGGACTGTAGTTGAAAATAGCTCAGCGCCAGCCAGCCTTGCCGTGCCCATTCCAGCAGTGTGGCGTCCGGCAGGCGGGTCAACTTTTCTTCGTCTAGGGTATAGAGCCCATCGAGCTTGCTCTGCTCGCCGGATTTCAGCTCGACCGATACCTGGCGCAGCGTCAGCAGTCCTTCCTTGCGCAGCGCTTCCACATAGCGCCGGGTTTGTTCAATGCCTGCCTGCATTTCACCCAGTAACTTGATCCGCTGTTGCGTGAAGCCGCTGGGTTCGGCGCCGTTGAACAGCGCCTCGCCGGTTTGGGTGGCCGAGCAGTAGTCGGGATTTTCATCAATGCACACGGCAAAACGCTGTTCGGTCGGGACCTCGTGCAGGATGAAGGGGTAGCGTTTCAGGTGCAGCGGCACGTAGCGGTTTGCACGCCATTGGCCCTGCGGGCCCACCAGAAGATTCTGCCGTTCGCGGAAACTGGTCACGATCACGGGCTGGTGTTGTTCTCCCGCAAACACAATGGGAAAGTCCCGTGCCGCGTAGACAAACTCGGGTGCCGTGATCGGTAGGGTGGGTAAGTACCGGGCAAAGCGGTAATTGGCGTCAGTGCGAACTTTCCAATGGCCGTGCCGGGCGGGATCAAGCGCTTTCGCGGCGGAAAACAACGGGTGTTCGGCAGGGTTGGAAGACGGCGTGCTCATGGGCGGAATCTCACAGCAAAAGTGGAATGTCGTTAGTCTGACATGGATCTGAATACGGGTTGATCTCAGTCAAGGCGGGCTTGTCCGTCTTGCCGCACACTGTGCAGCGTGACTACGAGCGTCCTGAATTCCCCCCCAGCCCTTTCCCGTGCCACGGCAACGCTGCAATGCTATCACTGTGGGCTGTCGCTATTTGCAAGCGCCGCGCATCACGCAGACATCAATGGCCAGCCAGCGCCTTTTTGCTGTGTGGGCTGCGCCACGGTTGCCCAAACCATCCATGCCGGGGGGCTGGCCTCGTTCTATCAGCAGCGGGGCAGTCTGGCGCAGCCGGTTGAGCTCACACCGGATGAAATTGCCGCCAATCAACACTTCGACGCGCCCGACATGCGGGGCATCTATCTCAAGCCGGTGGGAAAAAACCAGCTTGAGGCCAGCTTCACGCTGGAGAATCTGCAATGCGCGGCCTGTGTCTGGCTGTGTGAAAAACATCTTGAACAACAGCCGGGTCTGACGCTGTCTCAGGTCAACTTTGCCACCGGGCGCGCGCGCATTCGCTGGGAAGAAGGGCAGTCCAGCATTTTTTCCGTCATTCAGGCCCTGGCGCAAATCGGCTACCGCGCGCATCCCTACGCGGTGGGCGTGCAGGACCAGGCTCAGCGCAAGGCGCGCAAGTCGCTGCTGATCCGCGCCTCGGTGGCCTGGCTGTGCATGATGCAGGTCATGATGTATGCGTGGCCGCTCTATTTCCACGCGGATACCATTGAACCCTTGTATGTGGGCATGCTGCATTGGGTCAGTCTGGTGCTGACCTTGCCGGTGGTGCTGTATTCGGCCGTCCCGCTGTATCGGAACGCGTGGATGGCACTGAAGCATCGCCATGTCAACATGGATGTGCCGGTGGTGCTGGGCATCGGCGCCGCGTTCCTGGCCTCGGTGGGCGCCACCTTGCGGGTGCAGGGCGAGGTCTACTATGACTCCGTGACGATGTTCGTGGCCTTGCTGCTCAGCGCCCGCTATGTGGAGGCCATGCTTCGCGGACAGGCCCAGTCCGGCCTGCAGGCGCTGGCGGCGCAATTGCCCGCGGTCTGCCGCCGCGCCGTCCGTTTCCCTGAGTCGCATGAGGTGCTGCTGGTGTCGCGCGGCCTGCTGGCGCGCGGCGACGTGATCCAGGTCCGCCCGGGTGAGGCGGTGCCTGCCGACGGCGTGGTGCTGGACGGACATGCGGAGATGGATGAATCCATCCTGACGGGAGAGAGTCGGCCGATGCTACGCGAGGCGGGCGCGCGCGTGCTGGCCGGCAGCTATAACTGCGCCAGCCCGTTCTGGATGTCGGTGGACGCGGTGGGCGCGCAGACGCGTCTGGCTGAAATCGTCAGCGCGCTGGATGAAGCGCTGGAAAGCAAACCGCGTATTGCCCGGATCGCGGATCAGGTGGCGCGCCACTTCATTGTTGCCTTGCTGGCCCTGGCGGCCGCGGCGGCGCTCTTCTGGCTGTGGGCGGACGCGCCGCGCGCCTTGCCGATCACGATCGCCGTGCTGGTGGTCAGTTGTCCTTGCGCCTTGTCGATGGCCACGCCCGCCGCCCTGGCGGCCAGCACCGCCTCGCTGGCACGGCGCGGCGTGGTCGTGGTGCGGGGCTCGGCGCTGGAAACCCTGGCGCAAGTCACTGATGTCGTGCTGGATAAAACCGGCACCTTGACGGAAGGCAGTTTTTCGCTGAGCCGGATCGATGTGCTGGGCGAACAGTCCGAACAGGCTTACCTAGCCTTGGCGGCGGGCCTGGAGCAGGGCAGCTCGCACCCGATCGGCATCGCCTTGCTGAAAGCGGCGCAGCAACAAGGTCTCGCGCCTGCTTTGCTGTCAGGCGAAGACAGCCCGCGTCACCTGCTTGGCAAAGGGGTGCGGTGGCGGGAAGGGCAGGTGGTCTGGCGGCTGGGCAACCTGGACTTCGCCTCGGCGGGACGGCCCGGCTTGTCGGCCTTGCCGACGGCCATCTCGGAAACCAGCATCTTTTTGTCCAGGGATGGGCGGATTGAAGCGCGCTTCCTGTTGGCGGACAGCCTGCGGCCGCACAGCGCGGAAATGGTGGAGCAGCTTCGGAAAAGCGGCTATCGCCTGCATATCCTGTCCGGTGACCGCCGTGAGACCGTCAATCACTGGGCGGGCATGCTGAATATTGCCAATGCGGTGGGCGAGGCCAGTCCCGAGGACAAGAAAGCTTATGTCGAACGCCTGCAGGCGCAAGGCGCGGTGGTGATGGCGGTGGGCGATGGTGTCAATGACGCCTTGTTGCTGGCGCAGTCGCAGGTGTCAATGGCGGTGGCGGGCAGTACGCCGCTGGCGCAGGCCTCCGCTGACATCCAGGTCATGCGGGCGGGGGTTGATGGCGTGGTGGCGTCATTGCGGGCGGCGGCGCGCTGTCGGCGGGTGATCCGGCAGAACCTGGCGTGGGCGCTCAGCTACAACGTCTCCTTTATTCCGCTGGCGGCTTGCGGCTTCATTTCCGCTGGCTGGGCGGCGCTCGGCATGAGCCTGTCCTCATTGATGGTCGTGCTCAATGCATGGCGGGCGAGCCGGTAAATGGAGTCCCTCTACATTCTGCTTCCGCTCAGCCTGGTGCTGGTGGTGTTGATCATCGGTGTGTTGTGGTGGTCAATCAGTTCCGGTCAATACGACAGCCTTGACCGTGCCTCGGTGGAAATATTGATGGATCAAGATAGTGATCCGGAGCAGGCGCCCGAGGCCGCGCCGGACAAGCGTTTGCGCGAAGAAGGCGCTGCGTCTTCCGCGGACGATCAGGCCCGGTCGGCGCGTCCCGATTAAAGATTCCTTTTGAATCTTCCTTAAGTTTGATTTGCGTCAAGGCGGCTTGCCAATAGTTCAGTCATCATCCGAGCATCCATATGTATGTCTTAGCGAAGGGATGGCAATGAACGCCGAGTTAAGTAGCACTCCGTCAGGCGAGACTTTCAACTACAAGGTCGTGCGTCAGTTCACGATCATGACTGTAGTTTGGGGTATCGTCGGCATGGGGGTAGGAGTATTGATCGCAGCCCAGTTGATCTGGCCTGCCCTCAATTTTGAAACCCCCTGGTTTAGTTTTGGGCGTCTGCGCCCCTTGCACACGAATGCGGTGATTTTTGCATTCGGAGGCTGCGCGCTGTTTGCCACCTCCTACTATGTTGTCCAACGCACCTGTCAGGTCCGCCTGCGCTTTGAAAAGCTGGCCGCGTTCACTTTCTGGGGCTGGCAGCTGGCCATGGTTGCCGCGGTGATCACCCTGCCGCTGGGCTACACCTCCACCAAAGAATACGCCGAGCTGGAATGGCCCGTGGATCTGCTGATCGCCGCCGTGTGGATTTCCTACGCCGTGGTGTTCTTCGGCACCATCATGAAGCGCAAGACCTCCCACATCTATGTGGCCAACTGGTTCTTCGGCTCGTACATCCTGACCATTGCCATGCTGCACATCTTCAACAACCTGGCCATTCCGGTCGGCCTGTTGAAGTCCTATTCCATCTACGCCGGCGTTCAGGACGCCATGGTGCAGTGGTGGTATGGCCACAACGCGGTGGGCTTCTTCCTGACCACCAGCTTCCTGGGCATGATGTATTACTTCATCCCGAAGCAGGCCGAGCGCCCCATTTATTCCTATCGGCTGTCCATCGTCCACTTCTGGGCGCTGATCTTCACCTATATGTGGGCGGGCCCGCACCACTTGCAGCACACGTCCCTGCCGGATTGGGTGCAGTCGCTGGGCACGGCATTCTCCATCATCCTGCTTGCGCCGTCATGGGGCGGCATGATCAACGGCGTGATGACGCTGTCCGGCGCCTGGCACAAGCTGCGCACCGATCCCATCCTGAAGTTCATGGTGACCGCGCTGTCGTTCTACGGCATGTCCACCTTTGAAGGCTCGATGATGTCGATCAAGACCGTCAACGCGCTGTCGCACTACACGGACTGGACCATCGGACACGTGCACTCCGGCGCATTGGGTTGGGTGGCCATGATCACGATCGGTTCGCTCTACTATATGTTCCCGCGCCTCTACGGCAAAACCCAGATGTACAGCAAGAACCTGATTGAACTTCACTTCTGGGTCTCCACGATCGGCGTGGTGCTGTATGTGGCCGCCATGTGGATCGCCGGCGTGATGCAGGGCCTGATGTGGCGCGCCACCGAGTTTGACGGCACCTTGACCTACACCTTTGTTGAAGTCGTCAAGGCAACTTATCCCTTCTACGCAGTGCGTCTGCTTGGCGGCATGTGCTTCCTGGCCGGCATGGTGCTGATGGGATACAACTGCTATATGACGGCCCGTGGCCAGAAGGCGGTTGACGCCCGGATTCCCGTCACCGTGCAGCCCGCGCATTAAGGAGATCAAGATGTCGCAGAATAAGAGCTCCTGGTTTTCACACGAGCTGCTTGAAAAAAATATCGGTTTGCTGATCGCCGCCTCGTTGCTGGTGGTCAGCTTTGCCGGCCTCACCCAGATTGTGCCGCTGTTTTTCCAGCACTCCACCATGACGCCGGTGGAAGGTGTCGAACCCTACAGCGCCTTGCGTCTGGCGGGCCGTGACGTCTACATCCGTGAAGGGTGTGTCAGCTGTCACTCGCAGCAGGTCCGCACCTTGAGCGCGGAAGTCCAGCGCTATGGCGCATTCTCCACGGCGGGCGAAGGCGTCTATGAGCGTCCTTTCCTGTGGGGCTCCAAGCGTACCGGTCCTGACCTGGCGCGGGTCGGTCAACGCTACAGCGATGAATGGCATCGCGTCCACCTGTTCAATCCGCGCGACGTCGTGCCGGAGTCGAACATGCCTGCTTATCCGTGGCTGCGCAAGAACTTGCTTGATACCACAACCATCCAGGCAAAAATGGAAGGCTTGCGCCGTTTCGTCGGCACGCCTTATACCGATGAGGAAATTGCAGCCGCCCCTGATGAGCTGAAAGGGAAAACGGAAGAGGATGCGGTCGTTGCCTACCTGCAGGGTCTGGGCATTCATACCCGGCAGGTGAAAGGGGTCCAGTGATGGTCTTTCTGATCTCCCTGGCAACCCTGTTATCGGTCGCAACTTTTGTGGGCATCGTGATCTGGGCATGGTCCAAAGGCCGCGAGAAGGCCAACCGTGACTCCGCGATGCTTCCCTTTGAACTTCCCGACGAGGACGCCCTGAACGAGCAGGGTGAGGACAAGCGTCATGAGTGATTTTATTTCTAACTACTGGGGCATTCACGTCAGTCTGATTGCCCTGGGCGGCATTGTTTTCTGTGTGTATTTGCTCTGGTCGCAGCGCAAGGTCACCGTCACGACGCTGCCGGACGGCACGACGCGGTCCGATACCGGCCACGTCTACGATGAAGACCTCCGCGAGCTGAATAATCCGCTGCCGCGCTGGTGGATGTGGATGTACCTGCTGTCCTGCGTCTTTGCGGTGCTTTATCTGCTGTTGTTCCCGGGCCTGGGCAGCTTTGGCGGTTGGCTGGGTTACACCAGCGTGAACTCGCTGGAGTCCAATCAGGCCGCCATCCGTGAGCGTTTGCAGCCGGTGTATGCGCGGTTTGAGACCATGTCCGTGGAGGAAATTGCCCAGGATGACCAGGGTCGTGGCATCGGGCAGCGTTTCTTCTTGAACAACTGCGCCACTTGCCACGGCTCTGATGCCCGTGGCAGCCGCGGTTTCCCGAACCTGGCGGACAAGGACTGGCTGTATGGGGGAGCGCCCGAGCAGATCATTGAAACGATCACCAATGGCCGCCACGGCATCATGCCGCCCCAGGGCGACCTCTTTGACAGCCGCACCGTCTCCGACATTGCCCACTATGTGCGTTCCTTGTCGGGCCTGGCCGCGGATCCGATCCGGGTGGCGCGCGGTAAAGAGCCGTTCACGAACACCTGCGCGGCCTGCCACGGCGCCGAAGGGGAAGGAAACCAATTGCTGGGCGCACCGCGATTGAATGACCGGATCTGGCTGTACGGCAGCTCGGAGGCAACTATTGTTGAGGCCATCATGCAAGGCCGCGACAACCAGATGCCTGCGCACAACGCTATCCTGGCGCCTGAAGAAATCAAAATGGTTGCTGCTTACGTCTGGGGACTGTCGAACCAAGAAGCGAGTAAGTAAACATGACTCAAGAAGTGAAGAGGGCCAAGACGATTCCCATTGTTGAAGTGGGAACGACTGAACAGGCGTTGTATGAGGTTAGACGCAAGATTCATCCGCGTTCTGTTCAAGGACTCTACGCAAACTTGAGATGGTTCTTCGTCTGGTTCACGCAAATCATTTTTTATGGTTTGCCGTGGCTCCAGTGGAATGACCGGCAAGCGGTTCTGTTTGACCTGGGCGCCCGCAAGTTCTACTTGTTCGGTTTGGTCTTGTGGCCCCAGGACATCATCTATCTGGCCTTGCTGCTGATTGCCAGCGCGCTGGCCCTGTTTTTGTTCACGGCGGTGGCCGGGCGGCTGTTCTGCGGTTATGCCTGTCCGCAAACGGTCTACACCGAAATCTTCATGTGGATCGAGAAAGTAGTCGAGGGTGACCGCTTTGCCCGGCTCAGGCTTGACGCTTCGCCGTGGAATGCGCGCAAGATTCGTCTGCGCTTCACCAAGCATGTCTTGTGGGTGGCGGTTGCGCTGTGGACGGGATTCACCTTCATTGGCTACTTTAGTCCCATCCGCCCGCTGATTGGTGAAGCCTTGTCGGGCAGCCTGGGCTTCTGGCAGATTTTCTGGTGGGGCTTCTATTCCTTTGCCACCTGGGGCAACGCGGGCTTCATGCGCGAGCAGGTCTGTAAATACATGTGCCCGTATGCACGCTTCCAAAGCGTGATGGTGGACAACGATACCTACGTCGTGACCTATGACCCCGTCCGCGGCGAGCCGCGCGGCAGCCGTTCGCGCAAGGAAGACCATCGCGCGGCGGGCAAGGGCGATTGCGTGGATTGCAGTATATGCGTGCAGGTCTGCCCGACCGGCATTGATATCCGGCAAGGCCTGCAAGTTGAGTGCATTGGCTGTGGGCTGTGCGTGGATGCCTGTGATCAGGTCATGGATAAAATGAATTATCCGCGCGGCCTGATCAGCTACAGCACGGAAAGAACGATTCAGAATCGCACATCGAAAAGCGAGGCCCGCCGCCGGGTGCTCCGTCCGCGCGTGCTGATCTATTCGGTCTTGCTGCTGGCGGTGACGGGGGTCTTGTTCGGGAGCCTGTTCACGCGGGATGCCTTGCGTTTCGACGTGATCCGCGACCGCACCGTGCTGGCGCGGGAAATCGAGGGCGGCAACATTGAGAACGTCTACCGGCTGCAATTGATGAACACCACTGAAAGCGAGATGCTGGTGAAAGTGTCCGCGGAAGGCTTGACTTCGCTCAAGGTCCGCTCAAGCAATAACAGTGACGCCGATCACATTGAAGTCATGGTGAGCGCGGCCTCGAATTCAATGCTCCCGCTGCGGGTCGAGCATCCTGTCGATGGGCTTGAACCAGGCAGCCATCCGATTCATTTCGTGATTGAATCAAGCTGGCCGGGCGGACGGGAAACCGTGCGGGAAGCGTCAAGCTTCATCGTTCCACGGTAATATTCGGGAGTTGTGAATGAGCAGGGAAACAACGCAGGACACGGTCAGCCGCCCTTGGTACAAGGAGCCTTGGCCCTGGATTTTGATGGCCGGACCGGCAGTGGTCGTGGTAGCGTGCGTGGTGACGATTTATTTGTCCTTCGCGCATGCTGACGTCCCGGTTGCCGGGCCGCATGTGAAACGGGGTTTGAAGGTGGAATGGCTGGATTCGGCGCCTGAGGCGCCTACTCGATCAGAGAGATAAAACAATGCGCACTGTGATCAATCGGGGTTTGATGTGGAGTTTGTGGCCGTCATTTCTGATCAGCGCCATCGCGTCAATATTGATCTTCACCTTGCTTGATCCGCGCGAGATTTCTATCTTCGGCCATGAGATGGCGGAAGATCAGACGGCGTTTTATACGATTGCCTTTTTCATTCTCTGGCTCGCCACCGCCGCCTCCAGCACGTTGACGCTTTATCTGGCCGCAACCAACAATAGAAAGCTGGTCGAAGAGGATTGGGAATAGGGTGTGGGTGTTTCAATCATGTTCCGCGGGCATAGCCCATTCTTGCAGAAAAATCCCGACCAACCCAGGGCGCCGCGGAGCTGGCCTTGCCAGTCCGCCAGCGCCGCCCCTTGAGGGTCCCGCGCAAGCGGGTAGGGGTGGGCTATTCCCTTTCGCTTCCGCCGTTCAAGACTTGGCGCAGACCGTCCATGTCAATGATCTTGACTTGCTTTTGCTGGATGCGGATCAGGCCCGCCCGGGCGAAACGGGAGAACAAACGGCTGACCGTTTCAAGCTTCATGCCCAGGTAGCTGCCGATTTCTTCGCGGCTCATGCGCAGCACGAACTCGGTCGACGAATAGCCCCGGATGGAGAGGCGCTCGGACAGGTCGAGCAGGAACGTGGCCAGCCTTTCTTCCGCCCGCAAGGAACCGATCATCAGCAGTTTGCGGTGGTCATTGGAAATTTCCTGGCTCAGCAGCCGGGTGAACTGGATATGCAGCGAGGGCAGCTCTCTGGACAGCGTGATCAGCTCCATGGCGGGAATGACACAGACTTCCGTATCTTCCAGCGCGCGGACGCTGGACATATGAGACTGGTTGACGACGCTGTCAAGGCCAACCAAATCACCGGGCAAATGAAAGCCAGTGATTTGCTGCCGCCCATCGGGCAGCACAAAAAGGGTTTTCAGGCTGCCAAAGCGGACGCTGTAGACGGCGCTGAACGGGTCCCCGATATTGAACAGGGCCTGCCCTTTTTCCAGCCGAATGCGTTCCTTGACCAAGATGTCAATGCGCTTGGCATCTTCCGGGGAGATCCCCAGGGGCAGGCAAAATTGGCCCATGGCGCAGGTCGTGCATAAGCTGGTGATTTGAGATGCCGAGATTCTTGTGGCCATAGACCCGTTTTAGTAAATGAATGCACCCATTGTACTTCCTCATCCTTGATACCCTTAGGCCATGCTTTCCCTGTCCGTATTGAGTAGCGTCTTTTTCATTGGGCTGTTGGGCGGTGTTCATTGCCTGGCCATGTGCTCAGGTATTGCCGTGGCCGTTGAACAAAGACATGCCGAGCGTGTCCAGGTGTTGAGGCGTGTTTCCCCGGCCAGAATCGGCTTGGAAATCTTCACCATGCACCTGGGCAGAATCACGACCTACTCAATCAGCGGCGCCGTCATGGGGGGCGTAGGAGGCTTGTTCTGGCAGCAGGAATGGGTGCCTGCACAAAGAGCTGCTTTAGTGGCAGGCGGACTATTATTAATCATAGCAGGTCTGGCCTTGGCTTTCTCTTTGCGGCAGTCCGCCTGGACAGCGCGATTGAGGCATCGCGCGCTGGCGCCGTGGGCGTTTTTGTTACGATGGTCCGGTCAACAAAATGCGGTCCGCGCCGTCAATCGGCGGCTGTCCAATTGGCCGCTGTTGCAGCGTTTCGCCACCGGCCTGGCCTGGGGTTTGCTGCCCTGCGGACTGACATTCAGCGCCTTGTCCATTGCCTTGCTGGCCGGCAATGCCTGGGCCGGCGGCGCGGTGATGCTGGCTTTCGGATTGGGAACCCTGCCGAACCTGATGGCCATCTCCGGCTTTTCCGGCGCCTTGCACTGGATGAACCGCTACGCGTGGTGGCGCATCGGCGCGGGCGGCTTCGTGATCATGATGGGCGCCTGGGCTATCTACCGGGCGGTGGCCTTGCCTGATATGCTACTGAGCAACGGTTTTTGCTTCGTCTGAAGCGGCTTTTTTGCCGCCGGGCCGCTCCCAAGGCAAACCACCTCGCAGCCTGCATGCTGCTCGGATTCACCAGGCACGAATCAGTCCTCAAGGACTGCTCCGTGTCCGGGTTCATCCCCCTTGGGGGGCAGCAAGCCGAAGGCGCAGCGTGGGGGCTCTTTTTCTCTTCTTGGACTTTACCCATGTGCCAGTTATTGGGGATGAACTGCAATACCCCGACCGATATCATCTTCAGCTTCACCGGTTTTGCCAATCGCGCCGGCATTACCGGCGAACATGTGGATGGGTGGGGGATCGCTTTTTTTGACGGAAGAGGGGTGCGTTTGTGGGTGGATCACCTGCCCGCGTCCAGTTCGCCTTTTTCAGAGCTGGTGCGCCGCTATCCGATCAAGGCCAGCAATGTGATCTCGCACATCCGCAAAGCCACGGTGGGCGGAGTGAGTCTGGCCAACTGCCATCCTTTCATGCGCGAGCTCTGGGGGAGATATTGGGTTTTCGCGCACAACGGGGACTTGTTCACGTACAGCTATGCGCCCGGCGCGCAAGACCGTTTCCAGGCCGTCGGCACGACAGACAGCGAACGCGCTTTTTGCCAGCTTCTGAATACCCTGGCCGAGCGCTTCGAGCGTTTTCCAGGCGCAACGGCGGTGGCGGCGGTCATTGCCGAACAGTGCCAGGATATTGCCCGCTTCGGCAGTTTCAACTTCATGCTCTCGGATGGGGAATACTTGTTTTCCCATTGCTCGACCAAGCTGCACTACCTGATCCGGCAACATCCCTTTTCGCATGCGCGTCTCTCGGATGAGGACCTGAGCATTGATTTTGCCACGGTGACCACGCCGCGGGACCGGGTGGCGGTCATTGTGACCGAACCGCTGACGCACAATGAAGTGTGGCACCCCTTTGCGCCGGGCGATTTGAAAGTGTTCGCGGACGGGCAGGTGATGTTTGAAACCAACTGCCTGCCCACTGAGAAAGCCTGATTGGCGCCTGGCAAGGCCGTCCCGGCCAGGCCTTGCTCTTACTGAATGGCCTCGAGTTCCGCCTGGAGTTCAAGCCAGGCTTCTTCAACGGTGTTCAGCGTTTTGCACAACTCGCCGTGTTCGGCCAGGATCTGTCGGCACTCGTCCTTCCGTGCGTCGAGGTAAAGCGTTTCATCGGCAATCTCCACATCCAGCTCGGCCTTGCGGGCGGAGAGCGCACTGAGTTCCTGCTCCAGTTTGTGCAGCTTTTTCTCCAGCGGCTTGCGTTGCTGGGCCAGGCGCTGGCGTGCTTCCGCTTCTTGGCGCCGTTGCTGCTTCCGATCCAGGGTGCTGTCGGTCGCCGGGCTGTCCGCCGCCTGGAGCTGCCGCGCCTGGGCGGCCTGTTGCGTGACCCAGGCCTGGTA
>Ga0172382_10000802_pt1 | contig 58156 bp, 60 predicted proteins | sample Leawel138RmetaG_FD_122245 | JGI IMG/M metagenome (GOLD analysis project Ga0172382, IMG submission 122245) | Leachate microbial communities from a municipal landfill in Southern Ontario, Canada - Leachate well 138R metaG | ecosystem: Engineered > Solid waste > Landfill > Unclassified | place...
ATTGCGAAGCAGGTCTGTGCCGCAGCCGGCTTGCAGGAATGCCCGGGCATCGGGGTCATGGACGGCCGTGTGGGGGCGCAGGGGGGCTTCTGGGGGGGCTTGGGTCACCCGTCGCGGGCTGTCATGGGGGGCGGGGCTGCCTTGCGCGTGCTGGCGCCGTGCCTGCAGCCAGGACTCTGGTTCGCGGCGCGGCCGGGCGCGTGCGCGGGGCCCGCGATCGGGCAGGGGGCGCACATGGCGCATGGCCTGCCGGAAGAGGGCGCGATCTGGTTCGTCGAGCGGGGTGGGAGACGGCCCCGGGGGGGCGGGCCGGGCAGGTGCCCGGCCGGGCGAGGCAGCCGCCTTGGGTGGGGCCGCGGCGGGGGCGTCCGGCTTGTCGAGCGCCTGCAGGCGCTTGAATTCGGCCAGGGAATGGATGAGGGTCTTGCCCACTCAGCTGGATCGGGTATCGAGCCAGCGCTGGGCGTCCAGCGCTGCCATGCAGCCGGTGCCGGCACTGGTGATCGCTTGGCGATACACGTGATCCTGCACGTCGCCCGCCGCAAACACGCCCTCGACGGAGCACATGGTCGCCAGGCCCTGCTGCCCGCTGCGGGTGATGAGATAGCCATCCTGCATGTCGAGCTGGTTGGCGAACAGCTGGGTATTCGGCGTGTGGCCGATGGCGATGAACACCCCCATCACGGGTAGTTCGTGGGTGTCGCCCGTTTGATTGTTGCGCAGCCGCACGCCTGTGACGCCGGAATCATCGCCCAGCACTTCGTCGAGTTCGTGGAACAAGGCGAGTTTCATGTTGCCGCCATCTACCTTGGCCATGAGCTTGTCGACCATGATGGGTTCGGCACGGAACTGGTCGCGACGGTGCACCAGGGTGACGCTGCGGCAGATATTGGACAGGTACAGGGCTTCTTCGACGGCGGTGTTGCCCCCGCCCACCACGACGACGTCCTGGTTCTTGTAGAAGAAGCCATCGCAGGTGGCGCAGGCCGAGACCCCGCGGCCCATGAACGCCTGCTCTGACGGCAACCCCAGGTACTGGGCCGATGCCCCCGTGGCGATGATCAGGGCATCGCAAGTGTAGGTGCTGCCCGTGTCGCCCGTCAGCACGAAGGGATGACCCGAGAGATCGACCGACGCGATGTGGTCGAAGACGATCTCGGTGTTGAAGCGCTCGGCGTGCTGCAGAAAGCGCTGCATGAGCTCTGGCCCCTGAACGCCCTGGGCATCGGCCGGCCAGTTGTCGACCTCGGTGGTGGTCATCAGCTGGCCACCTTGTTCAAGCCCGGTGATGAGCACGGGATCCAGGTTGGCGCGCGCGCCATACACGGCTGCCGTATAGCCCGCGGGGCCGGAGCCCAATATCATCAGTTTGGCGTGTTTTACATTGGACATAGCAGAAAATCCTTCCAGTTCGTCTCGCCAATTATAATGTCGTGATGGCAAGATTACCGGCAGCCGCTTCGCGCGCATCCCGCAATGTGCGCAACGGGCCTTCTCCGATGCAGACACGTCTCACGAGCCTCGTGCGCGAGGCCCGCTGGATCATGCTGTCCGCCGTGGGCTGCTGGCTGGTGCTGGTGCTGGCCACCTGGTCGGCTTCCGATCCGGGCTGGTCGCATGCCGTCCATGCCGGGGTGGTGCGCAATTGGGGCGGCACTTTCGGCGCCCATGTGGCCGATCTGCTCTACTACCTGTTCGGGGCCAGCGCGTGGCTATGGGTGCTGTTGCTGCTCAAGCGCCTCATCAAGGGCTTTTATCGTCTCACCCGGGTTGTGCTGCCAGGCGCGGTGCCCGACACCTTGCCCCGTGTGCGCTGGGAATCCGGCCTGGGGTTCGTGCTGCTGTTCGTGGGCTGCATGGGCATCGAGGCCTTGCGCCTGCCGGTCTGGGGGTCGGGCTTTCCAGCCGGGGCGGGCGGCCAGCTGGGGCAGCTGCTGGCGTGGGCGCTGGCCGACCTCCTTGGGCGGGCCGGTGGCACTTTGCTGTTGCTCGCCCTGATCGTCATGGGGGCCAGTCTGTTCTTCGGGTTTTCCTGGCTGGTTCTTTGCGAGCGGCTGGGTTTCGTGCTCGAGCGCGCCTGGATGCGCCTGCTCGAATTCAAGAATGCCCGCCAGGATCGCAAGGTGGGGGCTGTTGCGCAGGCCGAGCGCAAAGAATCCGTGGAAACGCGCCAGACGCACATGGTCCACGAGCAGCCGGTCCGTATCGAGCCCACGGTCACCACCGTGGCCAAGTCCGTGCGGGTGCAGCAGGAAAAGCAGCAGAATCTGTTTGCCGCCGATCCAGCCATGGGCGGCAGCCTGCCAGAGCTCTCCTTGCTCGATCCGGTCGAACAGGTGCAGGAAACGATCTCGCCCGAAACCATCGAGTACACCTCGCGCCTGATCGAAAAGAAACTGTCCGATTTCGGCGTCAATGTCACCGTGGTGGCGGCCCAGGCGGGGCCGGTCATCACCCGCTACGAGATCGAACCGGCCACGGGGGTCAAGGGCAGCCAGATCGTCAACCTGGCCAAGGACCTGGCGCGCGCCCTGAGCCTGGTGCGCATCCGGGTGGTGGAAACCATTCCGGGCAAGAATCTCATGGGGCTCGAACTGCCCAATCCGCGCCGCCAAGTGGTGCGCCTGTCAGAGATCCTCGGCTCGCAGGTCTATCATTCCAGCGCCTCTTTGCTCACCATGGCCCTGGGCAAGGACATCGCCGGCCATCCGGTGGTGGCCGACCTCGCCAAAATGCCGCATCTGCTGGTGGCCGGTACCACTGGTTCGGGCAAATCGGTGGGCATCAATGCGATGATCCTGTCTCTGCTGTACAAGGCCGACGCCGGCCAGGTCCGTCTGATCCTGATCGACCCGAAGATGCTCGAAATGTCGGTCTACGAAGGCATCCCGCATTTGCTTGCGCCCGTGGTCACCGACATGCGCCAGGCGGCCAACGCGCTGAACTGGTGTGTGGCCGAGATGGAGCGCCGCTACAAGCTGATGAGCAAGCTGGGGGTGCGCAACCTGGCCGGTTTCAATGCCAAGGTGCGTGAGGCCCAAAAGAAGGACAGTCCTTTGCCCAACCCGTTTTCACTGACGCCGGATGCGCCCGAACCCTTGTCGACCCTGCCCAACATCGTGGTGGTGATCGACGAACTGGCCGACCTGATGATGGTCGTGGGCAAGAAGGTCGAAGAGCTCATTGCCCGCCTGGCACAGAAGGCGCGTGCGGCGGGCATCCATCTCATCCTGGCGACGCAGCGGCCCAGCGTGGACGTGATCACGGGGCTGATCAAGGCCAATATTCCCACGCGCATCGCCTTTCAGGTATCTTCGCGGGTCGATTCGCGCACCATACTGGATCAGATGGGCGCCGAGACGCTGCTCGGGCAGGGCGACATGCTGTACCAGCCCCCGGGCAGCAGCGTGCCCGTTCGCGTGCACGGCGCTTTCGTGCACGACGACGAGGTCCATCGCGTGGTCGATGCGCTCAAAGAGCAGGGCGAGCCCGACTACGTCGAGGGCTTGCTCGAGGGCACGACAGAACTCGATGCGGATGCGGCGGCTGCGGGTATCCCGGGGCTTGCGGATGGCGAGTCCGAACCCCTGTACGACGAAGCGGTGGCCATCGTCCTCAAGAATCGGCGGGCGTCGATTTCGCTGGTGCAGCGTCACTTGCGCATCGGCTACAACAAGGCGGCCCGCCTGCTCGACCAAATGGAGCGCTCTGGCCTGGTATCGGCCATGCAGCCCAACGGCAACCGTGAAATTCTTGTCCCGGCCGGCGCTCAGGGGGATGACGAATGAACGACCCAACGTGTTTTCCGGGGCGGGTCCAAATCCGGCGGGATACGGCGGCCTGGTGGCTGCGCGCAAGCCTGTGCGTGCTGGTTCTTGTCCTGCTCGCGCCTGCAGGGTCCATGGCCGCCCAGGGCGCCAGGGCGCAACTGCAGGCATTCGTCGATCAAGTCCAGTCCGCCACCGGCCAATTCCGGCAAGAACAGCAGGCCAATCCGGGCCAGGCGGCCCGGGTCGCGCCACAGCGTGGGCAGTTTGCCTTCAAGCGCCCAGGGCGGTTCCGCTGGCACACGCTCGAGCCGCATGAGCAGCTGATCGTCTCGGACGGTCAGCGCGTGTTCCAATACGACCCCGATCTCGAACAGGTCACCGAGCGGCAGGCAGACCAGGCCATCGGGGCCTCACCGGCCGCCTTGTTGTTTGGCTCGGGGTCTCTGGCCGACGCGTTCGACCTGCAGGACCAGCCCGCCCGCGACGGGCTCGAATGGCTGCGTGCCGTGCCGCGTAACGCCGACGCGGGTTTCGTGCACGTGGATATCGGCCTGGCCGATCATCTCCCCCGGCGCCTCGAACTCCTGGACGCGTTTGGGCAGACCACGCAGATCGATTTTTCAGACCTTCAGGTCCAGGTGGCCCTGCCCGACGATACATTTGATTTCAAGGTCCCGGCGGGCGCCGACCTGGTTCGGATGAACTGATGACGCCACAAGGCGACCTCCTGCCGCCCGACCCGTCGGCCCATCCGGCGCCGGTGTCGGTTCGTGCACCGCTGGCCGAGCGCCTGCGCCCGCGCAATGTCGGCGAAATGGTGGGTCAGGCGCATTTGCTGGGCCCGGGCCGGCCGCTGCGTCTGGCGCTCGAATCGGGTACGCCGCACTCCATGCTGTTCTGGGGGCCGCCGGGGGTGGGCAAGACCACTTTGGCACGGCTCACGGCAACCGCCTTCCGTTGCGAGTTCATCGCCTTATCGGCCGTGTTTTCGGGCGTAAAGGATATTCGCGCCGCCATGCAGCAGGCGGAACAGAACCTGGCCGCGGGCCGGCATACCATCCTGTTCGTGGATGAAATCCACCGGTTCAACAAGGCCCAACAGGACGCGCTGCTTCCTTACGTGGAAAGCGGGTTGGTCACCTTTATCGGCGCCACGACGGAAAACCCCTCGTTCGAAGTGAACTCGGCGCTGCTGTCGCGGGCTCAGGTATACGTCCTGCAGCCGCTCAGCGAGCCAGAGCTGAAGCAGCTGCTGGCGCGTGCCCTGCAGGCCTTGGGCGGGCTGGTGCTCGACGAACAGGCGACGGACACCGTCGTCGGCTACGCCGATGGCGACGCCAGAAGGCTGCTCAACCTGCTCGAACAGTGCAGTACGGCTGCGGGTGTCGCGGGCGTCACGCAGGTTGATGCCCATTTCGTGCAAAATGCGCTGATGCTGAACAGCCGGCGCTTCGATAAAGGCGGCGACCAGTTCTATGATCAGATCTCCGCGCTGCACAAGTCCGTTCGAGGCTCGCATCCGGATGCCGCGTTGTACTGGTTGACCCGCATGCTGGATGGCGGCGCGGATCCCCGGTACCTGGCCCGGCGCATTGTGCGCATGGCCTGGGAAGACATCGGCCTGGCCGACCCGCGCGCGATGCAGATCGCCAACGAAGCCGCGCTCACCTACGAGCGCCTGGGCAGCCCGGAAGGAGAACTGGCACTGGGCCAAGCGGTCATCTACCTGGCTGTCGCGGCGAAAAGCAATGCAGGCTACACCGCCTACAACCAGGCGCGCGCCTTCGTCAGGCACGACAAAAGCCGCGAAGTGCCCGCGCACCTCAGGAACGCGCCTACAAAGCTCATGAAGGAGCTGGGCCACGGCCATGCGTACCGCTACGCGCATGACGAACCGAATGGCTATGCCGCTGGTGAAACCTATCTACCCGAAGGGATGGATGAACCCGGGTGGTACCGGCCCGTGCCGCGCGGCCTGGAGACCCGGATCGCCGAGAAGCTTGCGTTCCTGCGCAGCCTGGATGCGGCGCACAAGAAGTAATTGCCTACAATACCGGCTTTGACGATTTTCATCTGCCCGACACCATGCTAGACACCAATCTGCTGCGCAAGGATCCTGACCACGTCGTTCATGCGCTGGCCCGGCGGGGCCTGACGTTCGATACGGGGCGCTATCAGGCCCTCGAGGCCCGGCGCAAGGCGGTGCAGGTGGACACCGAGGCCCTGCAGGCCCGGCGCAACGCGCTGGCCCGGCAGATTGGCCAACGCAAGGGCCGGGGTGAGGATGCCAGCGAGCTCATGGCCGAGTCCCAGCAGATTCCCGGGCAGCTCAAGGCGCTCGAGCAAGCGCTTTCAGCGATTCAGAAAGAACTGACCGATTGGCTGCTCACTTTGCCAAACCTGCCCGATGCCAGCGTGCCCGACGGCCTGGACGAAAGCGGCAATGTCGAGGTGCGCCGCTGGCTGCCGGGGTCCGCCGATCCCGCGGGCAATCCGCCGGGGCCGGGCTTCGAGGTGCGTGACCACGTTCAATTGGCCGAGCCGCTGGGGCTGGATTTCGAGGCCGCCCGCAGCCTGGCCGGCGCCCGCTACATGCTGCTGCGCGGGCCGGTTGCGCGCCTGCACCGGGCCTTGGCCCAATTCATGCTGGACTTGCACGTCGAGCAGCATGGCTACCAGGAGTGCTATACCCCGTATATCGTCAACAGCGCCACCCTGTACGGGACTGGGCAGTTGCCCAAGTTCAAGGATGACATGTTCTGGGTCACCCGTGGGGGGCATGGCAGCACGCCGGATGACGAAGGGCAGGATGAAGACCTGTACCTGATTTCCACGGCGGAAATTCCCCTGACGGGTACGGTGCGCGACCGCATCCTCGATGCGGCCGACCTGCCGCTGCGCCTGACGGCGCATACGCCCTGTTTTCGCTCGGAAGCCGGCAGCGGGGGGCGTGATTTGCGTGGGCTGATCCGGCAGCACCAGTTCGATAAGGTCGAAATGGTGCAGATCGTGCGGCCCGAGCAGTCATGGCAGGCGCTGGATGAAATGGTCGGCCAGGCAGAGCACGTGCTGCAGGCCTTAGGCCTGCCCTATCGGGTCGTGGCCCTGTGCGCGGGCGACATGGGGTTTGCGGCGGCCAAGACCTACGATCTGGAAGTCTGGCTGCCGGCACAGAACACCTGGCGCGAGATCTCTTCGGTGTCCAATTGCCTGGACTTCCAGGCGCGCCGGCTGCATGGGCGCTTCAGGCCCGAAGGCCCCAAAGCGCGGCCCGAATACCTGCATACGTTGAACGGTTCCGGCGTAGCCGTGGGCCGCGCCCTGGTGGCCGTACTGGAGAACTGGCAACAGGCCGATGGCCGTGTCGCCGTGCCGCCGGTGCTGCAACCCTACATGGGCGGCTTGGAAACCTTGGGCCCCCGATAGCGCGATGGGCTGCCTTCTGTTTCGGGGGGTTCGGGATCGACCGTTTTCTTGTTGGCCCCGATGTGGGTGATCAGCAGAAACAAAAGCACCCAGAACAGCAGGTTCAGGATGGTGGCCAGCAGGCTGTTGAAGCTGGCGTACCCCGTAGCGGCTGACGCCTGGATGCCTAAGGTGTCGGCCACGATGGGGATGTGGCCCAGGCCTTCGATGATCAACCGCCCTGGAAGGGAAAAGCCCCACTTGACGGCGTGTACGGCTTCCCAGCCTGCGATTTGGCCGTCGCCATCGATGTCCACCACGTAATTCAGGGCTTGCAGCTCCATGGTGCCCTCCGGCAGAAAAATCCTTGTGTCCTTGTGGTTACTATAGGATCTCGCGCGGCATTCGACAATGGGTCGGTTTTCGGGGTCGGTTTTCAGTGGTGCAGACCTGTTGGCAGGGGCCTGGCCACCACAGGATCTATGCTAGAATGCGCGTCTTGACCGCGGTCGAGCCGGAGAGGTGGCAGAGTGGTCGAATGTACCTGACTCGAAATCAGGCGTACGTGAATAGCGTACCGTGGGTTCGAATCCCACCCTCTCCGCCAGAACATCAATAAAATCAAGCAGATACGGTAATCAAGACGGCATCCAGGGTGCCGTTTTCTTTTGGTTTGTCGGCCTCGACGGCGATTCAGGCCATCACGCCTGCAATCGCAGTCGCAATGGCTGCATCCGGGTTACGGGCTCGCAGTGTCGCGACGGGTATGTAGCCGCCTCGTAGTAGGCGGCCTTCACGCCAGCGGTTGCCACGGAATGCGGGGTACAGCCATAGGAAAATGTCGATTGCGATCGCAACCAGCGTGATCCAGAGCAGGGTGTCGAGCGATTCTGGATCCTGGACGTGCCTTTGTGTGGCTGTCTCAAGGAACTGACCGACCAGGGCCATGGCAATCAGCAGGCAAAACCACAGGATGGCCATGCCCCACAACCGCTTCACCAGCATCCAGAAGGGGCCGAAGAACAGGGCAGGCCAGGAAAACCCCTGTTTGACTGCGTCCGTATAACCGTTGATCTGGTTTTTATAGACGGTGAACATACGCATGCGAGCCCCTCATGTGCAAGACGATGGATACGCCTTCTGCGCCAGGTGCCGGCATGCCTCATCCGGTGGGGGCGCTAGGCCTCAGGGCCTGATTCCAGCGACGGCCAGCGCATGCTCTGCGATGGCCAGGGACGCAGTCAGCCCGGGTGACTCTATACCGTATAAGTGTACCAGCCCGGGTATGCCGTGCGTCTCGATACCCTGGATCAGGAAGTCGGTTTCGGTGCCGGCGGGTGCCTGGATCTTCGGCCGAATGCCGGCATAGTCGGGGCGCAGGGCGCCGTCTGGCAGGCCAGGCCAGTAGCGGCGTATCGAGCCATAGAATTGCCGGGCGCGCCCCGGCGCCACTGTGTAGTCCACCGTATCGATCCATTCCACATCGGGTCCGAACCGGATCTGCCGGTTCAGATCCAGCGTCAGGTGCACCCCCAGGCCTGCGGGCTCCGGCACTGGATAGATCAAGCGCGAAAATGGATTCCGGCCGCTATAGCCATAATAGTTGCCCTTGGCATATCGGATCGTGGGAATGCAGGCGTCTGGCATGCCATCCATGCAGGCGGCAACGGCCGACGCCGACAGTCCAGCACAGTTGAAGACATATTGGGCGATGATGTCCGTGGTCTGCCCTGGGGTGGCCGAGGGCGGGGCCGCTGGGTGGGCGCGGTGGGCATGGGTGGGCGCGTCGGCATTCCGATGGCGGTTTTCCGCGACCCGCAGCATTACGCCGCGCCCCGCGTGGAGCGTGCCGCCGGTTACGGTGGAGCACAGTGCGACCATGCCGCCGGCCGCCTCGAAGTCACCCTGCAGGGACCGCATCAGGCCGTGGCTGTCGATGATTCCTGTCGACGGGGATGCCAGCGCGGCGATGCAATGCAATTCGGGCTCCAGGCGGCAAGCCTGCGCGGCTGTCAGCCAATGAATGTCATCCACGCCATTGCGGTGGGCTCGCTGCTCAAGTTGCCGAAGCTGCGCGATCTGGCCATCATGGGTAGCCACGATCAGCTTTCCGCAGCGATCATGGGCTACGCCGTGCGTGCGGCAGTAGTGGTACAGCAGGTCGCGCCCACGCACGCACAGCCGCGCTTTCAGCGAGCCGGGGGCATAATAGAGGCCAGTGTGGATCACCTCGCTGTTGCGCGAGCTCGTGCCAGTGCCGATCGCTGACTCGGCCTCGACCACGATGGTCTCCAGCCCCGCCAGCGCGCAGGCCCGGGCCACGGCCAGGCCCACCACGCCGGCGCCAATGACCAGGCAGTCCACGCGGTCGATCATGGCCGTATCATGTGTATGACCAACGTAAAGTGGCTGCTGGGGCGCGCCCAGGTGGGACACGTCCCTGCGTGGCTGTCATAGACGATGTGCATGTCAATTCGCTGCGCCAGGTTGGCGTCAACCCTGTTCTGATCGAGTGGGTAAGCAGGCGGTCACAACGCTGACGCCCAGCAGTACCACGATATTCACCGCCAGCCCCCAGATGCCGGCATTGATGGCATAGGGTGGGGGCCAGACAAAATCGAACTGCAGGGTCACGAGTGTCCCACAGGTCAGGCCGGCGAATGCGCCACTGCGCGTCGCGCGGGGCCAGAACAAAGTAGCCAGCGTCAGGGGCAGCAACTGCACGATGGCGCCATAGGCGCCCAGCAGGGTCGTGACCAGCGAGGCCGGATTGAGCAGCGCAAGCGAGTAGGCCGCGGCCGAGATCAGCACGACCAGAAGCCGGGTCAGGCGCAGGACGCTGGCATCGTGCATCGGGCGAAGCCGTGCGATGATGTCGCGTGCGGCGACGGTGGCCGCACTGTGGGCGATGTTGGCGCCGGTCGACATGGCGGCCGCCAGAGCACCGGACAGCATCAGGCCCACGAGCCAGGGTGAGAAATGTGCGGTTTTTACTACGATGTCCAGGAGCACAGTGTCCGGGTTCTGCAGGGGGGCGTCGCGATACAGCAAAATCCCCGCAAAGCCGATGATCAGGATCGGCACCATCACGTAGACAAAGAGCGGATACAACATCAAGCTTTTTTTCAAGGTGCGCACGCTTTTGGCTGAGTAAAAACGCATGAACAGATGTGGCCACATCCACGCGCCCAGTGCGCTTACCAGAATCGCGCTGGAAAACGCTGCCCATGGGACGGGTGCGCCGCCACCGGGAATGGTGAGGTACTGCGGGGCTTGCTCGGCGATGCGCTGGAACATCGGCGTGATGCCGCCATATAGCTGGTTGGCCACGGCAAACCCGAGGACCCAGGCGATGGCCACCATGAGTACGCCTTGGAAGAAATTGGTCCAGCCGATGCCGCGCAAGCCACTGGTGTAGACGTAAAGCGTCACGATGAGGGTGGCCAGCAATGAGCCGAGCCAGAACGGAATGCGCCCGTCGGTGGCAAACTGAAACATCAGGCCGGTGCCGACCACCTGGATCGTGAGATAGGGGACCAGCCCCAGAATGCTGATGATGCCGATGAACACCGCCAGGCCCTTGCTCTTGAAATGGTCTGCGAGCAGGTCGGCTTGGGTCATGTGGCCCAGACGCCGCGCCATCTGGTGGATACGTGGCGCGATCAGCCAGCCGAGGCTTGCCATCAGCGCCGTGTACGCCAGCATATACAGGGCGGGCGCCCCCTTGCTGTAAGACCAGCCTGGCCCGCCCAGAAAGGCGAAGGCCGAGAAAATCTCAGCGCCCATGATAAAGAACATGAGCACCAACCCCAGGCTGCGGGTGCCCGTGACGTATTCTTCGAGAGTGTTTTGCTCACCACTGCGGCGGGCGCGTACGCCAATGACCAGTGTGGCCAAAAGGTACGCTGCGGTGATCGTGGTGACGATGATCCAGTCGGGCATCATGGGCCTTTATTGAGGTGCTCGACGAAATACAGCACCACCAGCCCGAGAAACATGATGAAGATCCAGGCGATGTACCAGAAGAAAATGAATGGCAAGCCCCAAATCAATGGCTCGACCCGATTGGCCAACAGGGCGCCTGGCCAGATCATGGCAACCCAGCAGATCAACTGCAGTATGGTTGAAACCAGATAAAACCCACGGCTGGCTCGCATATTGGGCCTCTTGGGTGGGTACTGCGCAGGTTTTGATGTATCTTATTTTTTCACGAACCCGGCTCATTGCAAAGCGATTTTTGGGGCGCTGGCACCCGGCGCATCCGTTTGCCGTGCGCTTGCTCTGATACCATCGGTTTGCACCCGATTTCATCCACCCCTGAGTGCCCGTGTACGCTACCCAAGGAACCCCGAATGCCCGATTCTGCGAGTAAAACCCAATTCCTGGCCATTTTGATCGATGGCGATAATGTGCCGGCGTCCATTATCGAAGGCCTGCTGGCCGAGGTCGCCAAACTGGGCGTCGCCAGCGTCAAGCGGATCTATGGCGATTGGACCACGCCGAACCTGGGTCAGTGGAAACAAACACTGCTGCAATACTCCATCCAGCCCATCCAGCAGTTTCGCTATACGACGGGCAAGAACGCCACGGATAGCGCCATGATCATCGATGCCATGGATTTGTTGTACATGGGGCATTTCTCTGGCTTTTGTCTGGTGTCCAGCGACAGTGATTTCACGCGGCTGGCTGCCCGCATCCGGGAATCGGGCTGTTTTGTATACGGCTTCGGGGAAAAGAAAACGCCCAGACCATTTGTGGCGGCGTGTGATCGCTTCATCTACACCGAAGTCTTTGCCGTAAAGACCGAGACAGGCCTGCCTGCCAAGCCAAGTCCGCGTTCCAGTCTCGAGCTGCGTGGCGATACCACTTTGCTGCGCTTGGTCCGCGAGGGTATCGAGACCGCCTCCGATGAGGCTGGCTGGGCGCCTTTGGGTGCCGTGGGCCAATATATCAGTCGGGCCGAAGGCGACTTCGATTCACGCAACTACGGATACGCCAAGCTCAGCGAGCTGGTCACGGCGATTGGCTTGTTCGAGGTGGATCGCCGCGAGGCAGGCGTGTATGTAAAGGATCTGCGCAAAAAATGAGGTCAATCCATGGCGCGGTTGATGGCGCGCGTTGCGTCTGGCGGGTCTCACCGGGCCCAGCCTTACCGCAGCATGTCCCTCAGCAGCGCAATGAATGCCAGGCTGCGCTGCGGCAGCAGCCGGCGCCCGGGGGTTACGCACCATAAGGTCGTGGCGGGCAACGCCCAGTCGGGCAGGACCCGGCTCAGGCGCTTTTGCCGCACCAGATCGGCAGCCGATGGTTCCGACAGGCCTGCGATGCCATGGCCTTGCTCAGCCAGGGCGCGCAGCAGACCGATGGAATTGGCGGCCAGGCGCTGCTGGGGCATGCCTTCCCAGATCTGCTGGGCCTGCATCAGGCGCCACATTTGTGGGCGGCCGTCGCTGGCGATCAGCAGCAATCCAGCGTGGTGGGCCAGGTCGTCGGGCCGCGCCGGAGTACCATGTTGTGCCAGATAATCGGGGCTGGCGTACAGCCCGCCGCCCATGGTGACCAGGTGGCGGGCGACCAGGGCATTGTCGTCCGGCAGGCGCGTGGCGGCCCGGATGGCCAGGTCGAACCGTTCGGTGATCAGGTCGACCCGGCGCGCAGACAGGTCGAGTTCGATGGGGACCTGCGGGTAGCGCCGCGTGAATTGGTCCAGGATGGGCACGACGCCGAATTCCTGAAATTCGGGCGGTAGCGAAACGCGCAGGATGCCCTGGGGGATGGTCTGGCGGTTGCGTGCCAGGTCAGCGGCGGATTCAGCCGCATCATGGATATTTTGCGCATGCATGAGCATTTTTTCGCCGAATTCGGTCAGCGTAAGACGACGGGTGCTGCGCTGCATTAGCCGCTCGCCGAGGCGGTTTTCGAGGTCGGACAGGCGTCGGGACAGGGTGGATTTGGGCAAGCCGGTCTGTTCGGCGGCGAGTGTGAAGGTACCCGCCTGGACGATGTGGGCGAACAAGATCAGATCATCGGCGTACAGGTCGAGCGACGTCATAAGGGCATTGTCTCATATATGGAACTATATAATGCCATTGTTGCTGTTTTTCTTTCTATCTGCAGCGGCTATGATGAATGAATCATTCAGAAGTGTGGCGCCAGACGGCACTTGCCGTTCTGGCTGCCCGCCCGTTTTCAAATAACGCACAGGAGCGAAATAATGAGCGTCAAGCTGGCCATCGTGTATTACTCGACCTATGGCACCAACCATGAAATGGCCGAAGTCGCCGCCGAGGCGGCGCGCGCGGCCGGCGCCGAAGTCCGCCTGCTCAGGGTAAAAGAAACGGCGCCCGCCGAGGTCGTGGCTGGCCAGGCCGCCTGGAAAGCCCAGGCCGAGCGCATGGCTTCGATCCCCGTGGCCACGCCCCAGGATATGGAATGGGCCAATGCCTACTTGTTTTCAGCCCCTACCCGTTTCGGGGTGATGGCCAGCCAGATGCGCGCCTTCATCGACACCCTGGGGGGCATATGGGCGCAGGGCAGCCTGTCCAACAAGCCTATGTCGGCGATGTCGTCGGCCCAGAATACCCACGGTGGGCAGGAAGCGACGATCCTTTCCATGTACACCACGGTATTCCACTGGGGCGGCATCGTGGTGGCGCCAGGCTTTACGGACCAATCCATCTTCAAGTCGGGGGGCAATCCGTATGGCTTCAGCCACACCCAGGGTCAGCCACTGACGGACGACAACAAAGCGGCCATTGCCCATCAGACCCGCCGCCTCGTCGATGTGGCGGCAAAGCTCGCAATCGGTTAAGGTCGGTCATGGGCTTGGCCTGCGCAGGTGCATGGCCATCCTGAGACGGCTTGGGGGGGCTGATGGCTGCAGAGCCTCATTGGGGCAAGGTGGTCCGCATCCGCGGCGATGTGGTCGATGCCGTGTTCCCGGGCCCCAGCCCGCGCATCCAGGACATGCTCCTGGCGGGCGATTTGCCGCTCGAAGTCGCCACCTTGCTGGGTGCCGGCCGGGTACGGTGCCTGGCCCTTGCGTCCGTGCGGGGGCTGGGCCTCGGGGCGTCCGTTCAGGCGACTGGCCAGCCGATTCAGGTTCCAGTGGGTCAGGCCGTGCTGGGGCGCATGCTCGACATGTTCGGCCGGCCGCTCGATGGCGGGCCCGAACCGGCCGCCACAATCCGGCGCCCGATTCACCGGCCGCCCCCACCGCTGAAAGATCGGGTGGTGCAGGATGAACTGCTCGAGACCGGCATCAAGGCGATCGACCTGCTCTCACCCATCGGGCGCGGCGGCAAGGCGGGCCTGTTTGGGGGGGCCGGCGTGGGCAAGACGGTGCTCATCAACGAGCTCATCCACAACACCGTCCAGCATTACCAGGGCGTCAGCCTGTTCTGCGGCATTGGCGAGCGCTCGCGCGAGGCCGAAGAACTATACCGCGAGATGGGCGAGGCGGGCGTACGCGACAAGACCGTCCTGTTGTTTGGCCAGATGAACGAAGCCCCAGGCGTTCGTTTCCTGGTGGGCAAATCGGCGCTGACCATGGCCGAATACTTTCGCGACGATCTGCAGCAAGACGTTCTGCTGCTCATGGACAACGTCTTCCGGTTCGTCCAGGCCGGGGCCGAGGTGTCTGGCCTGTTGGGGCGTATGCCCTCCAGGGTGGGCTATCAACCCACTTTGGCGACCGAACTCGCGGCGTTGCAAGAGCGCATCACCTCGACCCATCGCGGTGCGATCACTTCGGTACAGGCGGTCTACGTGCCGGCCGATGACTTCACCGATCCGGCGGCCGCGCATATCTTTTCGCACCTGTCGGCCTCGGTCGTGCTCTCGCGCAAGCGGGCCGCCGAAGGCCTGTATCCAGCCGTGGATCCCCTGGCTTCGACCTCGGTGATGCTGACGCCGGCGGTGGTGGGTGATCGCCACTATGAAATCGCGCGGGCCGTACAGCGTACGCTGGCCGAGTACGAAGAGCTGCGCGACATCATCGCCATGCTGGGGCTCGAGGAACTCTCCGCAGCGGATCGTGCCGTGGTGGCCCGCGCTCGGCGCCTCGAACGTTTCCTGACCCAGCCTTTTCATGTGGCCGAACAGTTCAGTGGCACGCCCGGCCAGCGCGTGCCGATCTTGCAGACGCTGGCCGGCTGTGAAACCATTCTGGAACAGATCCGCTTCAGCGACAACGAAATGGATTACTACATGAAGGGTGCCCTGCAGGGCCCGGAGGCCGCTGCATGAGCCTGAGCCGCAGCATGCGCGTCAGCCTGCGCCTGCCCACACGCTTGTTGTTCGAGGGCGAGGCCGTCAGTCTGCAGGCTGTGGCCGAAAACGGGGCCTTCGGCATGCTGCCCAATCATGCCGACCACGTGGCGTCGCTGGTGCCTTCCATATTGGTGCTGCGTGGCCCAGATGGCCGCGAGTCGTTTTTCGGGATCGATCATGGCTTGCTGGTCAAGTGGGGCCATCAGGTCGATATTTCGATACAGCGCGGCGTGCAGGGCGATGACCTCGACACGTTGTCGGGGGTGCTCGAGTCCAGCTTCAAGCGGGTGGATGAAACCGAACGGGTTGCACGCACCGCCCTGTCGCGCCTTGAAATCGGCATCTTGCGCCATTTCAGCGATTTGAGAAAACCCGCCCCATGACGCCCGATGACGACACCTCCCTGGACCCGATTCGCCGCCAGGCGCAGCGCATGAGCCATGCCCGCAGGCGGCCGCCGTTCAGCAGCCTGCAGGGCCTGAGCGCTTTTGGCGTCATCGGCTGGTCGGTGGCCATCCCCACGGTGGGCGGGGCCCTGCTGGGCCTGTGGCTCGACCGGGTGGCGCCTCAGCCTTTCTCGTGGCCGATCGCGCTCATGTTGGGTGGCCTCGTAATTGGTATCATCGTGGTATCGAACTGGGTCAGCCGCGAAAGCCGCCGTGCCCGCGACGATCATCCCGGGCCGGGCCATCCGTCCGGCAAGGAAACCGATCATGATTGATGCGTCCGCCCTGTTGCTCGGCTTTGCCGTCGGGCTACCCGTCAGCCTGCTGTTCTTTCTCGGCTTGTGGTGGGGTATGCGTCGTGCCCTGGGCAGCCGCCGGCCGGCGCTGATCCTGGCAGCCAGTTTTCTTGGCCGTGCCGCGCTGTTGCTGGGGGCGGCCCTGGGGCTGGCGCACACGGTGCATCCGCTATGGGCGCCTGCCGGGTTCTTGCTGGCGTTCTTCCTGGCGCGCTGGGTGATCGTCCATCGCGTCCGCAGCGTACGCCATGGGCCTTTTCCAAAGGGGGGCTGCTGAATGGAACTCACGCCCGATACCAGTATCGTGGTGGCAATCGGCAGCCTGCGGCTCAATGCCACCATCGTCAATACCTGGATCGTCATGGCGGTGCTGGTCGGGGTGTCTTGGCTCGTCACGCGCCGGCTGCGCCCCGACGTGCCGCCGGGCCGCTGGCGCAATGCGCTCGAAGTCATGGTCGAGCTGATCCAGGGGCAGATCCACGCCGTTACCCGAACCGCGGTGCGCCAGGTCATGATCTTTTCCGGCACTTTGTTCCTGTTCATCGCGGCGGCCAACCTGCTGGCCATCATCCCTGGATTCCGCTCTCCCATGGGCTCGCTGTCCACCACCGTGGCGCTCACGCTGGCCGTATTGCTGGCGGTGCCCGCGTTCGGGATCATGCATGGCGGGGTGCGGCACTACCTGGCCCGGCTGGCGCAGCCCTCCATCATCGTGCTGCCCTTCAACCTCATCGGTGAACTCTCCAAAGGCGTGTCGCTGTCCATCCGCTTGTATGGCAACGTCATGAGTGGCGCCGTCATCGCGGCCATCCTGCTGGGCATCGCGCCGTTCTTCTTTCCGGTCGTCATGGATCTGTTCAGCCTGCTGGTTGGCTTCATCCAGGCGTACATCTTCGCCATTCTGGCGGCCGTATACATTTCATCCGTGATGGCGGATTCCAGCCCCGAGGTCTCACCAGAGGACATGCCGTGACTGAACTGACCCTTGTTGCCTTGATCTCCATCCTGACGGCCGGCCTGACGGTCGCCATCGGGTCGTTTGGCGCGGCTCTGGGCGAGGGCCGGGCCGCTGCCGCCGCCATGGCGGCCATTGCGCAGCAGCCCGATGCCGCGCCCACTTTGTCGCGCACGCTGTTCGTCAGCCTGGCCATGGTGGAGTCTTCCGGTATTTACTGCTTCGTGGTCGCCCTGATCCTGATTTTTGCCAATCCGTTCTGGGATGCCGTGCGCACCGCAGCCGGGGGATGAGACACCATGTCCATCGACTGGATCACCGTCCTGGCGCAACTGGCCAATTTCCTGCTGTTGGTCTGGTTGCTGCGCCGCTTCCTGTATCTGCCCATCCTCAATGGCATCGATGCGCGCGAGGCCGCCATCGCGCGCCGCATGGCCGAGGCCGAGGCGGCGCAGCAAGAGGCCGCCGCCGCCAGGCTGCAGTACGAGCAGCAACTTGAAAGCACGCTCGCCCAGCAAGAGACCAAGGTGGCTCAGGCGCTCGCGGCCACCGAGCACGAGCGCGAGCAGCTGCTGGCCGAAGCGCGCCAGCAGCTCGGGCAGGAGAAGGCCGATTGGCATACGCACCTCGAACGCGAGCGCCAGGAGTTCATCCAGCGGCTGCATCAGGCGGGCGGGCACACCGTGCTCGATATGGCCCGTAAAGTGCTCGCGGATCTCGCCGACGAGCCGCTCGAAGCCGCCATCGCCCGAAAGGCCGTCGCGCAGATCCAGCCCATGGCCACCGAGCTCAACACGGCAATCGCCGCCGGCCAGCCGGCGCAGGTCACTACACAGAAGCCGCTGGCACCCGAGATACGCCAGCGGCTCGATGCCGATCTGCAGGCGCTGCTTCCGGGCGTCCGCCTGACGTTCGCCACCGATGCGCAACAGGCCCCCGGCCTGGCCATCCAGGTGGGGGGGATGCAGGTGGCGTGGACGGTCGACAGCTACATGGACGAGCTCGACGACATGGTGGCCCAGCATCAGGCGGCCGCCATGCGTCACGAAGAGGGGCCCGATGGCCACTGAGACGCCCGGTCTGATGGGGGGCCGCTCAGCCAGGGGCGCCAGCGGGTCTGTGCCGGGGGATCCCGATCAGGCCTTCGCCCGCTGGCGCAGCCGGCTGCTCGATCTGCCCACGCCAGAGCCGACCCTGTCCGAAATGGGCGTGGTCACCGACGTCGGTGACGGCGTAGCGACGGTGACCGGGCTCGTTCAGGCCCTGGCCGACGAGCTCATCGTGTTTTCGAGCGGTGCGCACGGGATCGTGTTCGACCTCGAGCCCGATCGGCTGGGTGTCGTATTGCTGGGCCCGGCCGAATCCATTCGGCCCGGTGAAAGCGCGCGGCGTACGCGCAAAGTGGTCAGCGTGCCGGTGGGCGCGGGCCTGCTGGGGCGGGTCGTCGATGCGCTGGGGCGGCCCATCGATGGCCGGGGGCCGGTGCGCGCGGCCCTGCAGCGGCCCATCGAGGCCGAGGCCCCGCGGATTCTCGAGCGCGCGCCGGTGTCACGGGCCCTGCTGACCGGCATCAAGGCCGTGGATGCCGCCATTCCGGTGGGTCTGGGCCAGCGGCAGCTGATCATCGGCGACCGGCAGACCGGCAAGACTTCCATGGCCATCGACACCATGCTCAATCAGCGTCAGGGTTCGGTGCTGTGCATCTATTGCGCCATTGGTCAGCGGGGGGACGCGGTTGCCCGCGTGATCCGGGCATTGGCCGAAAACGACATGCTGCGTCGCAGTATCGTCATGAATACGGGCGACGAAGAGGCGCCGGGCCTGGCCTATATCGCGCCGTATGGGGCGATGACCATGGCAGAGTATTTCGCCGCCCAGGGGCAGGACGTCCTGCTGGTGTTCGACGACATGACGCACCACGCGCGCGCGTACCGCGAGCTGTCGCTGTTGCTGCGCCGCCCGCCTGGCCGCGAAGCCTTTCCAGGCGACATTTTCTACGTGCATGCGCGCCTGCTCGAGCGGGCCGGGCAGTTCAGCGAGGCGCTGGGGGGCAGCGCCATCACGGTGTTGCCCGTTGTCGAAACCGAGGCTGAAAACCTGGCGGCCTATATCCCGACCAACCTCATTTCCATCACCGACGGGCAGATCTATCTGTCGCCGCGCCTCGTGCGCAAGAATCAGTTTCCAGCGGTGGATCTGGGGCTGTCCGTTTCCCGCGTGGGGGGCAAGGCCCAGAATCGCAGCCTGCGCGATGTGTCGGGTAACCTGCGCGTCACGCTGTCCCAGTTCGAGGAACTCGAGGATTTCGCCCGGTTTGGCACGCGGCTGGACGACACCGCGCGCGCCCACCTGGCCCGGGGCGCCGCCGTGCGCACGGCGCTGCGGCAGGCCGAGCGGGATCCCATGGCCGTCATCGAGCAGCTGGCGGTGCTGATTGCGGCGATGGAAGGGCTGTTCGATGCGTTAGCGCCGGCGCAGATCATGACGGCCATGGTGCGGGTGCGTACGGCGGCGTGCCAGGCCTTGCCCGACCTGCAGGCCCGTGCGATGGAAAATCTGTCGCTGGGTGCGGAAGGCCGTCAGCGCATTCTCCAGAGCGCCCGTGAAGCGTTGGGCATGGACCCGGTCGAGCCGGGGCGGCGCGTGTCGTAATGGCCCAGTCGCTCGAGGCGCTGACGCGCCAGGGTCAGACGCTCGCCAGCATCCGCGGCATCGTCCGCACCATGAAAAGTCTGGCGGCCATCAATGCGGCACCCTACGAAGAGGCGGCCATGGCCATCGAAGCCTATCAGGCCACCATCCGCCGGGGGTTTTCCGCATTCGCCTATCGGATGAGGTCGGGCTGGCAGGTCGTTGGCGCAGGGGCCGCCGACCCCAGTCATCGGATCGTGGTGGCATTTGGCTCCGACCACGGTTTTTGCGGCAATTACAATGAATTGCTGGCGGCCGAAGTCTCGCGGCTGCACGCGCGAATGTCGGCTGCAGGCCGACCGACAGGCGGCCTGCAGGTTCTGTGCGTGGGCGCACGGATGCAGGCCGCGCTCGAGGGGCACGGGCTCGTGGTGGCGCAGCGTCTGCTGCCGCCGGCGTCGGTCGACGGGGTGGCGCGCCTGGCCAGCGAGGTGGTGGCGCAGATCGAGCGGCGCAGCCGAGGCCGGCCGCTGACCCAGCTGGGCGTCTGGTTGGCGTACACGCGCCGGGCCGGGCATGGGATGCGGACCCCGGTGGTCAGCCGCTTGTTGCCCTTGCCGCCGGCCCTGCTGCAGGCGCCGGATCGATGGCCTTCGCGGGCCCTGCCGGATTTCACCCTGGCGCCGGCCGCCCAGCTGTCGGCGCTGGTGCGTCATCATTTGTTTGCCAGCGTGTTCCGGGCCTCGGCTGAAGCCATGGTCACCGAGAATGCGGCCCGCTTGGCACTGATGCAGCAGGCCGAGCAATCGGTCGATGAGCGCCTGGCCCAGCTGGGCCGCGAGCTGTCGGCCGTACGGCAAGACCAGATCACCCAGGAGATCATGGACATCATCATTGCCCATGAATAAGGTGGATCTTGCATGCCGGGCCGTCGCCCCCATATGCATCGTATCGTTGTTTTCCGGCTGGATACAGGCCTTTCGACATGACTTCCCCATTGATCGTGGCATGCGCGCACTGCCACCGCAAGAATCGCGTACCCGCCGACCGTCTGCAGGATGAAGGTCATTGTGGCGTGTGCACACAACCCCTGTTCACGGGCGCGCCCATCGTGGCCAACCAGCAGGCATTTGATGCGCATATAGGCAGTGACCTGCCGGTCGTCGTGGATTTCTGGGCACCCTGGTGCGGCCCGTGCCGCCAGTTTGCGCCCGTATTCGCGCAGTCCGCCCGGCAGTTCGAGCCGCGCGTGCGCTTCCTGAAGGTCGATACTGAAACAGAGCCGGCGCTGGCGCAGCGCTTCAACATCCGCAGCATCCCGACCCTGGTGATGTTTAAGGGCGGCCGCGAGGTCGCGCGGGTGTCCGGCGCCTTGCCGGCGGCGCAGTTTCGCCAATGGGTGAACTCGAATCTTTGAGCGGACGCCCTGGCCGGTCATCTGGGCGAGCAGGGGGCCCGTTTTGATTTGCGTGATGGGTGACGGCTTCAGCGGATACGATTCAGTTCGTCCAGCACATGCTGGACTGCGATCTCCTGGGGACCGCTGCGGTGGGCGATCCCCATGGGGCGCCACAGAGGCGGATCGAGGAACAGGATCTTGATCCGCTCGTCGATTTGCGGATGAAGGGTTTCGTAGGACAGCAAGGTGGCGCCGTAGCCGGCGCCGACCAGGCTCTTGGCGGAGTCATTGTAATTGACGCGTATCTTGGCCTGGGGCCGCAGGCCATCTGCAGCGAACCATTCGTTGATGATGCGGGCCAGTTGGGTGCTGTCATCGTTGAGGATGAGCGGGCGCGCGGCCAGCCAGGCCGCCGTGGCCTTGTCTGGGCTGCTCCAGTGCGCCGGAACGAGGGCAACGACGGGATCCTTTCTCCAGGGGCGTACCTGGACTTCGGCCATCTGGCTTTGTGGCAGGGCCACCGCCGCGATGTCGAGCAGGCCTTTGGCCAGGCGGTCCATGGCCTCGCGCGAATTGAGCACGGCCAGTTCGACTTCTACGCCAGGGTGTTTTTCGGAAAGGCGCCTGAGCGCCATGGGCAGCAGGTAGGCGATCACCGGCGTAGCCGCGCTGACCCGGACCCGGCCGATCTTGCCCTGTGCGTGCATCTGGATGTCTTGCAGCATGGCATCGCTCTGGTTCAGCAGGCGTTGTGCCCGGGCGATCAGCGCCGCCCCAACGCCGGTGGGTTCTGCTTTTTTGCGCTTGCGCAGCAGCAGCTCGACGCCCAGCCGCTCTTCCAGCTCGTTGATGTGCAGGCTGACGGTCGGCGGGGCGAGATGCAGCGCCCTTGCCGCCGCGACGAAAGAGCCTTGTTCCGCGATTGTCACCAGGGTTCTGAGGCGGTCCAGATTGAGTTCGCGCATGTTCAGGATTTCTGAATCAAAAGGTCAGGATATTCAACTTTTATTTATTTTAGCGCCTCCCTACAATCAATCAAGGTAATTGAAATTCGACTGTATCGAAGGAGAAACGTGTGGGCAGTCAACCGCATGATGCATATCGTCGTCGCCAGGCGATGCCTTTGGCCACTCGTGACGCCGTGGCCGCCGAGCTGGCCCGGATCGTGGGGGCCGACCAGGTTTGGAGCGGCGAACAGGCACGGCAGCGCTACCCGGGCGACAAAAGCTGGCTGACGATCGTGCACGCGCACTATGGCGAGCCGCTGAACCAGCCTGAAATCGCCGTCGCGCCGGCGACCGTGGCGCAGGTCTCGGACATCATGCGCCTGGCGTCGCGCGCCGGGCTGGCCGTGACGCCGCTGGGTGGCGGCTCAGGCGTGCAGGGCGCGGCGAACGCCAACCTGGGCGGCTTGCTGCTGGACCTCACGCGTCTGGATCGTGTTCGCGAAATCGATGAGACGTCGCTCACCTGTACTGTCGAATGCGGGATGAACGTCAAGCGGTTCGATGCCGAACTGGCCCGGCAGGGCTTGACCTTCACCCATGATCCGGCATCGGCCGAGTGGGCGTCGATCGGCGGGGCAATCGCCGCGCGGGGCTCGGGGGTGCTCTCGACACGCTATGGCAACATCCAGGATCACGTGCTTTCTCTCGAGGTGGTCCTGCCTGACGGCCAGGTCGCTCAATTGCCGGCCGTGCCCAAGCACGGCGTCGGGCCCGAACTGAGCCAGCTTTTCGTGGGCAGCGAGGGGGTGCTGGGCATCGTCACGGCTGCGCGCGTCAAGATACAGCGGCAACCGAAGGCACGGCGCTTTTGCGCCTTTCACTTTCCCTCGCTCGCCGCCGGGATTGCGGCGGGGCGCGAGATCGTCACCTCGGGCCTGCGCCCTGCGGTGATCCGCCTGTATGACGCGCATGCGGCGGTGCTCAGTCTCGAGAAAATCGTGCGCGCGGGCCTGCAGGGCGAGACCATGGTGCTGATGGTTCAAGGGCAGCATGAAGCATTGGTCGAACTCGAAGCGCAAACCTGCGGCCAGATCTGCCGGGCTCACGGCGGCCAGGCTCTCGATGACCAGATCGGTGCCGTGTGGTGGGACGATCGCTATGGGATGTCCCATCCGCCTCATACGCCGGCGCTGCCGCAAATCTGGATGACGATGGATGCGGTATCGGATTTCAGTTCCCTGCAGGGGCTGTACGACGACGTCACCCGGGCGATTGCCCAGTCGATCGATCCCAAGTGGGGCCTTACCGTCAAGACCCATCTATCGCATTGGTATGAATGGGGCGCCATGATTTATTCCAGGATCAACGTGCCGCAAGGGCCCGACAATCTGCAAGAGGCCGTGGCATTGCACGACCGGATTGTTGATGCCGCGGTGCAGGCCACCCTGGAGGCGGGCGGGGTGATGAACGATCACCACGGCGTCGGGATGCGTTTGGGGCCCCATATGGGGGCGCAGTTTGGTACGGCGGGCATGAGCCTGTTGCAGGGGGTGAAGTCGGGTCTGGATCCCCAGGGGATTCTGTGTCCCGGAAAGCTCGGCCTGGCCAGCCCGCTGGCGGGCTGATCGCGGGCTGATGGCGGAAAGCGCCGCGGTTTTCAATACATGGCAGGGGGGCGATATCATGGATCTGGGCTTATCGGGGCGTGTGGCGCTGATGACCGGCGGCGCGCGCGGCATTGGCCTGGCGCATGCCCGCGCCCTGGGCCGTGAAGGCGCCGTCGTCATCCTCAACGATCTCGATGCGCAGGCGGCCGGCCAGGCGGTGGACCGCTTGCGGGCCGAGGGGATACAGGCGGATTTTCACGTGGGGGATGCCACCGATCCGCAGGTGGTCGAGCACACCGTCACCGACGTGTTGTCTGGGCACGGCCGGTTGGATATCCTGGTCAATAATGCAGGGATCGGGGTCAAGCCGGCGGCGCGGGTGGAAGAAATGCCTTTCGAGGCCTGGCAACGGATGCTGCACGTCCATCTGGACAGCACGTTCCTGTGGTCGCGGGCGGTCGTCGCTCCCATGCGCCGCAACGGCTTCGGGCGCATCATCAATACCTCCTCGATGAACTTCACCGGTGGGGGGCGTCCCGGGGTGGCGCACTATTCGGCTGCCAAAGCGGGCATCGTCGGCTTGACCCGCACCATGGCCAAAGAAGTGGGCACCTACGGAATCACCGTGAACGCGATTGCCCCGGGCTATGTCGCGACCGAACTGATCGCCCAGTTCTCCGCCGACATGATGGAACGCCTGCAGACGCAGAATCCGGTTGGGCGCCTGTGCCTGCCCGAAGAAGTGGCCGCATTGGCCGCTTTCCTGTGCTCTGGTCATGCCGGGTTCATCAACGGCGAACTGATCTGCATGGATGGGGGCCGGCGTGATTTTTACTGGGGTTGAGGCGGGCTCGAGACCAATGATGACAGGGACACATTAATTCGATGGGGAAGCACTATTACATAGGTATCGACATCGGTGCCGGCAGCCTGACGACGACGGTCATCGATCTGCAGGGTGCGGTCGTCGGGTCGGCGAGCGCGGAACTCACCACGCACAGCCCTCACGCGGGCTGGAGTGAGCAGAATCCGCAGGATTGGTGGCAGGCCTTGTGCGCGACGGTCCGGCAGGCGCTGGGCCAGGGCGCGGTCCCTGCCGAACAGGTTGGCGCGGTTGCCCTGAGCGCCGGTGCCCACACGCCTGTCCTGGTCGATGGGCACGGCCAGGTCATCCGGCCAGCCATACTCTGGAGCGACACGCGCAGCCACCTCGAGGCGGCCGAGCTCAAGCAGAAACACGGCAGCGAGATCTTCGAAATCGCCCGCAACGTCCCCGCCGCCACCTGGACGCAGCCGCAGCTGCTCTGGCTGGCGCGCCATGAACCCGAGGCACTGGCGCGGACCCAGCGCCTGTATGTGGCCAAGGATTGGCTGCGGGCCCAACTGACCGATACCTGGGAGACCGATCACACGGAAGCCGCAGGCACCTTGCTGTATGACACGCAGCGCCGGCAATGGTCGGATCGCCTCTGCGAAATGATCGGGCTGGATCCGGCGCAGTTGCCGCCGCTCGTCGCCGTGACGGACGTCGTGGGCCAGGTTACGCCCGAAGCCGCCCGGGCCAGTGGCCTGGCCGCCGGTACACCCGTGGTGTGCGGCAGCTCCGATACCTCCATAGAAACCTATGGCGCCGGGGCGGTCGCGCTGGGTACCGGCGCGGTCAAGCTGGCGACGGCCGCCACGATCACCATGGTCAATGCCGAGCCCGGACCCACGGCCTCCGTGATCCACTACCCATTCTGCGTGCCCGATCTTTGGTACGCCATTGGTGCCACCAACTCCTGTGCCTCTGCGCACCGCTGGTTGCGCGACACGTTTTTTTCCGGCAACGGGATGACGGGCGCCCGCGCCTTCCAGGCCATGGATGACGACGCGGCCCGTGTTCCGGCCGGGGCCGACGGCCTGCTGTTCCATCCGTATCTGCAGGGTGAGCGCACACCTTATTGGGATCCGCTGCTGCGCGGAGATTTTCTTGGCATTACCTTCGCGCATGAACGTCGACATTTCGTTCGCGCCCTATACGAAGGGGTGGCGTTTTCCCTGTATGACGTATTGCAGGCGCTCGAAGAACAGGGCAGGGGGATGACCGCAGCCCGCATCATCGGCGGCGGATCGCATAGCGCCACCTGGCGCCAGATCGTGGCCGACGTGCTGGGGATTTCGATCGCCATGCCGCGCATTACCGATGCCTCATTTGGGGCGGCTCTGGTCGCAGCGGTCGGCGTGGGCGCCTTCCCCGATTTACCGACGGCCGCAGAGCACACGGTGAGCATCGTGGCGCATCACGAGCCGGATGCGCAACAGCACCGGCGGTACCAAGACATGCACGGCATCTACCGTGACGCGGCCAGGGCGCTGTTCGATATCAACCACCGCTTGTCCGCCATCAGCCCGAGGTGACCCAGTATGTTGAAAGTCTTTGCCGCACCCCATCGCTACATTCAGGGCCACGGCGCCCTGGCGCAACTCGGCTCGCTGGCGACGTCCCTGGGGGCGCAGCGCCCATTCGTCATCGTCGATTCGGTCGTGCAGGGGCTGCTCCTGCCGCGCCTCCAAGAGGGCCTCGGCGGCCTCGCCCGGCAAGCCACCATCACGCCCTTCAATGGCGAATGCACGCGTCAGGAGATCGACCGGCTCTCGGGCCTGGCAGCGGATGCGCAGGCCGATCTGATCGTGGGCGTCGGCGGTGGCAAGACCATCGACAGTGCAAAGGGGGTTCGCATCCAGACCCGGCGGCCCATCTTCATTGTGCCCACCATTGCCTCCAATGATTCCCCCACCAGCCGGCTGGTCGTGTTGTATACCCCCGATCATGCCGTGGACCAGGTCGACCTGATGCCCACCAACCCGGATCTGGTTCTGGTCGACACCAGCGTGCTGGTGCAGGCGCCAGAGCGGTTCTTCGTCTCGGGGGTGGGGGATGCGCTGTCCAAGAAATTCGAGGCGGCGCAGTGCATCGGCGCCGGCCGCCAGAATTTCCATGCGGGCCAGGCCACCTTGCTGTCGCAGTCGATTGCCGATCTCTGCTACGACACCGTGCGGGCACACGCCGAAGGGGCGTTGCGGGCCGTCAGGGGCAAGCAGGTCAACGACGACTTCGAGCGTACGGTCGAGGCCACCATATTGCTGTCGGGGCTTGCCTTCGAAAGTGCCGGGTTGTCCATCGCGCATTCGCTGACTCGCGGGCTGTCCGCGGTGCCGGGGCCGGCCGCCGCCCTGCACGGAGAGCAGGTTGCTTTCGGCCTGTTGGTTCAGTTATGGCTTGAAGGCCGGTCTGCGGATTTCATGGCAGACCTGCTGGCATTCTATGGTCGCATGGGTTTACCCAGAACCCTGACCGGACTTGGCTTGCAGGGTGATCCTGCTCAGGCAGCCGAGCTGATCGCCCAGATCACGTGGGAACGGGCGCCATACATCGGGGCCTTTACCCACCCGTTGGATCAAAAGCAACTTTCGGCTGCAATTCTCGACGTTCATCAGTCAAACACCAGAGGCTGATGGACTGAATCCATGATGGTGTGAAACACCAAGGAGACTCACCATGAACAAATGGCTCTCGATCTGCGCTACAGCCGTCGCCCTGTCCCTGGGGGCGCCGGCACTGCATGCTGAAACGACCGTGCGGGTCGGCAGCATCCAGTCCGAAGAATTCTACATGAACCCGTACATCAAGAAATTCGAAGAAATCGTCCGTGAAAAAACAGACAATGCCTACAATTTCAAGGTGTACTACAACAGCACGCTCGGCAGTGAATCCGAGATGTTCGAACAGATGCAGGCCGGGCTGCTCGACATGATGTTCGGCTATTCGGCCATCCTGCCCAACTACGTCAAGGAAACCGAAATCATCGGCCTGCCGGGCCTGCTGTCCAATTTCGACGAAGTCCACAAGATCATGAACGGCCCGATCGGCGAGGATCTGGCCCAGAAAGTCCTGGACAGCACGGGCGTGCGGATCCTCTGGTTCGTGGACCAGGCGCATCGCAACGTGTTCCTGAAAGACAAGGATGTGAAGTCCGTGGCCGACCTCAAGGGGATCAAGCTGCGTTCGCCCAACTCGCCCCTGTATCTCCAGGTGCTGGGTACGATGGGCTTCAATGCGGCCCCCATGGGGTTCAATGAAATCTATACTGCGGTACAGACGGGCGTGGTCGATGGCCACGAGCAGGAAGACCCCGGTATGCTGGCCATGAAATTCTACGAGGTCGAAAACAAGGCGGTGGTGACCCGTCACATGTATCAGTCCGCCGTCTGGGAAGTCAGCGAGAAGTTTTTCCAGAAGCTGCCCGAGAAGGATCGCCAGATTTTCATCGATGCGGCGCGTGAAGCCGGGATCTGGTTCCGTCCGCTGACGGGCCTGGAGGCCGAGCTGGCAGCACGTAAAGAGCTTCAGGAGAAGCATGGGGTCGAAGTGGTCGAGCTCGATCAAGCCGAACTCAACGCCTTGTTCGAACCCATGGTCGATGACTACGCCAAGCAGCGCGGCATTTACGATTACGTGGTCAAGGTACGCGAAGAACTGGGTAAATGATCACGGCCTGAATGGAGTCACCCGATGAACAAATCCTGGCATCCCCTGTTCAGCGAGGTGATCGTGATCCTCTGTTTCATCGCCATCGTGCTGGCCACCTTTCTCGGGGTGGTCAGCCGCTACGTGCTTGAATACTCCTTGCCGTGGGCCGACGAGGTGGCTCGTTATGCCTTGGTCTGGCTGGTGTATGTCGGTATGGTCAGCACCCTGGTGCGCGGCCAGCACGTCTGCGTAGAGATCCTGCTTGTGCGCTACCGCGGCCGGCTCAGGGTCTGGATGCTGAACCTGATCGATCTGGCGTGCATGGTGCTGTTCGGCGCGCTGCTGGTTGGCGGGCTGTTGCTGATGGAGATGGCCCGCACGCAGATCACCCCCGCCCTGGGCATATCCAAGTCCTGGGTCTATGCCGCCGTTCCTTTGGGCTCGGCACTGATGCTGATCGAATACGGCCTGCGCATCAAGCGCCGGCTGTCTGGCCAGAACGCGAACTAAGGAGATCGACATGGAAGCGGTCTTCATGCTCCTGCTGCTGTTCGCCTTCCTGACCATCGGTATTCCGATCGCCTTCTCGATCGGTCTTTCCGTCCTGACCATGCTGCTCGTCAGTGACGTGCCCGTCCTGATTTTTGCACAACGGGCGGCGAACGCCGCCGACAGTTTTGCCCTGCTCGCCATTCCGCTGTTCGTGCTGGCGGGCGAGCTCATGAACCATGGCGGCCTGACGAGCCGCCTGATCGGCTTTGCCCAGGCCCTGATCGGGCATTTGCGGGGCGGGCTGGGCCAGACCGGCGTTTTTGCCAGCCTCATTTTTGCCAACGTATCCGGCTCGGCCGTGGCCGACACGACAGCCATCGGTTCGGTGCTGGTGCCGTCCATGATCGACAAGGGCTACAAGCCGACCTTCGTGGCCTCGCTGCAGGCCAGTGCGGGCTGCCTGGCGCCCATCGTGCCCCCGAGCATCCTGTTGATTCTTTACGGCTCCATTGTCAATGTCTCGATCGGGGCCTTGTTTCTTGGGGCGGTCATTCCAGGCTACCTGATCGCCCTGTGCCTGATGGCCGTGGTGTATGTGCTCACCTCGCCCAGGCGGCAGCCAGGCATCGTGCGCGAGCCCTTTGCCGGCTGGTCCATGATCAAGTCGGCGACCCGCCAGGCTTTGCCGGCGCTGGCCATGCCTGTGATCATCATTGGCGGCATCGCCGGCGGGGTGTTCACGGCGACAGAGGCGGGCGCCGTCGCGGTGGTATATGCGTTCCTGGTCGGCCGGTTCTATTATCGTGGCTTTCGTCTCCGTGACCTGCCGCAGATCCTGATTGCCTCGGCTGGCGTGACCGTCATGGTAATGGCGATCATCGCATTTGCCGCCATCTTTGGCTGGCTTCTGGCCTGGCAGAACGTGCCTGATACGCTTGGGGCCTGGATCCAGTCCGTCGCCAGCAGCCCATACCTGTTTCTGGCCATCGTCATCGGCTTCGTCCTGCTGCTGGGCATGGTCATGGAGGTCCTGGCCATCGCCACCATATTCGGCCCGCTACTGCATACGCTGGCGATCGGCTATGGCTTTGATCCCATCTTTTTTGGCGTGATCCTCGCCATTCTCATGCAGATCGGCGGGGCCACACCGCCCGTGGGCGTGCTGCTCAACATCACCTGTGGCCTGGCCGGCGTGACCCCCGGGCGTTGCCTGGGCTATATGGGTATCTTCGTGGGCGTCTACCTGTTCGTGGTGCTCCTGGCGATCCTCTTCCCATCGATGGTGACCTATTTGCCGCACATGATGTTTGGCTGATGGCCGGCATGCAAAACGCATCACCTAAGCGCTTTTCACGCTATGATGAAGTTCTCGAAGCTTGAATCTGATTGAGCAGGAGGTCTCTTCATGAGCAAAACAGCGTTGATTGCAGCGGTGCTGGCCACCGGGTTTCTGGCCGCGTGCCAGTCGCCCATGGGTGCGCGCGGCGGGCAGGCCAATGCGTCTGAATTCGACTGCATCGCAGCCACGGTGGGCGGCGCCGTCATTGGCGGCCTGGTGGGCAGCACCATAGGCGGTGGCAGTGGCAAGACACTGGCAACGGCGGCCGGTATCGGCGGGGGGGGTTATTTGGGCAATCGCATGGGTTGCCGCTAAGGCACAGGGGGAACACATCATGAAAAAAAATCTGTTTCTTCTGGCGACACTGCTGATCAGTGCGTCGGCGTGGGCCCAGCAAGGCCCATCGGCCTGGACGGAAGACCACTTCAGCCGCCTCGACGCCAACCAGGATGGCCAGGTCAGCCGGGCCGAGTACCGCCAGTTCATGGAAGAGGCCTACGCCAATCTCGACAAAGATGGCAATGGCCGGGTCACGCCGGCCGAGGCCGCGGGTGTGTTGACGATCGAGCAGTTCGCCCGCGTCGATACCAACCAGGATGGCACCATCGGGAAAACCGAATTCATGGATGCGGTCATGGCCGACTTCGACCGCCAGGACCGCGATGGCGACGGGTTCTTATCGCGCGAATGAAGGTGCAATGAGATACCGGCGGCGCGCTCAAGGGTCGTGATGATTCATCAAGGCCCTTGACTGCCTGTTTTGCAACATATAGGTTATAGGGCGTCAGCTAGGTTTCTGCAGCCTATTCAGCACATCGCGAACGGCCGTTGCCACTTCGACCGCGTTAGGCGTATCAGAATGGACACACACGGAATTCACGTATACGCTGATTTCCTTGCCCGAAACGCTGTCCATCTTACCTTTGGTAACCGCCTTTTCCACGCGCTTTGCCGCAAGTGCGGGGTCGACGGGCGCGTGCTTCTGCGTAATGATCAATAAGCCCTTGTCATCATATTCGAGATCGGCATAAAACTCGGCTATGAACGGATGCCCTCTTTGCCGGATCACGTCTTCTTCGACCGTTCCGGGCAACCCCAGGATGGGCACCTGGAAAATATCCGCCACGTCGCAGATGGTGTGAGCGATTTCAGGGTCTTTGAAGGCCATTCCGGCCAATGCGCCGTGTGGCTTGATGTGGTTCAGGCTCAAGCCTTCTTTCTGCAGGAAACCGTTCAGAGCCCCCACCTGGTAAATAATGATGTTGGCCAGCTCGGCTCTGGGAATCTTCATTTCGCGCCGGCCGAAACCCTGCAGATCGGGCAAGGACGGATGCGCGCCAATGCGAACGTCGTGCCGGCAGGCGAGTTCGACGGTTTTTGCCATGTGGTTGGGATCGGACCCATGAAATCCGCATGCGATGTTCGCCAAGTCGATCAGCGGCATGAGACTGGCATCATCGCCTAGCTGATAGATGCCGAAGCTTTCTCCCATATCGCAGTTTATTGTCACCTTCATTTTCATGTTCCTCGAGATGTTACATGGCCGGCTTGAATGAATGCATAATCGGCGCGATGCTAGCCTAAAACAGCCTGTATGGCGGAGGAAAATATATCCATGCCCTGTTCCAGTTCTTTCTTGGAAACAATCAACGGCGGCACGATTCTTATGACATTTCCTTCCTGGCCGCAAGTCAGCAGCAACAGCCCCTGATTCTCGGCTTCGGCGCGGATTTCTTCTGCCAGTTTCCAGTTCGCCTTTCTGTCTGCGTCGAAGAATTCGATCCCCTGCATGAGGCCCAGCCCTCGCACGTTACATGACATGTTGCGGTGGTCCTTAACCAGCTGATCGAGCGACGATCTGAGTTCGGATCCGCGCAGCGCGGCGTTTTCCACCAACGACTCGTTTGCAATGACTTCGATCGTTGCGATGGCGGCAGCGGCGGCTACGGCATTGCCGCAGTACGTCCCCCCTTGCGAGCCGGGCCATGCCTTGCGCATCAGGGATTCGGGTGCTGCGATGCCGGAGATCGGGTATCCGCTGGCGATGCCTTTTGCGAATATCAGGATGTCGGGCGTCACGTCGTAATGGTATTGCGCCCAATATTTGCCGGTTCTGCCGACGCCGCATTGGATTTCGTCAAAAATAAGCAGTATGCCGTGCTCATCCGCCCGCTTTTTGAGCCCTTTTATGAACTCTACAGGCGTGGGTATGTAGCCCCCATCGCCGAGAACAGGTTCAATGATGAATGCGGCCGTATCTCGCGGATCGGAAATCGCTTTGAACAACAGGTCCAGTTCGGCCAGTGCGAAGCGCACGGCCTCGTCTTCGCTCATGTTCCAGCGCGCGGCATGGGGAAACGCAGCGACATAGGCGCCCGCCATGAGGGGTGAGAATCCAGAGCGGACCGTCGCCCTTGCCGACGTGAGCGATGCGCTGGCCACGGTGCGGCCGTGATAGCCGCCCATGAAGGAAATGATGTTCGGCCTGCCGGTCGCCATGCGCGCAAGCCGTATGGCTGCCTCGACCGCTTCGGCGCCAGAATTGCCGTAATAGATGCTGTCGAGCGATTTTGGAAGCACGGTACCAAGCGCATCCGTCAGGTTCAGCAATGGCTCGTGCAAGGCAACCGCGTATTGCACGTGCGCCACTTTTTCTGCTTGCGCCCGTACGGCCTCCACTATTTTCGGATGGCAGTGGCCCGTGCTGGTGACCGCGATCCCCGATGTGAAATCCAGGTATTCCTTGCCGTTGGTCGCTTTCAACCAGCATCCGTGGCCTGATTGAACGACCAAATTCGTGGATTGTTTCAGGACAGGACTCAATTTTGTCATTTGAATACTCTAAGTAATGAAGCACATTGTAAATAATGGCCGTTCACGCGCATAAGGCCTGATGAACGGCGGTCCATCTAGAAAACCTGTTTTCTCCATTGTTCTTTTTTGACGTCAATGATCACGGAGGCGATCAATACCACGCCCAAAGTGACCATTTGCCAGTTCGATCCCAGTCTTGCCAGGTCCATGCCGTTTGACAACATCACGACAAATATCGCACCGCCTATTGCGCCGCCGATGCCGCCCCGGCCGCCGCGCAACGAGGCGCCACCAATGATTGCCGCAGTAATCGACTCGAGGGGAAAAGCGCTGCCGAGCAGCGGCTGGCCTGCCGACACCCGCGCCGTCAGTAGCCAGGCGCCGAAAGCCGTCAGTACGGAACAGGTCAGATACGTCAGGCTGACGTACTTGGTGATGGGGATTCCAGTCACGTGGGCAGCCTTTTCGTTTCCGCCAATGGCATATAGCGCCTTGCCGTAAGGCTGAAATATCACGAAGAAGGCGACGATCAATATGGCCGGTATGGCTGCGATCAACAAGGCCGGAATCCCGAATACGTCGCCCGAGCCAAAACCGATGACGAAGCTCATTGGAATGCCGCTGATCTGTTGACCCGAGCTCAGGAGCAGCGTGGCGCCTTGAAAGATCGATGCCGTCGCAAGCGTTGCTATGAATGGATTGACTTTCAGCAGGCTGACCGTGACACCATTGATGATCCCGCAAATCAGCCCGATGCCAAGTGCCGCCAGGAGCCCCAGGGTGATGGCCAGCGCGACGTTCTCGGTGCCGCCATTCGATACCGACGCCATCACCATGGCGCTGGTAATGCTGGTCAGTGCCGTCACCGCGCCGACCGACAAGTCGAACCCGCCTGTGATCAGAACCAGCATCTGCCCTACGGTGATCAATAACAGAAAGACGACTTGGGTGCTTAAGTTGGAGATATTTGTCGAGCTGATGAAAATTGGATTCAATATTGAAAAAACAATCACCGATGCCAATAGCAGCAATATGACCAGATTGGTCTTGACGATCAGTTTCTTGAAAATAACTGCAAAATAATTTGCGGATACCTGTGATGATCTAGGCATTGCTATCGCTCACTAAGTTATTTGGTCTGGTTTGTCATTTACTTATACGTGAAATCGGTGATCAGGCGGCTGGGCTCTCGGATCTTTCACGGGTGGCTTGGGTAATGCCAAACGATGCCTTCAGGATCTGGTCTGAGCTGATCTCTTCCTGGCCGAGTTCGGACACGATTCTTCCACGGTGCATGACGTACACGCGATGACATAACCGGCTGACTTCCTCCAGGTCAGAGGAAATCATGATGATCGCGACTTTCTTTTCGTTCAGGAGCGCCAGAACCTTTCTGTATATATGTTCTTTGGCCCCTACGTCCACACCGCTTGTGGGTTCTTCCAGAATCAGTACGGAACGGGTGCTTTGGATGGATCTCCCAATCAACACCTTTTGTTGGTTTCCGCCCGATAATCGGCCAATGATGGCGTCCTTGTCGGGTGGCCGGACATCCATCGCATCGATGATCTGATCGGCGTTTTTTCTCAGTGCCTTGTTGTCCACGACGCCATGCCTGAAAGCATTGAGCCTGTGCTCCGCGCCCATGTTGATGTTTTCGCCCACCGTTCCAATCAGGGACAGCCCTTCCGCGTGCCGATCCCCTGGTACCCGCGAGACCCCGAGATCCAGCATGGCTGCCGGGCGTATTTGGCCGACGTCTTTGCCGTCGATCGTGAAGCGCTTGAAATCGGACTCGATACTGCCAAAGAGCGCCGCACCCAGCCGATCCTTGCCGCAGCCTATCAGGCCCGCGATGCCAACGATTTCACCCCTGTGGACGTGCAGGCTGCAATCCGTCACACTGGCGTCCGCGGTGGACAGGTTTTCGACTTCGAGGGCGGGCCGGTCCTTGGTGGCCTTGAATTGGGGAAGTGGCGGATACAAGTCGCTGAAGCTCTCGGCGCACATGGCGTGGATGAGTTCATCCACCGTGACCGCTTTGATGTCCGACGTAAGAGAAACGGTGCCGTTGTATAGCACGGTCACTTCGTCGGCTATTTCGGTCAATTCTTCCAGACGGTGGGTTATATATAATATGGCCCAGCCCTCGTCCCTCAGGTTTCGAATCACCTTGAACAGATTGTCGGTTTCTGTTCGGGAAATACTTGCCGTCGGCTCGTCGAAAAGTATGACGCCCTTTTTACCCATGATGGCGCGGCCTATGGCAACCAGTTGCTGGGTGCCCACGCTGAGGTTTTCCAGTGTCGTGTTGACCGGGTCGTGAATCGAGAGTTTCCCGCAGACATCCTGGCACAGGCTTTGCATGTGCTTTTTTTGCGGTACCCCCAGCTTGTTGGTTTTTTCACGCCCAAGGAACAGGTTGTCGACGATGCTCAGCGTCGGCGCCAGCCCCAGATCCTGCAGGACCGCGTTGATCCCCAGCTGGCGTGACGTCCGTGGAGAATTGTTCGATATCAAACTGCCATTCAGGTATAAGTTCCCCTGGGTCTGCTTGTGCACTCCGATTATGATGTTCACCAACGTCGATTTTCCAGCCCCGTTTTCGCCCAAAAGCGCGTGCACGGTGCCTGGGCGAATGTGCAGGCCGACATTGCTCAATACCTGATTGGGCCCGAACGCCATGGATACATCTTCGACGATCAGGCCCATTTTCTGTTCATTCATGTCGCCCATAATTCACCCATTTCACAAGCGGTGGTCGATTTGATTCGAATCGAATGTCAAACCGGCCTTTTGATATGATCGCGCAGCGTATCCAGCCGGTGCTTTCGGGCCTTCCTGGCCTCGAGCGCTTCTTCCATGCTCACCATCTGGAACCGCACCTTGGCATTTGGCTGCAGTTGCGCGATCTTGTCCATGTCGGCGCTGATCACCGCGCCTATCGTGGCGTAGCCGCCGCCGGAGACCGCGTCGCGGTGCAATATGATCGGCTCTATGCCGCCCGGAATCTGGATGGAACCATAGGGATAGCCGGCATCCACGATGTTCGAGGGGTCTGAGCCCGCGCCAAAGGGTGGAATGGGGCGGGGTGCGAATTCTATTTTTCTTCCGCCCGAAAACCGATAACCCATCCGATCGGATTCGTTGGTCACCTTCCATTCGTCGTTATAGAAAGCGTCCAGGGAACGGTCGGTCAGCCTGTAGCTGAAGAGCCCTGACACCACGCGCAATAGGGTGGGGCTGGACCCGTCGCGCAACTGCTCGGCTGGAGCGCCGTGAGTGGCCGCCGTCGGGGCGCCCTGTTGCTGAACGGTGGACAGTGAGTCGCCTTCCTTGAGCCGGCGCCCGGACAGCCCGCCAATGCCGCCCGCAAGATAAGTGGACCGGCTGCCCAGCACCAACGGCGCGTCGATGCCGCCGGCGACCGCAATGTATATTCTTGCGCCTTTTTTGGGATACCCGAAGGAAACGACGTCGCCCTTTTTTATCTTCAATTGTTCCCACATGGGATGCACGGTGTCGTTGACCTTTACCTCGACGTCGGCGCCTGTCACCGCGATCGCCGTATCCGCATGAAATTGCAGCTTCGGACCCAACAGCGTGCCTTCGAGCACCGCTGCATCAGCCTCGTTGCGAACCAGCCAGTTTGCGATCGTGCACGCTTCTATGTCTGCCGCGCCGCTTAAAGGGATCCCCACGTGGTAGTAGCCGGGCCGTCCGAGATCCTGGATCGTAGTAGAAAGACCCCCATCTAGTACTTGGATCATCTTATTTCTCCTCGATGGCTAAGTTTGGCTGTGAAGGGTCATTCATGAATTTTTCGATTGAAAAAGTCACGTTTTTTATGTCCAGCTGCAAGGTCCCTTTGTTTGCTTCGTCTGCCAGCCGTTCGTATTCTTTCTGGCTGATCGGCCTGTATTTGATGATGTCCCCTGGCTTGAAAAAGATCATCGAATCCTGAAAGTACGTCAGCTTGGAATCTGCTTCGAATATCGGTGCAGGTGAAATGCCGAGCATCTGGTACCCACCGGCCCCCCTGACGGAGTAGTACGAACAGAAACAACCGCCGTGCGCGATCGTCAGTTTGGGGGTATCGGTACGCGGCCGCAGGTATTTGGGGAGTTGTATTTGCTCGGAATTCGGCACCAGCTGATAGCAAAACGGCAAGCCGGCCACGAACCCGACCATAGTGACGATCCAGGGCGCCGCGCTGTATCGGTGTATGAATTCATCGACACTTGCCATGTTGTGGGACTTGGCCGCGAATTCAATGTCCGACAAGTCCGGTTCCTGGCGCCTGTCTCGAAATTTCTGAGCGGTGGCGGTGGTCCAGGGGTCATTGAAAAACACTGGGATGGTGATGAACCGCGTGTCGATGTTCGTTGCCGTGCCGCTCAGTGTCCCATCGATTTCTTCTGTGATGCTTTTTATCTTTTCCGGCGCTATCACGTCTGGATCGAACCGCACGAGAAGCGATGCATTGGCCGGGCATATTTCGGTGACGCCGTCGATATTTTTGGCCTTTAGCCGTTCGGCGATCGTCAACGCTTTTGCAAATGCCTGTATCGACATGCTTTCGGATATTTTGACGAACAGATGTTCGTCACCGCCGAATGAATATTCAGACACCATCGTCATAAGTCAGCTCCGTACTTTCTTGAGATAGCCATTGTCGCGCAACCAGTCTTCGAAGTAATTCGTGTTGAACTCACCAGCCATTATGCCATCATCGATCGATAATGCCTGCAATAGCTTGATGTTTGTCTTCAGACCCTCTATTGCCGTTTCGTCCAGCGCCCTGGCCATTCGTTTCAGTGCGTCAATCCTGGACGCATCGTGAACGATGATTTTTGCCAGCAGCCCGTCGTAATAGGGTGGCACGAAGTATTCCACGCTCAGCCCGTGGTCCACCCGTACCCCAGGCCCTGACGGCCAGTTCATTCTGGAGATTTTCCCGATATTCGGCAATAAATTGTTTTCCGGGTCTTCGGCGATCACCCTGACCTGAATGGATGCGCCCCGACTGGCCACATCCTGTTGCGTGATCGACAGTTCGTTCCCCTCGGCGATTTTTATCATCTCTTTGACGATGTCTATCCCGGTTATTTCTTCGGTTATCCCATGTTCGACTTGTATTCTTGTATTCATTTCCATGAAATAAAACCGATTCTCATCGGTGTCGAACAGATATTCGATCGTTCCCGCACCCGAATAATGAATATTTCTGGCGATGTCGACTGCACTCTGGTGTATGGCAGCCCGTACGTCGCCGGGAAGAATCGGTGCCGGTGCTTCTTCCCATACTTTTTGACGCTTTCTTTGGATCGAGCAATCGCGCTCCAACAGATGTATCTGATGGACGCCGTCGCCTAGGATTTGCACTTCGATGTGTTTCGCGTTTTTTATGTATTTTTCTACGTAGGTCTCGTTGCTGCCGAATGAAGAATAAGCCTCGGACCGGGCGATCTTCCACTGGTTCTGCAGATCCTGCCGGTCGTTGCAGATCCTGATCCCTCGCCCGCCACCGCCGGCGGCCGCTTTGATGAGGACTGGGTAGCCGATGGCATCGGCTGTGTCCAGGGCATCTTCGACGCTGTCCGACGAGATGGCGCTACCGGGAACGGTCGGCACGCCTGCCGCGCGAATGATTTCTCGGGCTTTTATTTTGTTGCCCATCGACCGTATCGTTTCTGCGGACGGCCCGATGAAGATGAGGCCCTCGGACTGCACGGTATCCGCGAATTCTGCAGATTCGGCCAGGAACCCATACCCGGGGTGAATCGCATCGGCGCCGAAGTCCTTTGCGGCGGAAATGATGCCGCCCATGGACAGATAGCTGTCCTTGGCCGGACTGGGCCCGATCCTGACCGATTCATCGGCCATCTTGACGTGGAGTGCATCCCGGTCTGCGTCGCTGTAGATGGCTACGGTTTTTTTGCCCAGCTCTTTGGCCGCCCGGATTACCCGAACGGCAATCTCGCCCCTGTTCGCTACCAGGATCTTGCTTATTCTTGCTGCCTTCATGCTTACTTCTCTGGTTCTACGCTTAGGAGAGGCATGTCCACGTCGATGCTGGCACCATCCTCCACGTGAAATTCGGTTATTTTCCCCGAGACCGTGGATTTCACGTCCGTGTATTGCTTCATGATTTCTATGATACCGACGATGTCCCCTTCGTTGACGGAGTCTCCTGCGTTCTTGAAAGGCTCGCTGTCGGGATCGGGTTTGCGGTAGAAGATGCCTGGCAGTTGGCTCTTTATTATTTCAACGCTCATGTCTTTGCTCCTGGCATACGTCAATATTGCTTGACTATCATCGCGGGGCAGCCTTGTGTGATGCTGCAAGGCTGCCCTGATGAATTGAATGATGGTTAATCGTATTTACCTGTTGTTTGATTCAGTAAATTGAAGGATACGAATTCCGGCCCGTCGTCATTTGGCGGGAGCATAGGAGTACGTGGCGCTGAAGTTGGATGGCGCAAACATGTCGTCGTGCGGCACGGTCTTTGCATTTTTGATGTCGATGACTTCAGGTATGGGGCCCACCATTTTGGCTTTGAGCGTCTCGCCCTCCAACAGCCTCACGGCCAGGTCTACCGCCATTTTCCCCTGGATGACCGTGAAGTCCGTTGGCGATGCCACCGCGGTGCCATTGAGGATGTTTTCGTACACCTGTGGATCGATGTCAAAGGCGTAGACCTTCACGGAGTCTGCCTTTTTCAGGTTTCGAACGGCAACGCTTCCGGCGGCGCCAGCCACGTCAACCCCAACGATCGCATTCATGTCGGGGTACGCCAGCAATGCATCCTGTATGAGATTGAGTTGCGTGTTGAGCTCCGTATCCGCCCTTCTTGTGACGATCACTTCGACATTGGTGCCTTCGATGGTCTTGTTGAACCCGATGACGGCCTGATCAGACCAGTTCGCTCCTTCGGGCCCCGGGAAAAAGCCTACTTTGATCTTTTCCCCGTCGGAATGATCAATCAGATACTTGGCGGTTTGAACGGCCAGGTCATGAAAGCTTACACGGGCATGTGCCGATATATCCTCGCTCGTAACCCCGTTGACGAAGTCGATGACGGGTATGCCGGCCCGCTTGGCCCGGTGAATGCCTGCCCATGTGCCTTGATCGCTGATGGCCCCGAGGATGATGGCATCGTATTGCTGGGTGATGCAGTTATCCATTTGGGCCATCTGCTTGTCCAGGTTTGTGTATCCGTTGGCCTGGAACATGTCCAACTGCACTTTATCGCGTTCGGCTTCCGATATGATCCCGTAGTTTGCCGCCAACCAATAGGCATGATGCATGTCGGGAAACAGGGCGCAGATCTTCCATTCCTTCGTTATTTTGTCCGTTGCAATCGGCTCATAGACGCCTTCCGTCGTCGTGCCGTCCGCTGTGAAATTGGCGGGCGCTGACCAGTTGGTCTCTGCGTGCGCAGCGACGTTGAGCCCCATGAAGAGGCTGACGGCCAGTATGGTGATTTTGAATTTGTTCGGTTGCATAAATTTATCCTATTGCCTCGATGTTTTGATTGATAAAGTTATAAATATGTTATTAATATTTACGCATCGCCTACTCCCATAGATCGTAAATTGACGTGACCTACCTTTTCGGGAACGCCCGTTGTGGATTTGGCGGGATTTCTGGACGGTTGGTTTCAGGCGTCTCCTGGGGTCTCCTGGGGTCTCGGTCTGTCAGCGGGTGCCGTCGGGTACGGTCTGCAGTTCGACATATTCCAGTAGGCCGGCTTGCCCGCCTTCCCGTCCAAGCCCCGATGTGAGCATCCCGCCAAATGGTGTGTGCGCAGCCGGGCCCATGCCCGTGTTGTAGCCACAGTGCCCGAAGTGCAGGCGCGCGATCAGGTTCGCATCGCGCTGCTTGTTTTGGCCGTATACGTAAGCCGCGAGGCCAAACAGGGTGTCGTTGGCTTGTTCGAGCACGGCGTCGGTGTCGTCGAAGCGGATCAACGGAACCAGCGGCCCAAAGGTTTCTTCCTGGCAGCAGCGCATGTCGTGCGTCACCCCGGTCAGTACGGTGGGCGGGTACATCAGGCTCTTGGCGGAATCCAGCGTCTTGGGATCCGGCCCCGCTTCGATTTTGGCGCCTTTGGCGACGGCGTCCATGACGTGTTCCTTGACCTTGTCGAAACCGGCCGCATTGATCAGCGGGCCGATGTCCACGCCTTCGTCCATGCCATTGCCCACCTTCAGTGCGTTGACGCGCGCGAGCAGTTTTTGGGTGAAGCGGTCGTAGACCGCACTGTGCACGAAAACCCGATTGGCGCAGACACAGGTCTGGCCCGCGCCGCGGAACTTATTGGCCATCAGGCCGTCGACGGCGGCATCCAGGTCGGCGTCTTCGCAAACGATGAAAGGTGCGTTGCCACCCAGCTCGAGGCCCAGTTTCTTGACGTCGGTCGTGGATTGCCCGATCAGCAGCTGACCGACTTCGGTGGAGCCGGTAAACGAGATCATGCGCACAATGGGCGATTTCATGAGTACGCCGCCGATTTGCCCCGAGCTGCCCATGACCAGGTTGAGCATCCCGGCCGGCAGGTCCAGATGATCATGAAAGATCTTGAAGGCCGCGACCATGGTCAGCGGTGTGTCGGTGGCTGGCTTGATGATCGAAGGACATCCCGCGGCCAGTGCCGGCGCGATTTTCTTGGCGATCATCGCAATGGGGAAGTTCCAGGGCGTAATGAGCCCCACGACGCCGACGGGCCGCTTGTGGATGGTCCAGGTGCAGTCCTTGAACTGTCCCGGTTGAGGTTCGGGGGCCAGGAATTCCAGCATGACCTTGGCGTAGTAGTCGAAAAAGCTGGCTGCATACTCGACCTCGCCCTGGGCCTCGGGCCAGGGCTTGCCGTGTTCCATGCACAGGATGCGGCCGATTTCCTGCTTGTTGGCCAAGAGGGCATCGCGCGCTTGGATGAGCCATTTCTGGCGGGTTTCGGCACTGGGTACGGACGCCAGGGCGGCGTTCGCAGCGGCAATGGCGCGTTCGGTTTCGCTCGCCCCCATTTTGGGCGCTGTCGCGATGACTTGGGCGGTGGCCGGGTTGATGACGTTGAATCGGGCGCCCGAGTCGGCATCGACCCATTGACCGTTGATGTAGCCGGATATCGGATCAAGAAGAGAAGATTGAATCATGTTGAACCTGCAAAATATGAAAGAACATGGGTGCGATGCGCCCCGTCAGCCGCTGGGCGCAAGCGTTCAGTGGGCCGATTCCAGCGCTTTGCCAAAAATGCCCAGCGCTTCGTCGACCTGTGACTGCGTGATGATCAGCGGGGGCAACCAACGGACGACCTGCCGCTGGGGGCCACAACGCAGCAATAGCAAACCCTGGTCCTCGCAGGCTTGGGCGACGCGCGCGGCGCGATCGCCGTCGGGCTTGCCGTTCTTGTGGAATTCGCAGCCCTGCATGAGGCCCAGCCCGCGTACCTCGGCGATGTCGGGGTGTTTCTGCTGCAAGGCCTCCAGCCCTTGCCTGAGGTGCTGGCCTTGACGGGCAGCATTCTCTACCAGTTGTTCTTCTTCGATGACGTCCATGGTGGCCAACGCCGCCACGCAAGCCACCACATTGCCCCCGTAAGTACCCCCCTGTGACCCGGGCCGGCCTTTTTTCATGAGCGCGCGGGGCGCCGCGAAGCAGGAGAGTGGGAAGCCCGAGGCCAGGCCTTTGGCCGTCATGAGGATGTCGGGTTGCACGTCGAAGTAGCTATGGGCCCAGTATTTGCCCGTGCGGCCATTGCCCGTTTGTACTTCGTCGACCGCCAGCAGCATGCCGTGCCGATCGGCGCGTTCGCGCAGACCTTGCATGAAGCGCCGGTTGGCCGGGATGAAGCCGCCTTCGCCCTGGATGGGTTCGACCAGGAATCCGGCGGTGTCCTGTGGCGCACTGAGCGTGTCGAAGATGAAGTCGAGTTCGCGCAGGCAGAAATCCGTGGCTTGTTCTTCGGACCAGCCGTAGCGCAGGGCCGCGGGGAAGGGCGCCACGATCACCCCGCCCATCAGGGGTTGGAGGCCCGACGTGTAGGCCGTGCCGGAGGTGGTCATGGAGGCCGCCCCCATGGTGCGGCCGTGAAAACCGCCATGGAACACGATGATGTTGGGCCGGCCGGTCGCATGGCGCAAAAGCCGCATCACGCCTTCGGCCACCTCGGCGCCGGCGCTGGCGTAGAAGAAGGTGTCGATGTCGCCAGGCATTTTTTCGGCCAAGCGGGCAGACAAGTCCAGGATCGGCTGATGCATGATGGTGGTGTACTGGCCGTGGATCAGCTTGCCGACCTGTTCGCGCACGGCGGCCACCACCTTGGGGTGGCAATGTCCTGTACTGGTGACCCCGATACCGGCCGTGCAGTCGATGTAGCGTTTTCCTTCGCGGGTATACAGATAGATCCCCTCGCCGCGCTCGGCCAGCACGTGGCTGGCCTGGTGGAGCAGGGGGGACAAGTGGGTGATTTTTTCAGCAGACATGGTTGTCTCCTGTCATGGATAGGTCAATGAATCTTCGAAAACTGTTCGATCATGGGCCGGCTTCGTGAGTTCCTGTGCTCGAGCGCTGGCTTCTCTGTATCAGTTTTGGGGGATTCGGCGCTGTGTCTTGTGAGGGAAGTCATGCATGTCTTCTTGAAGGAGTGCGGCGGAGATGGCTTTGCCGACCGTGCTGGTGGAGTCATTGCCGCCCAGGTCGGGGGTGCGGGGGCCGTTGCACAAGACGGCTTCTATCGCATCCATCACGCCGTCCGCCGCCTCTGTTTCGCCCAGATGCGCCAGCATCATGGCGCCCGACCAGATCTGGCCGATGGGATTGGCGATGTTCTGGCCAAAGATGTCGGGTGCCGAGCCGTGCACGGGCTCGAACATCGACGGGTAAGCCCTTTCGGGGTTGATGTTGGCCGAGGGCGCGACGGCGATGGTGCCGGTACAGGCAGGGCCCAGGTCGGACAGGATGTCGCCAAACAGGTTGGACGCCACGACCACGTCGAAGCGCTCGGGGCTGAGCACGAATCGGGCAGACAATATGTCGATATGGTATTGGTCGACCCGAATGCCGGGGTAGGCCTGGCTCATTTGTGCAAAGCGCTCGTCCCAGTACGGCATGGTGATGGCCAGGCCGTTGGACTTGGTGGCGGAGGTGACATGTTTCCTGGGACGCTGGCTGGCCGTGTCGAACGCGTACTTGAGAATGCGGTCGACCCCCCGGCGTGAGAACGAGCTGACCTGGACGGCGGTTTCGCCGGCAGTGCCCTTGCCGATGATCCCACCTACGCTGGAGTATTCGCCCTCGGTGTTTTCGCGCACGATGATCATGTCGATGTCGCCTGGCATCCGGTCGATCAATGGCGACTTGAGCCCCGGCAGCGAGCGCACGGGGCGCACGTTGGCGTATTGATCGAAGCCGCGGCGGATTTCCAGCAGCAGGCCCCCCAACGAAATATGGTCGGGTACCCCAGGAAAGCCGACCGCGCCCAGGAAGATGGCATCGTGATGCCGGATCTGCTCAAGGCCGTTGGCCGGCATCATGCGCCCGTGGCGCGCATAGTATTCGCAGTTCCAGTCGAACGTGTCGAATCGCAGGGAAAACCCATAGCGGCGCGCGGCTGCTTCCAGGACACGCTGCCCCTCGGGCATGACTTCGTTGCCGATGCCATCCCCCGGGATCGTGGCAATCCGGTATTCCGTCATCGAGATCTCCCTTCAAGCTTGGTGGCTCTGTTTCTCTTCATGTGAAATCAGTCTAAGATCAAGACAGGCCTTATACAATTCCCAATATGTAAAAACAGTTTTGACCGATGGATAAAGAAAATGTTAATAGCCGTCAGCTTAGGGTCTTTTGTCTGACCGCCCGATACGGTAATTTTTCGCAGGCGGCCCGCATGATGGGCGTGTCCCCGGCCTACATCAGCAAGAACATCAAGGCGCTGGAAGCAGAGCTGGACGTCATGCTGTTTCATCGAAGCACCCGCCACGTCGCCCTGACCGAACAGGGCGAGGAAATCTACGCGCTGTCCCGGCAAATCCTGCAGGACATCGAGCAGCTGCACGATACGGTGGCCGAATACAAGCAGGAACCCCGCGGGCGGCTGAAGGTATCCACCAGCTTTGGCTTCGGCCGGCAGGTGGTGGCACCCGCCCTGGCCGAATTCACGCGCCGTTACCCGGACATCCAGATCCAGATCGAGGTGCTGGACCAGCTGGTCAACCTGGCGCTGGAGCATTACGACCTGGACATCCGCATTGGCGACCTGATCGACCCGAATTACATCGCGCGCCATCTGGCCTACAACCATCGGGTGCTGTGCGCGTCGCCCGACTATCTCGAGCGCCGGGGCGAGCCGCGCGAGCTACAAGAGCTGACCCGGCACGATTGTTTGATCGTTCGGGAACGCGACCACCCGGTCGGCATCTGGGCCCTGAATTGCGGCTCGACTGTCAGTAATGTCAAGGTCAACGGCCCTCTCATTACCAACAACGGCGAGGTGGCCCTGAGCTGGGCGGTGGCCGGCCACGGGATTGTGCTGCGTTCTGTATGGGATGCCGGCAAATATCTGGAATCAGGGCGCCTGCGGGTCATCCTGCCAGACTATCGCCAAATTGCCAACATCTGGGCGGTGTACCCGCAGCGCCTGGAACATTCTGCCAAAATCAAGGTCTGTGTCGAGTTCCTGGCGCATCATTTTGCCACCATGGTGTCCTTGCCGACCGCCAGGCCCTGAAGGCGCTTTGCGTTCTTGTTTTTGCCCACAGAAGGTTCGTTGGGCAGCCAGTGCTCGTGCGGCTGCACCATGGCCCCAGTGGCGAAGGCCAGGTTGGCTGCGGCGATCTGGCTGGCCATGCGGGCATCCGTCCGGGCCTGGCGTGCCATCAACAGCTGGGTGGCAGCCTCGGTGGCGACGGTGAGCGTGCCCAGGCCTTCGCGATAGGACGCCAGCGCTGCATCGTAGGCGGTGCGGGCCGTCTTGACCAGTTCGACGGCCGTGTCGTGGCTTTGCAGGGCGGACTGCAGCGCTGTTTCTGCAGCCACCATCTCGCTCAGGGCGTTTCGCTGCAGGGTCTGCAGGTCGTCGCGCGCCTGTTCGGCATCGATCTCGGCGGCGCGCAGGCGGCTGCGGCGCAGGCCCCCGTCGAACAAGGGCAGCGTCACCCCCAGCATGACGCCGTTGGACGTGGACGGGATCTCGATCTGCGGCATGTTGCCCGCCTGAAAGCCGTTGCGCTGGTGGCCGTACACGGCCCCCAGGAACACCTTGGGCAGGAAATCCGCTTCGGAGGCCCGCACCCGGGCTTGCGCCGCCTGTGCCGCCGCGTATTGCGCCACCAGGTCGGGGCGCTGCGATAGGGCCTGCTGCAAGGCCTGGCGGGTGAGCGGATCGACGGCCGTGGGCAGCGGGGCAGGGGCGGGGTCGGCGATCTTCAGCGGGGTGTCGGGGGGCAGGCCCATGGCCCTGAGCAGGGCCAGCCGGGTGGTTTTTTCGAGCCCCTGGCTGTTGACCTGGTGCAGCCGGGCCTGGGCGACGGCCTGGCGGGCCAGGGCGGTGTCCAGCGACGTGCCCACCCCGCCATCGAGGCGCGCCTGGGCTGCGGCCAGCACCTGACGCTGCTGGCCCAGGGCCCGCTGCGCCAGATCGACCCGTTCGCGCGCCGCCATGTATTGATAGTACTGATCGGTGACGTCGCGGATGACTTTCTGGTGGGTCGCGTTGAACAGGACATTGGCGGCAAACGAGGCGTGCTCGGCCCCTTCGAGCAGGGCTGCGCGCTGGCCGAAGTCGAACAGCAGCCAACTGAGCGCCAGCAGCGGCATGACGCCGGTGTTGCGCACGTGGATTGCATCATGGCCCAGGATGTCGTGTTTGAGAGGGTAGCGGCTGTCGAGCCGACCGGCCAGCACGTTGGCCGACAGCATGGGCAGGAATGTGGCTTCGACCATGCCCACGCCCAGCGCTGCCGAGCGCGCCGCATTCCAGGCCTGGCGTGTCAGTGGGTTTTCACGCTGTGCGATGTCGATGAGCTGGACCAGGTTCAGGGGATGCTGTGGGTCGATCTGCACGCCGGGTGGCGGCAGGGGGGGCAAGGCGATGCCAGGCGGCACCCCATAGCCGGATTGGTCGGCCTGGATGGGCGAGCCACCAGCAATACCGGATTCGGCGGGCGCCGTCGCGTGCCCGGCCTGGTGGCTGGGTGCGGGGCCCGACCAGGGGGCGTCGGGGCGTTCGGGCGCGCGCTCTAGTGTGACCGACGTGCAGCCTGCCAGCATGCAGGCGAGCGCCAGCACGGCCCACCCGAGTTGCGGGCCGTGGCGCGGCCTGGCGGGGCGGGCAGCTGGACTTGCAGGCAGGCGGTGGGGCGTGACGGCCATTGTCTTGTAAAACCCGGGATCAGGTGGCGTTCATGTGGATGTCAGCACGGCTTTCAGATCGTCTGCCAGCGTCGATGGCTGGTCGGACCGTACCATGGTATCGGGATACGCGCTGCGAAGATAGTACTGTTCGAGTTTTTCGGTGATGTCGCGCAGGGCGCGGATCTGCTCTGCGGGCGGGCGCACGGTTTGGGGCTCGAAAGGGATGAGGGCCAGTTGGGCGCGAGTCTGTGCGATCAGGCGCATGGCATTGGGGGCGTCTGCCCGCAGGGCGACGGCTTTGGGCAGGCCGGGCGGTTGGTCGTGCTGCTGCAGGTTGTCCCACAGCAGGCTCAGATGGCTGCGCGCCGAGGCGGCGGCGCTGATCGGCCAGATCCGGGTGAACACCAGGTACAGCACGACATTGCCCAGCAGGATCCCCATGATGCGGTACAGTGCGCCCGACATGTCGACCGAGGGACCGAAGCCGTCCAGCACGGTCAACAGGAAGGCCAGGCCGATCTGCACCCCGGCGTAGGCGCTGCGTTCGGACCCCGTGGAGACCCAGGCCGCCAGCAGTGTGACGGCAAATACCAGCAGCATGAGCTGGCCGACGGAGGTCATGAAGGGGATCAGGAACCAGATCGAGGCCACCCCGATGGCGGCTCCGATCAGGCAGCCCGTGATGCGCAGGGTCAATTTGTGCAGGGTCTCGGCCGTTGTGCCCAGCGCCCCCACGTAGCAGGTGATCAGCGCCGTGTGAATGTCCTGCCACTGGATTGCCGTGTAGATCCAATAGCACAGAACGGCGGCCAGGGTGGTTTTTAGGGCATATTGCTGATACTGGGGGTTGCGCCAGGCATCGGCCAGGAAAAAGCCCCCTGGGGCCAGTGCGCTGTGGATCTGCACCGCCGGCGGTGGGGCCGGGAATTGCGCCAGTATGCCCTGGATCGCGCTCAGCGGGGCGTCCCATTGCGGGCCATCCGCCTGTGGGGTGCCGGCCTGGGGCAGCCGGGGCCCGGCCCGCAGGCTGGCGGCCAGGGTCTGGCAGCGTGCGGCCAGCCGGGCCCGCGCTTCGATCTGGGTGGCCTGGCGGTGCCCCGGCAGGGCGGCGCAGGCCAGCAACAGGCTGCGGGTAGCGTCGGCCGCCTGCTCGAGGGCGCGCCGTTCGGTTTGCGGGACCAGGTGGAACAGGCGGATGAACAGCAGCATCTTGTCGACGCCCTCGTTGCCTTCATCCAGTGCGTCGCGCACCGCGGCGCGGCTTGCGGGGGCATCGCCGAGCAAGGCCTGGTGTGCCGTTTCCAGGCGCTCGGCCAGGGCCGCGCGCAAGCGCCCGCTTACGGAGGGGCCGAATACCGAATTGAACGCCAGCAGGGTACCCATGGGCACCACGGCCATCAGGCCGGCATACAGGATGGCGCGGGTGGCGATTTCACCGGTTGGGACTTCGCCCAGCATGGTGAGGATGAAAACGATCACCAGGGCAATGATGCCGCCGGCCGGCCCCAGCTGGCTGGCGGCCTGCAGGAACATGAAGAACACCGAGCAGGCCACCAGCACGGCCATGCGCCAGACCGGATATTCGAGCGAAATGCGCGTGATCCCCAGCAGGATCGGGATCATGAGCCCCACCAGCAGGCAGATGCCGATCGCCATCAGCAGGGTCTCGGCCTGGTTCGGCTTCATCACGAACAGCACCAGATAGCAGCCGATGGCTACCAGCGGAATGCCGTAGGTCATGAATAGCATGACCGTGAGCGAGCAGGTGGCCGCCACGCGCCAGGCGGTATTCAGGCGCCCGTCGAATGGCGCGAGTTCGCGGCGCAGGAGGGTGGGCAGGGTGTACTGCTGCACGGCGGGCACCCTAGCAGCGTTCGCCGGAACGGATGACCACGGTGGCCGATGCGCCGACACGCATCAGTTCGGCGGGTGGGGATTCGAGGCGCACCCGGACCGGGAAGCGCTGCGCCACGCGCACCCAGTTGAGGGACTTCTGCACGATGGGCATCGCCCGGGGCAGCTGGATGGCGCTTTCCGAGGTGATGCCCCAGCCCGTACTGGCCACCTTGCCATGCAGCGTGGTCTGGGGGGCCATCATGGTGTAGACGCTGGCGCAGTCGCCGACCTGGATATGGGGCAGGTCGGTTTCGCGAAAGAAGGCCGTGGCGTACCAGGCGTCGGTATTGATCAGCGTGAACAGCGCCTGACCAGGCGCCAGGCGCTCGCCGGCCGACACGGTGAGGCCGACCACGAGCCCGTTGTTGGGTGCCTGTACGCGGGTGTCTTCGAGGGCTTTTTCAGCCAGCGCCAGGGATGCCTGGGCGACCTCGACGGCCGCCTGCGCCGCCTCGAGCTTGCCGACCAGTTCTTGTGCGGCCTCGGCCTGCGAGTAGGCTTGTGTCAGGCTGACTTGCGCGTCGCGGGCCGCCGTTTGAGCCGTGTCGAGTTCCTGGCGCGGTACGTAGCCTTTGGCGGCGAGCGGCTCGAGACGGCTGACGGTCTTTTGGGCGAGTTCGAGGTTGGACTCGGCCCGGTGGATCTGCTCGCGGGCGATGTCGGCGTTGGCCTGCTCGGCGCGCATTTGCCGTTCACGGGCGTCCAGTGCCGCCTGGGCCACGTCCACCTCGGCACGCGCCTGCCGTACGCGCAGTTCGTAATCATGGGGGTCCAGGGTGAACAGCAGGGCGCCCCGGGCGACCCTGGAACCCTCTTGGACTTCGAGCGTTTGCAATACGCCGGGTATCCCTGGGCTGATGTGCACCACGTCGGCGCTGATCTGGGCATCATCCGATGTGGGGTTCGACGTGAAGTAACCCCAGTAGCGCCAGCCCATGAATGCCGTCACGGCCAGAATCACGACCGCCAGCGCGATGGCGAGCGGGCGTTTGCCGCGAGAGGGACGGGGGGCGGATGGGGTCGGGTTCATGCGCGTTACCGAGGCGAGAAGGTGAAGGCGAAGACCATGGCGAAGAGGACCGCCAGGCAGGTATACACCAGCAGGCGCAAGGGCAGGACGTCATCGATGCCGGCACGGATCAGCGCGAGCCGCAGCAGGACGGCGGCGACGGTGCCCGCCGCGATGCCGAACAGCCAGGAAGGGAAATAAGAGCCCAGGAACAGAAAGGCGGGTGCCCGCGGCCCGCATCCAGTACAGGCGAGAGCCAGCAAAAGGGCGAGGGGCTTGAAGAGGGGCATGGCAGAGGGTCAGGTTGGGCAGTGGGCAGCCGGCGTCATCCGGCCTCGGCGCAATTTGGATGATTATCCCTTATCCCCTCGGGTTGTTCCAATCAAAACGGTTTTGTCGTACAGTGAGCCGGTGGTCCCGGCGCCTCCCGGCGCCGTGCGGGCTGCGCGTCTGCTGGCCGGTCCGTGCGTCGTCGGCCCCGGCAGGCCGGTCGTTCGGGGTCACGGGACATCATCGGAGTCTCCATGTATTCATCACGGGCATCAGGTCGCTTCCATTCTCCCCATCGGGGGTCGGCCGCAGGGTGCCGCTGCCATTGCGCGCATCCACTGATACCGTGGGTGCATCGCCAGTTGGCAACAGACCTTTCCCGGCGCCGCTTCCTGGGGGGCGCGGCCGCCATGATGCTCCCTTTCGCGGCGGCGGGGGGGTTGGCTTCGGGGCGTGCCGTGGCGGGCGCGGCCCTCCAGGGCGGGCCGGCCAACGGGCGGCATGCGGCGGGTGCCGCTGCAGGCAAGCCGCTGGTGCTGGTCAACGGCCGCCTGTTCGATGGCCGGCAACTGGCCCTGCAGCAGGGGCGGGCCGTGCGCATCCAGGGCAATCGCATCCAGTCCATCGATCCAGCTGGCGTAGAACAGGGGGATGCCCGGGTGATCGACTGCGGCGGGCGGGTGATCATGCCCGGGCTCATCGATGCCCACTGGCATGCCCTGTTGTGTGGGGTGACGCAAACCATGGCCATGACGGCCGAAGTCCCTTACCTGCATCTGGTGGCCGGCCACGTTGCGGGCGATACGCTGATGCGGGGCTTTACCACGGTACGCGATGCCGGCGGCCCCAGCTTCTCGCTCAAACAGGCCATCGACCAGGGTCTGGTGCGGGGGCCCCGCATTTATCCGTCCGGGGCGATGATTTCACAGACGTCGGGGCATGGTGATTTCCGCCTGCGCTACGAACTGCCCGCCATCCCGGATGTCCTGGGGCATGCCGAAAAAGCCGGGTTTGCCTCGATTGCCAATGGCGTGCCCATGGTTCTGCAACGGGTGCGCGAGCAGCTCATGCTGGGTGCATCGCAGATCAAGCTCATGGCGGGCGGTGGCGTGGCCTCGCCCTACGACCCGATCGCATCCCTGCAGTTCACTGGCGAAGAACTGCGCGCCGGCGTGCAGGCCGCCAAAGACTGGGGCACTTACGCCATGGCCCACGTATATACGTCCGCCGGGATCCAGCGTGCGATCCGCGCCGGGGTGCAATCCATCGAACATGGCCAGCTGGCCGACGAGGCCACGGTACGCATGATGGCCGACGACGGTATCTGGTGGAGTTTGCAGCCCTTTCTGGCCGATGAAGACGCCAACGTGTATCCCGACAATCCGCGGGCCCGCATCGAACAGGAACGGGTGGCGCAAGGTACGGTGCGTGCGTACGAAATGGCGCGCCATTTTGGCGTCAAGACGGCATGGGGTACAGACATCCTGTTCAATCCAGCCCACTTGGCCAACCACGGGCGCATGCTGGCCAAGCTGACGCGCTTCTACCCGCCCCTCGAGGTCTTGCGCATGGCCACGGGCAGCAATGGCGAACTCCTCGCCCTGTCGGGTCTGCGCAACCCGTACGATGGCCGGATCGGGGTGCTCGAGGCCGGTGCGTTCGCCGATCTGCTCGTGATCGATGGCGAACCCGAGCACAATCTCGATTTCATCGCCGAACCGGGTACGCATTTGCGCATGATCATGAAAGGCGGGCAAATTTTCAAGGACAGCCTGACAGCACAAGGGGGTACGCATGGCTGAAGCTTCGGGCTCGCGGTTTCACGGCGAGTACAAGATTCCTGGGGGCAAGCTGGTGGTGGTCGACCTGCAGGTGCTCGATGGCCGGCTCCACGGCGTCCGGATCTCGGGTGATTTCTTCCTCGAGCCTCCAGAGGCCCTGGATGCCATCAACCAGGCCCTGAATGGCTTGCCGGCCGATACCGCGCCCAAGCGTGTGGCCGAATGCGTGCTGGCCGCCTTGCCGGCCGGCGCCGAAATGTTCGGCCTGAGCGCGCAAGGAATCGCCGAGGTCGTCCGGAGGGCCGTATCATGAACCTCGCATCCACCGGTGGTCGTCAAGCGGCTTGGCGGGCATACGACTGGCAGCTGATCGATACGGGGCCCCTGCAGCCGTTGCAGCATATGGCGCTCGACGAAGTCCTGCTCGATGAGGTCGCTGCGGGGCGCCGGTTGCCCACACTGCGCTTCTGGGAGTGGGCCGCACCCGCCGTGGTACTGGGTATTTTCCAGTCGGTGCGCAACGAGGTCGATGCCGCCGCCGCGCAACGGCATGGCGTCGAGATCGTGCGCCGCATCAGCGGGGGTGGTGCGATGTTCGTCGAACCCGGCAACACGATCACGTATTCGATCTACGCGCCCAAGGCGCTGGTCGAGGGCATGAGCTTCAAGGATGCCTATGCGTTCATGGACGATTTCGTGCTCGAGGCGCTGGGCGAAGTCGGCATACGCGCGTGGTATCAGCCGCTCAACGACATCACGTCCGATGCGGGCAAGATCGGTGGCGCGGCGCAGGCGCGGCGCGGTGCGGCCGTGTTGCATCACGTCACGATGGCCTATGACATCGATGCCGACAAAATGCTGCAGATATTGCGCATCGGCCGCGAAAAATTATCCGACAAGGGTACGACGTCCGCCGCCAAGCGGGTGGATCCGCTGCGCAGCCAGACGGGTTTGCCGCGGGCCGTACTGATCGACCGCATGGTCGACGTTTTCAAGCGCCGGGCTGGCCTGCAGCCGGGGGTGCTGACGCCCCACGAGCTGGCCGTGGCCGAAGCGCTGATTCACGAGAAATTCGCCACCGATGCCTGGCGTGCCAAGGTGCCCTGAGCCTGGATGCTCTGTCTGGGCCGATCGGCTGCGGGTCGCGCTGGCTATGGATACATCGGCTGGTTTTCGTTCAGCCGCAGCCAGCCCTTGACGATGCGATAGATCAGCCAGACGAAGTTGGCGGCCAGGATGACGATGCCGATGTAGATGGTGGTCAACAACGCGCCCAGGATGCCCCACAGCAGGCCGTACCAGAATGTGCGGATCTGCCAGCGAAAGTGCGTTTCCACCCAGCTGTTCCGGACGTCATCCAGCTTGACGTAGTTGATGATGATGCCGATCAGGGTGGGGATGCCACCCAGGAAGAAGCCCGCCACCTGCAAGGCGTACACCAGGAGCGCGACGTTGCGGCCGGCCTGGGCAGCCCCGGGGGCCGGGTGGGAAGCGGGGGTGGGCGTCGGATTCATGGCTCGGATCGGAAATGACGGATCGCGCCTATCGTAGCATGCCCCCGCGGCGTGGTGCGCGGCATGCCTGGGTGGCGGAATGATCGGCCGTTCGTTCAGCCCTTGCGTTCTTCGAGGGTCTGCAGCGCCAGTGCCGAATGCGCGTAGGCACCCCCCGCCCGCATTTCGGCGGCCACCCAGATGGCTTCCATGATTTCGGCCTCACTGGCCCCGGCGCGGGCGGCGCCCTCGGTGTGCCCCTTGATGCAGTATGGACATTGCGTCACGTGTGCGACCGCCACGGCGATCAGCTGCTTGGTCTTGGCATCCAGCGCGCCGGCCGCAAACACCGCCTTGCTGAAGGCCTTGAATGCAGCCAGCGGTTCGGGGGCCAGTTCGGCCCGTTTTTTTGCAATCTCGGCGGTCAAGTGCGGGTATAGAGGGGTGTCGGCCATGATGGTCTCCTGAGTCAGTTGGGTCTTTTCATCATAGACCGCAGGCCTGGGCATGACCAGCACGACCCTGATGCCGGCAGGGCGGCCGGAAGGGCGGCCGGCAGGGCTGTGCCATCCCGGGACGCCCGGTGGTTCCGCCGCGCCCTGGTTCGCCCGGTCCGCCTAGCCTGCTCTAGTGCGTTTTCAGTGCGTTTCGGCGTGTTTCAGTCTGTTCAGCCGGAAAACCCGCCGTCGGCGAGGAACCGCGCTTCTTCGGGGGTCGTGTCGCGACCCAGGGCTGGATTGCGGTGCGGAAAGCGCCCAAAGCGGGCGATGACGTCGTGGTGCACGACGGCCCATTCGAGAGAGTCGGGCAAGTGCTGGCCATACAGGACGACGGATTCTTCCTGGGTGGCCAAGTCCTCGGCATGCATGAAGGGCAGGCACAGAAAATTGCGCAGCTCGGGTTCGACCAGGGCAAGGTATCCGCGCGCCAGGCACTGCCGGCTGTAGTGCAGGGCCAGGCCATCCGTGGCGAACATGTGCCCCGTGCCCCGAAAGGCGTTGCGCGGGTATTGGTCGAGTAGCAGGACCAGTGCCAGGGACGTATCGGGCTGCACGAGCCATGCGTCGAGTTCGCGGCGCGCTGCGGCGAAATGGGCTTCGTGGAAGCGGGTCCGGAACGTGGCGTCAAATGCCTCGTCTTTGGCAAACCAGTGCCGTGGACCGGCGTCGCGCCAGAAATCGAGCAGCTGGCGGGCGGTGCCAGCCAAGCGCTCGGGCTGGGTGGGTTCGTGTTTTGGGTGATGGCGGTCGGACATGTGGGGATTTGTACCTAGACCAGCTCTTTGCGTAGCGTGGCCGGTGATTTGGGGGAAATCAGGCCGGGCGCGACGTCGAGCACGGTACGCGCGCCCTTGTCGCCCGCCTGCCTGAGGCGCCACGCGGCGCGCGCATAGGCGACCAGCACACTGGCGGTAAAGGCCGGGTTGCTGTCGAGCTTGAGCGAGAACTCGATGACCTGGTTTTCATGAGCGGCCGTCTGGCCGCTGCGGATCACGAACCCCCCGTGCGGCATGCCGGCGTGGTCTTGGACAAGCGTGTCGGCCGTGACGAAGTGCACGGTGGTATCGTAGTCGGCGAAGTAGTCGGGCATGGTGACGATGGCCTGGCGGATGGCCTCGGTGTCGGCGCCTGCTTCGGCCACCACGAAGCATTCGCGGGTATGCTTCTGACGCGTGCTCAGCTGGGGCTGCCGACCCGAACGGACCTGATCGACGGCTGCCTGGACCGGTAGCGTGTATTGCACCCCCGCCTGCACCCCGGGGATGCGCCGTATGGCATCGGAATGGCCCTGGCTCAGACCCTTGCCCCAGAATGTATAGGTGGCGCCGGCCGGCAGTACGGCCTCGCCCATGAGGCGCTGGATGGAAAACAGCCCCGGATCCCAGCCCACCGACAAAATGGATACGGTGCCGTGCGCCTGCGCGACCTGGTCCATGGCCTGGAAGTAGTCGGGGATGTGGGCGTGGTTGTCGTAGCTGTCGATGGTGTTGAACCACTGGGCCAGCAGGGGGCCTTGCTTGGGCAGGTCTTGCCTGGATCCGCCACAAAGGATCATGACGTCGATCTCGCCTTGATGGGCCTGAGCCTGGTCGAGCGGCCACACGGGGATCGCGGGATCGGGCAGCGACAGGCGGGCCGGGTCGCGTCGGGTGAAAACGCCGGCCAGCCGCATGTCCGGGTTGTGCGCCAGTGCGGCCAGCACCCCGCGCCCCAGGTTGCCGTACCCTGCGATACCGATCCGAATCGTGTCTGTTTTCATGGATGTCCTTGCCGTGGTCTGTCGGAATAATATTTTATGCCCGAACCACGGCAATCTGCAGCGGCGGCGTCAGCCGTGGACGCTGGCCGCCCACTGGCGGATGATCGGCCAGAGGTCGCCGGGGGCCTGGGCCACGGCATCGGCCTGCCAGCGCGTTGGATCGTCCAGCGTGCAGTATCCGTAGGCGGCCGCCACGGTCGCCATGCCGGCGGCCTTGCCCGCGAGCACGTCGCGTTCATCATCGCCGATGTAGATGCAGCGCCCGGGGTCGATGCGCGCCTGGCGGGCGGCGTGCAGCAGGGGTTCGGGGTGCGGTTTGATGTGGGGCGTGGTGTCGCCGCCCACCGTAACCAGGCTGCGCGCCTCGATGCCCAGATGGCGTGCGATCGGGCGGGCCAGGGCTTCGGACTTGTTGGTGACGATGCCCCAGGCCAGTTGATGCTGCTCGAGCTGGTCGAGCAGTTCGGCGATGCCCGCAAACAGGTGGGCCTGATCGAACATGATCTGTGCGTAGTCGCTTAGGAAGCGTTGGCGCGCGGCATCGTAGCCATCGGTCTGGGGCTCGAGCCCCAGAGCCGCCTTGAGCAGGCCGCGCGCACCCTGGGATGCATGGGGCCTGAGCGCTGGATCGGGTAAGGGGTCCAGGCCATGATAGGCGCGCTGGCGATTGGCGGCAGCGACCAGATCGGGGGCCGTGTCGGCAAGGGTTCCGTCGAAATCGAAGAGAATCAGGTGGTTCATGGTTCAGACAGGCAGGGGGCGCCGGGCCGCCAGCAGGTAATTGACCCCGGTCCGTGAGGAAAGTGTGTATCGGCGCAGCAGTGGCTGGTATTCGATGCCGGCCAGCGCCGTGACGTCGAGGCCTGCATTGCGCGCCGCCTGGGCGAGCTCGCTGGGCCGGATGAATTGCTGGTAGTCGTGCGTGCCGCGTGGCAGCATGCGCAGCACGTACTCGGCTGCGACGATGGCCAGCAGGAACGACTTGGGGTTGCGGTTCAGGGTGGAGAAGCAGACCAGGCCCCCGGGGCGGGCCAGTTCAGCGCAGGCGTGCACGACCGAGGCTGGATCGGGTACGTGTTCGAGCAGCTCCATGCAGGTGACCACGTCATGGGTGCCCGCATGTGCGCGGGCCCAGTCTTCGGCACTGGCGTGTTCGTAGCGTACCTGGATACCTGACTCGTGGCCATGCAGGCGCGCGATCTGCAGCGCCTGCGCAGACAGGTCGATGCCGGTGACCTGGGCCCCTTCGGCAGCCATTGCTTCGGCCAGCAGGCCGCCACCGCAGCCGACGTCGAGGATCTTCAGCCCGTTGAGCGGGCCCGCCTGCTCGCGGATCCAGTCGAGCCGCAGGGGGTTGATGTCGTGCAGCGTTTTCAACTGGCCCTCGGGGTCCCACCAATGCGTGGCCAGCGCACTGAATTTGTCGATTTCTGCGGCATGGACATTGGGGGACGATGCGGGCGTGGACGGCATGACACTGACCCTAAAAAATGAAATGGGGCTCCGGCTGGAGCCCCATTGTATCTGCCACCTGGGCTGCGTGGCAGGGCGTGCGGCAGGTGGTGTGCTTACCGGGGGGTACCGACGATCTCGATTTCCACGCGGCGGTTTTGCGCGCGACCGGCAGCGGTCTTGTTTGTGGCGATGGGATCCAGCTTGCCCTTGCCTTCGGTGTAGATGCGGTCAGTCGGGATGCCCTGCCCGATGAGATACTGCTTGACCGTATTGGCACGGCGCTCGGACAGGCCCAGGTTGTATTCTTGGGTGCCGATGGAGTCGGTGTAGCCGACGGCGATCACGGTTTCGAGGTTGATGGCCTTGGCTTGCTGGGCGACTTGGTCGAGGACCAGCTTGCCTTCGGGCTTCAGGTTGTATTTGTCGAAGTCGAAGAAGGTGTCGGCGTTGATGACCACCTTGCTGGCGACGGGAGCGACGACGGGGGCGGCCGCTACGGGCAGGCCGCAGAATTCGTTGGCGGCAGTGGCCGGCGTCCAGAATGCATCGCGCCAGCAGTGTTCGCCGGTCCCGTTTAGCCAAACATGGCCGTCAACGTTGATCCAGTTGTCGGAGGCCGAGGCGGTGCCAACGGCAGCCATGGCAGCGATGGCGAGTCCAATAGCGATTTTGGAGGGTTTGTTCATGTTTCTCCTCGTTTGAGCATGATGCTTGAAAGTGACCGCAGCGAACCCCCGCCGCATATCGAAAGAA
>Ga0172382_10000803_pt1 | contig 58117 bp, 53 predicted proteins | sample Leawel138RmetaG_FD_122245 | JGI IMG/M metagenome (GOLD analysis project Ga0172382, IMG submission 122245) | Leachate microbial communities from a municipal landfill in Southern Ontario, Canada - Leachate well 138R metaG | ecosystem: Engineered > Solid waste > Landfill > Unclassified | place...
CACCACACCGCCGTCACTGTCCGACGGTGCCACACTGGGTGGTGTCGGTACCATCGGCAGCACCCAGATCGGCCTGCTGATCAACGCCCTGCAGGGCGACAGTTCGAGCAACATCCTGTCCACGCCGAGCCTGCTGACGCTGGATAACGAAGAGGCGGAGATCGTCGTCGGTCAGAACGTGCCGTTCATCGTCGGTCGCTCGGTGGAGAACTCCGGCCAGGCGTTCGACACCATCCAGCGCGAGGACGTGGGTATCAAGCTGCGCATTCGTCCGCAGATCAACGAAGGCAATGCCGTACGTCTGGAGATCGCCCAGGAAGTATCACAGATCGCCCCCGGCGCCAGTGGCGCCGCGGATCTGATCACCAACAAGCGCAGCCTCAATACCCATGTCATGGTCGATGACAACCAGTTGATCGTGCTGGGTGGCCTGATCGACGACCAGATGGTGGAGACCCGGGACAAGGTGCCCTTCCTCGGCGATGTCCCTGGCCTCGGCCGGCTGTTCCGTTATGACACCGCCAGCGTTGAAAAGCGTAACCTGATGGTGTTCCTGCGGCCGGTCATCGTGCGCGATACCGCGGTGGCGGAAAGCCTGACCCACGCCAAATACAGCTATATTCGTGATCAGCAGTTGAAGGAGCAGGGGCGCAATGACAGCCTGTTGCCGCGCCGCGACATGCCGGTGCTGCCCGACTGGAACTATCTGCTGACCTTGCCGCCGCCCTTCGAGAATGCCAGCCAGGACAATCTGGCGGTAAGAAACCCGATTCCTGCGCCACCGGGGGCACGATGACCAGCAGGGAGGTGCCCGTGATCGACAATGACATCAGCACGGTACTGCCCGAGGCAGGGTTGCAGGCCGAAACCGGCTATCGGTTTGCCCGCCGCTTCGGCGTGTTGCCCGACCAGCTGCGTGACAACCAGCTGGATGTATTCGTGCGTGCCGATTGCGATCCCCAGGCGTTATTGGAGCTGCGCCGTCTGGCCGGCCATCCGCTGCGCCCGCAACTGCTGGATGACGACGCCTTTGCCGCCCGCCTGCGTGACCGCTACGAGCGCTCGGCCAACGACGCCATGCAGTTCGTCGAGGGGCTGGGCGAGGATGCCGATCTGATGTCGGTAGCCCAGTCGCTGGCCGAGCCGGAAGACCTGCTCGAATCCCAGGATGAAGCCCCGATCATTCGCCTGATCAACGCGCTGCTGTCCGAAGCGGTCAAGGAGAACGCCTCGGATATCCATATCGAACCCTTCGAGAACCGGCTGTCGATCCGCCTGCGGGTCGATGGTGTACTGCGCGAAGTGCTGGAGCCACCGCGGGCGCTGGCGCCGGTCATCGTCTCGCGGATCAAGGTCATGGCCAAGCTGGATATCGCCGAGAAACGCCTGCCGCAGGATGGGCGTATCGGCCTGCGGCTGGTCGGGCGGGCAGTGGATGTGCGGGTCTCGACTCTGCCGTCCGGGCATGGCGAGCGGGTGGTGCTGCGTCTGCTGGACAAGCAGGCCGGGCGTCTGGAGCTGCGCCAGCTGGGCATGTGTGATGAGCATTACCAGTCCATGGAGCGGGTGATCAGCCGCCCGCATGGCATCGTGCTGGTCACCGGGCCGACCGGCTCGGGCAAGACCACCACGTTGTATTCGGCGCTGATGCGGCTGAACGACCGCAGCCGCAATATCCTCACCGTGGAAGATCCGATCGAGTATTACCTCGATGGCATCGGCCAGACCCAGATCAACACCAAGGTCGACATGACCTTCGCCCGTGGCCTGCGCGCCATCCTGCGTCAGGATCCGGATGTGGTGATGGTCGGTGAGATCCGCGACCTGGAAACCGTGCAGATCGCCATCCAGGCGAGTCTGACCGGTCACCTGGTGTTCTCCACCCTGCATACCAACACCGCCATCGGCGCGATTACCCGTCTGCGGGACATGGGCGTCGAGCCGTTCCTGCTGGCCAGCACGCTTAACGGTGTGCTGGCCCAGCGTCTGGTGCGCACCCTGTGTCCGGACTGCCGCAAGGCGCATGTCGCCACGCCCAGCGAATGCCGCCTGCTGGATATCGCACCGGAGCAGGCGCCGACGCTGTACAGCCCGGTCGGCTGCCCGCAGTGCAACGGCAGCGGGTATCGCGGGCGTACCGGTATCTATGAGTTGATCGAGATCGACGACACCCTGCGCGGCCTGATCCATGACGGGGCCAGCGAGCAGGCCATGGTGCGGCATGCGCGGTTGGCGCAGTTGGGTATCCGCCAGGATGGCCTGCGCCGGGTACTGGCCGGGGATACCACGCTGGAAGAAGTCCTGCGTGTGACCAGGGAGGACTGAGCATGCCGGCTTTCGAGTACGTTGCCCTGGATCCAGCCGGCCGCACCCGCAAGGGGGTGGAAGAGGGCGATTCCTCCCGCCAGGTGCGCTCGCGCTTGCGCGAGCAGGGGCTGATGCCGATGGCGGTGACCGAGGTGGCGGAAAAGCCATCGCTGCTGCGCATGCCGGTCCTGCAGCGGCGCATCAAGCCGCTGGAGCTGTCCCTGGCGACCCGGCAGATGGCAACCCTGGCCAAGGCCGGCATGCCGATCGAGGAAGTGCTGGGCACCGTGGCCCGGCAGAGCGAAGCGCCCAAGGTCAAGGCGACCCTGTCTGCAGTGCGGACCCGGGTGATGGAAGGTCTGCCACTGGCCCACGCCATGGGGGAGTTCCCCTCGGTGTTCCCGGCCATCTACCGCACCACCATTGCCGCCGGTGAACAGGCCGGGCGCATGGATCTGGTACTGGAGCGCCTGGCTGACAACGTCGAGGCGCAGAACGCCATGCGCCAGAAGATCCAGCTGGCAATGTTCTATCCGGCGATCCTCACCGTGGTGGCCCTGCTGGTGGTGGTGGCACTGCTGACCTATGTGGTGCCGGAGGTGGTGCAGGTCTTCGCCGGGATGAACCAGCAACTGCCCTGGCTGACCCGGGCGCTGATTGCCACCAGTGATACGGTCCGCCACTGGGGCTGGCTGATGCTGCTGTCGATCGTCGGGCTGGTGATCCTGACCCGGCAGATCCTGAAACGACCGAGTGCCCGCCGCCGCTGGGACAACGGCTTGCTCCGGCTGCCGTTGATCGGGCGGCTGGTACGTGGCCTGAATACCGCGCGTTTTGCGCGTACGCTGAATATCCTTGCCGGTAGTGGGGTTCCACTGCTCGAGGCGCTGAATATGAGCGCCAGCGTGATCAGCAACACCCCGATGCGCGAAGCGGTCATGGACGCGGCGAAGAAGGTCCGCGAGGGCTCGGGTATCGGCCATGCGCTGGAGCGCAGCGGCTACTTCCCACCGATGACCCTGAGCCTGATCAAGAGTGGCGAAAGCAGCGGCACGCTGGACAAGATGCTCGAGCGGGCAGCGGAGACCCAGGAACGGGAGCTGGAGGCACGGATTGCCATGGTCATGGGCGTGTTCGAGCCCTTGCTGATCCTGGCGATGGGGGGCGTGGTACTGCTTATCGTGCTGGCCATCCTGTTGCCGATCTTTGAACTCAACCAACTGGTTAATTGATATGTCCCATAACGTACGAAAAGCATCCCTTGCCCAGCGCGGCTTCACCCTGATCGAGGTCATGGTGGTGGTGGTCATCCTCGGTATTCTGGCGGCAGTGGTGGTACCGCGGGTGATGGACCGGCCCGACCAGGCGCGGATCACCAAGGTGCAGAATGATATCCGCGCGCTGGAAAGCGCGCTGAACCTGTATCGACTGGACAATTTCAACTACCCGACCACCGAGCAGGGCCTGCGCGCGCTGGTGGAGCGGCCAAGCGGCAATGACACCGCCCGTAACTGGCGCGCCGGCGGCTATATCGACCGCCTGCAGAAGGACCCCTGGGGTAACGAATATCAATATCTGCGTCCGGGGCGCGATGATCGTGAATATGACATCTACAGCCTGGGCGCCGATGGCCGGCCCGGTGGCACCGATGCCAATGCCGATATCGGCAACTGGAATGTGGAGGAGCCCGAGGGTAATCGGGGGCGTTGACGGGGTTGCTGAGTCGTCGAGCGGGCGCTCGACAACCCGGTCCGGCGCATTGGATTAGAGATATTTGCAGCAGCCCCGGTACTTGGGGGCTACTCGAGATTGGGGCGTAGTGCGCCTGCGCTACGCCTGAAACCTTGCAGCGACACCAAAGCCGTTGTCGAGCCGATCGCGGTCCGAGGCGCTCGATAACCCGAATCAGGGTGAGGCCAAACACATGAGGAGGACGTCCCAAGTATGAGTGTCCGCCAGTCGCAGCGTGGCATGAACGCATTGCAGCACGGCTTCACCCTCATGGAGCTGCTGGTGGTGCTGGTGCTGATCGGCATCGTCGCCGGGCTGGCGACCCTGTCGCTGGGTGATGGCGCCGAGCGCAAGCTGCGCTCCGAGTCCGAGCGGCTGGCTGCCACCCTGCGCCTGGCCCGGGATGAGCTGCTGATCACCGGCGAATCGGACCGGGCGTTGGGCCTGCGCCGCGATGGCTACAGCTTTCTCGAGCTGGTGATGCTGGATGACAGCACCCGCGAATGGCGCCCGCTGATCGACCCGCAGCTGGGGCCGCGGCAGTTTGAACAGGGTCTGATCGAGCTACAGCTGGACCTGGATGGCGAACGTACTCCCTTGCCCCAGACCCGCGGCTGGGAGCCGCATGTGCGGCTGGGCAATACCGGGGAAATGACCCCGGCACTGATTACCCTGCGGGTGCCGGGCAAGGATCTGGTACGCCATATAGAAGTCGGCCTGGAAGGCCGTGTCGAGGTGCTGGATGCGATTGAATCGCCGTAGCCGCGAGGCCGGTTTCACCCTGTTGGAGGTACTGGTGGCGCTGACCGTGCTGGCGGTGGCACTGGCGGCACTGGTCAAGACCGGTGCCGACCATGCGCGTAACACGGCCTACCTGCAGGAGCGCACATTGGCGCACTGGGCCGGACAGAACCTGCTGACCGAGTTTCAGACCGGCATGCGTGCGATTGCCGAAGGCGGGCGTACCGGCGATGTGCTGATGGGGCCGTACCGTTTCGCCTACCGGGTGGAGATGAGTGACTACACTGCCACCACGCCGTTTCCGCTGCCGGCGGTGAAGCGCGTGGATATCCGCCTGTGGCTGGCCGACCAGGGCGAGCAGGCGCAGCGGGCCAGCGTATCCGGATTCATGCTGCCATGATCGGCAGGCGCACAGGGCGGCAGGGTGGTTTCACCTTGCTGGAAATGCTCATCGCCATGGCGGTGTTCGCGGTGATGAGCATGGTCGCCTACCAGGGGCTGCGCGCGGTTCTGAATGCCGACCACATCACCCGCGAGCAGGCGCAACGGCTGGCTGACCTGCAGGTTACCCTCAGTGTGCTGGAGCGTGATCTGGCCCAGGTGGTGGATGTGCAGGTGCGTGACGAGTTCGGTGATCCGTTGCCGCCACTGCGCTTGCGCGCCGGCGGCGAACAGCAGCTGCTGGAATTGGTGCGTGCCGGGGCAGGTGGTGAACAGCGCCTGCGTCGAACCGCCTGGCAGATCACCGAGCGCGGGCTGGAACGGCGATTGTGGCCGGGGGTGGATATTGTCGATGTCGACAGCATGCGCATCCGGCCTTTCGCCGAGCTGGTGGAAGAGGGCCAGCAGTTGGGTATGGAGAGCGCCTTCCTGTTCATCGTGCGCACGCCGTCGGGGCTGGAGCGAGTGGATGCCTGGCCATTGCCTGATGCCGATCCGGAGGGGGGCGGCCTGCCGGTGGCGGTCGAGGTGGTGCTGGATATGCCTGGCCTGGGCGAGATTCGCCGGCTGATGGCGGTGGGCCTATGAACGGGCGGCGGCAGCAGCGTGGCGTGGCGTTGATCACCGCGCTGCTGGTGATGGCACTGGCGGTGGTCGCCGCCGTCGGCATGGCGATGCGTGGTCAGGTGGATATTCGCCGCACCAGTGCGGTGTTCGAGCGGGACTTCTCCCGGCAGGTGGCGATGGGGGCGGAAAACATGGTGCTGCAACTGCTGGAGCGTGCCAAGGGGCCGGAAGATCTGCTGTGGGATACCTGTCGCTCGCCGGTGCTGCCATTCGAGGTCGATGGTGTACGGCTGGAAGCGACGCTGGATGACATGCGTTGCCGCTACAACCTGAATGCGCTGGCCGGCGCCGATGAAACCGAGCAGGGCTATTTCGCCCGGCTAGTGGATCAGGTCGGTCAGCAGAGCGGTGTACGCATGCCGCCGGGGGCGCAGTTGGCGCTGGCGGTGAGCGACTGGATGGACAGGGAAACCGATGATCCGGTATATCGGCTGGAAGCGCCGCCCCGGGTGTCGGCCAACCGGCCGATGGTCGTGGCCTCGGAACTCAACGCCGTGGCCGGGATGAACGCCGAGGCCTGGCAGGCGCTGGCTCCCTGGGTGACGGCCTATCCGGGCACGACCAGCCCCATCGATCTGGAGCGCAGCGCCGAGTTGATGCAGCAGGTATTCGCCGATCGACCGGTCGGTGAGAATGCACCCTGGTACATGCGCTTGCAGATCATGGCGCAGTTCGCCGAACGACGGTTTTATCAATGCACGCTGCTGGATGCACCCAACGGCAAGGTGGTTCTCCGAGAGCAAACGGCCTGCGAGCCATGAACATACGGAACAGACGGATCAGAACATGTTGATAGTGCTATTGCCGGAAGCACCTGAGGTGCAGGGCCTGGAACCGACCCGGCTGCATTGGTGGCGTACCAGTCGTGAGGGAGCGCTGCTGGAGTCCGGCCAGGACGATCTGGAGACGTTGCGCGCCCGCTTTGCCGGTGAGCGCCTGCGGGCGTTGGCGCCTGCTGCGGCGGTCAATCTGTATCGGGTGGCCATTCCGGTACGCCGTTCCGCCGCGGTACGCGCGGCTTTGCCCTTCGCCCTGGAAGACCAGCTGGGGCAGGAACTCGAGGAGTTGCATCTGGTGGCCGGGCCACGGCGCGCCGATGGTCGTTTCGTTGCCGCTGTCACCGAGCGGCAGCGTATGGAGGCCTGGCTGCAGTTGTGCCAGGCGGTCGGCTGGCGCCTGGATGCCTTGTTGCCCCAGGCCAGCCTGCATGACGATCTGGCACCGGCCGCCGGGTTGCGGGTACAGCCCTCGCCCTGGCCCGGGGAAAGTGGCCAGGCGCTGGTCAGCAGTACCGACCAGGAGCCGGTACTGATCGAGCAGGGCCTGCTTGGCTTCTGGCTCAGGCAGCGACTGGCGCAACTGGACGAGGAGCAGCGCATCGTCGAGCTGGAGGGTTATACATTGGCCGACCTGGGGCTGTCGGAAACCGACTGCGAGGTACGCCAGTCGGAGCCGGTGCCAGCTCTGGAGGCCGCGCTCAGGTGTGCCCAGCAACCGACACGAGCGCTGAATCTGCTTTGCGGCGCTTACGCCAGCGGCATGGCCACGCCGCCCTGGCGCAAATTGCGCCCGGTGATGATCGCCGCCGGGGTACTGTTGGCGGTGGTGGTGGGTCAGCAGATGCTCGAGGGCATCGCTCTGAGCAACGAGCGGGACCGGCTGCAGGCGCAGATCGAGCAGGTATTCGACAGCACCTTGCCGAAAAGTCGACGGGTGGATCCGGTGACCCAGTTCCGCCAGGTACTGGAGGGCGGCGGCGCGCAAGCGAGCCAGAACGGCACTGGCAGCCTGTTGTACGAGGTGCTGGCGGCGGTGCGGGAAGACGGCAAGGGAGACATCCGGCAATTTCGCGCCACTCCCACCGAGGTGGAACTGGAGCTGCAATTGCCGTCGTTCGCCGAGCTGGAGAGTATCCGCGGCAAGCTGGCCGCTGGCCCCGGCCTGAATGAGACCTTGCAGGGTGCCGATTCCGGCAGCGAGGGAGTTACTGCACGACTCAGAATACAGAGGGATGGATCATGAATGCCTGGTGGGCGGGGCTGGCCCCGCGTGAACGTGTGATCCTCGGCGCTGGCGTGGCCGTACTGGTGTTGCTGCTGCTGTGGCTGGCGATCTGGGAGCCGCTGGCGAAAAAGCGCGAGAGCCTGCGCACCGATATCAGCGCGTTGTCCGCTGACCTGGCCTGGATGCAGCAAGTGGCCGGGCAGGTCAAGCGCCGTGCTGCACAGCAGCAAACCCAGGGTAATGGTGCCACTGCCGGCGGGTCGGTATTGACCCTGGTGGAGGTCTCCGCCAGTGCTGCCGGCCTGCGTGATTCGCTGGAGCGGGTGCAGCCCGAGGGGCAGGGCGCCCGGCTGTGGTTCAACGAAACCGGATTCGATGCCCTGCTCGGCTGGCTCGGCGAACTGGAGCAGCGCCACGGGCTGCAGGTCAGTCAGCTGGCGGTGGATGCGGGTAACGCGCCGGGGCTGGTCAGTGCCCGGGTCAAGGTGGAGCCGCGTTGATGCTCAAACGATGGAATCTGAAAGCCACGCTGATCTGTGCTGTATTGCTGTATCTGCTCACCCTGCTGTGGACCCTGCCGGCGGCGGTGGTATGGAAACGCCTGCAACACCAACTGCCGGTGCCGGTAACCCTGCACGGGCTGACGGGCACGCTGTGGTCCGGCCAGGTCGGCCAACTGGAGGTCGATGGAGTCAACCAGGGGCTGCTGCGCTGGCAATGGCAGCCTGCCCAGCTGCTGCGCGGGCGTATCGGCCTGGATCTGCTGTGGCAACCGCGTAATGGCCGGGTCAATGCACAGCTGTCGGCGGGTATGGGCTCACTGGTGCTGCGCGATATCAATGGCACCCTGGATGCCGCGAGCATGGCGGCGATCAATAGCGCCCCCTTTGTGCTGGGTGGCAGTTGGCTGCTGGACGTGCCGGAGCTGGCGCTGGAGGAGTTCGACTCGGTAACGGCTGCCGATGGCCGGCTGGTATGGCAGGATGCTGCCGGCGGTCTGCCGCAGGCGATGCCGTTCGGGCATCTGACGGCGGCGCTGAGCGATGCCGATGGCTGGCTGGTACTGCAACTGCAGGACCAGGGTGGCCCGCTCGGTCTGCGCGGGGATGCACGCTGGCGCCCCGGCCAGCCGATGAACATCAATGCGCAGCTGCAGGCGCGGGCTGATGCGGACCCGGCGCTGGCTGGTGGTCTCGGGCTGCTCGGCAGAGCCGATGCACAGGGTTGGGTGAACTGGCGGGTGCAATTGCAATGAAACGGGACAATGGCGGTTTTTCTGGGAGATATCTGATGCGTTCATGTGTATTGCTGCTGTTGCTGGCGGGATTGACGGGGTGCGCCGGTATGGCGTCGCAGCAGGGCAATGAGACCGGTTTGACCGATGCCCGGGCCAAGATCAGCCTGGGCCGCTGCGATAACGGTCTGGTGGCGGACCTGCGCCGCTACAAGGCGCCGGAGCTGGAGCAGCAGGCGGCCTATGTCTGTTTGCAGCAAGGGGAGGTAGCGGCCGTGGAGACGCTGTTGCAGGATTACGCCAAGCGGCATGTGGACCCGCCCTATCCGGACTATTCCGCCTATCTGGTGGCGTTGGCCCAATACGGCCGTTTCGAACTGGCCGCCGAGGATGATGCCATGCGTCTGCAGGAAGGGCGCAAGGTGCATGCGCGTTTTGCCGAGTTCGTGCAGCGTTACCCCGAGTCCGAATACCGCAGCGAGGTGGCACCGCGCCTGTACGAACTGTTGCAGGAAATGGCCGTGACCGAGTACCGGCTGGCCATGCAGGCGGTTGAAGCCGGTGATCTGCAGGCCGGGGAGGCACGCATGCGTTATATCGCCCGCTACTATCCGCATACCGAATCGGGTCGCAATGCCAATGAGTGGCTGGATAGGCTCCCCCAACCCTGAGCAGGCTCATGATTCACCGCCGCCAGCATAGCGGCGGTGTTGTCTGGCGGGGTGGCCCGCCGCAGGAAAATCAAGCGGGCGTCAATAGGGGGAGCAATACCTTGGCGGTATTTTTTTCCACAAGATTGAGACATTGACGCTTGACATTGTGCACAGCACGGAAAACATCCTGAACGTTCTGCAACAAAACCGTCGTAAGTCTCTGAAAAATCAATGTACTAGTATAAGTCATTGATTTAGTTGATAAATTATTTGGTCATATTTTGAGCATTCTGACTGGCGGCCACGTATTACTTGCCACGGAACGAGTTTTAGGCAGGCTATCCACAGAGTTTTCCACAGCTTTTGTGGATAGCTTGCCCGAACACTCTCTGACCGGATGGTCACACTCCCTGCGGTATATCCTCGCCGCCGAGGGCGGTAGTCAGGGCCGGCAAGAGCTCCGACAGGGTGCGTGACATGATGATGAAGCTGGCGTCCAACTGGCCGGCCATATCATCACCACCCTGATCGTCGGCCTCGTCACGCAACAGCTCTTCGAAGCGCAGGCGCTTGACCGCCAGTTTGTCATCGAGCGTGAAGGACAGCTTGTCATGCCAGTGCAAGGCCAGCTGGCTAACCTGCTTGCCAACGGTCAGATGCTGCTGGATTTCCTCGCTGGACAGGTCCTGGCGCTTGCAGCGAATCACGCCGCCGTCTTCACCGGTATCGCGCAGTTCGCATTCATCGGAGATGATCAGGCCTTCGGGCGCCTGGCCGGTCTTGACCCAATCGGTCATGCAGGCGGCAGGGGCAATCTTCACGTTCATCGGCCGTACCGGCAGGCTGCCGGTACCTTCACGTAACAGGCTGAGCATATCCTCGGCACGTTTGGCGCTGGAGGTATCCACGGCAATCCAGCCTTCCCGGGGCGCAATCAGGGCCAGCGTGGTCTGGTTGCGGGTAAAGGCACGGGGCAACAGGGACATGACAATCTCGTCCTTCAGTGTGTCCTTCTCCTTCTTGTACACCTTGCGTGCATCGCGAGCCTCGATCTCCTCAACCTTTTCAGCCAGTGCGTCCTTTACCACGCTACCAGGCAGGATCCGTTCCTCCTTGCGCATGGCGATCAGCCAATAGCCCTCGGCGACCTGCAGCAGGTTTTCTGAATGCCGACCGAAGGGCATGGTCCAGCCCAGAGTGTGGGTTTCCTGACTGGCGCAGGGGCGGGCAGGGCGCGCTTCCAGTGCGGCCAATAGCTCGGCTTCGGTAAAAGGAACGTCCTGGCTGAAACGGTAGAGCAATAGATTACGAAACCACATGGGCAATCCTTGTGATGATGCATGAATAGAAGATATGGAAAGGGCGGGCATTATTGCGCGCAGGGATGATTTCAGCCAGTCTTACCCGATGGTTGTATAAGGTATTGAAAAGAAGTGGGATTTTTTTCACAAAAGGTATTGCCAGAAGGGTAAAACCTGCCTAGAATGCGCCCCACTTCGAGAGTAAAGGGTGATTAGCTCAGCTGGGAGAGCATCTGCCTTACAAGCAGAGGGTCGGCGGTTCGATCCCGTCATCACCCACCACTCGCGAGGTCACGCGCAGCGGTAGTTCAGTTGGTTAGAATACCGGCCTGTCACGCCGGGGGTCGCGGGTTCGAGTCCCGTCCGCTGCGCCACATACAAAGCCCTTGAGCTCACGCTCAAGGGCTTTTTTCGTTGTGTGTGGAAACTTCTGGTGCAGTTTCGTCGCCGCCTCCAGCCTTGCTCATCGCCCCGCTTATACCCCCCTCCCATCAGTCCCTTGGCTTAACGACCTCTACCTCTTGGTCGCCAGGTAAATGCCATTCCGATTAGTACTAATTCGATATTTCTTCTTTCTGGGTACTGCTTAAGATGCTGCGATACAGAGCCCTCGCCCGGGATGGTACCAGGCGAGGTGTCGCCGTTGGCTATGGATTCGGATAATGGAGTTCCCATGGGAATCGTGATGAGAGTAACAGCCCTGTGCGCCCTGGCGCTTTTGACTGGGTGCGCGAGCGTAAACGATGGAGAGGGTGGGCAGCCCCGGGGGCCTTTGGAGTTTGATGACGTCCAGGTGAAAGTGAAGGACCTTGGCCCCGGCTATGTACGTCAAGGCACAGCCATTACGCCCCAGGCTATCTCCCAGGTGGTTCCCGGCAGCAGCAGAAGTGACGTCAGGGGGCTGTTGGGAAGCCCTGCCAATGAAACCAGTCAGCGGTGGTGGCTCTACAATATCAACCTGCCCCTGGATGCGAGGGGTGATTATCTGGTGTGCCAGTTCGGCGTCGCGTTTGATCCCGCGGGCCAGGTATCCAGCACCAAGTGGCGCAGGCCGCAGTGTAGCGCGCGCTATGAAGAACTTGTCCGCCCGGAGGTTCCGGATGTGCAAGAGATCACACTGTTCAGCGACGTGCTTTTTGGCTACGACAGCGCGACGCTTTCCCCCGAAGGGCTGAGAGAACTGGATCTCGCTGCCCATGTTGTCGCCAACAAAATGATGCAGCTCGAGCGCGTCGTTGTCGTAGGCCACTCGGACCGCATTGGCTCTGACAGCTATAACGATGCTCTGTCGAAGCGTCGCGCAGAGGCGGTTCGCCATCATCTGATTTCCAAAGGGATCGACAGCCATCTGATTTCCGCCGAGGGGCGTGGTGCCAGAGAGCCGCTCATCGAGTGCCAGGGCAGCAGAATTACGGCATCTCTCAAGCAATGCCTGCAGCCCAACCGGCGTGTGCAGATCATGATCTACGGCCAGCGTTGAAAAAGGAATGTGCCTCGCGTCAGCAAGGGCGGCTCGATATGCCGCCCTTGCTCGCCAGCCAGATAGTTCTGGGTGCACAGGTTCAGCGCTAACAAGAAGCTAGAAATTCGTTTTGGAGTAACTCAGCATGGCAGCCAACACAATCGATATCATTGCAAAAACCGGCGATTCCTCGGTCAGTCTACCGATGGGTAGTGTCATCACGATGGAAAAGGCCGGCGTCGTAAAACTGCCTTTCGGGCCTGAACAGTTGGCATCGACCAGCAGGGTGGGTAACGACCTGGAGGTGGTCCTCAAAAGCGGCGAGAAGGTTTTAATCAAGAACTTCTTTGGCGTGCCCGGCTCGGAAGAGCGCAGTGAGCTGATGCTCGAGGATGAAAACGGCGTTGTATGGCTTGGCCAATACGACTCGTCGATTGCGGATTTCGATTTTGCCGAGATATCCGAGCTTGCTGCTGGCGGTGGCATGCCGGATTGGGGTTGGCTGCTGCTTGGGTTGCTTGGCGCAGGTGCTCTGGCGGCAATTATTGATGATAATCGCTCTTCTTCCTCCTCCTCTCCCTTGCCGGATGATGAGGGTGATGCCGACGCAGATGCCGATGCCGACGCCGATGCGGATGCTGACGCAGATGCCGATGCGGACGCCGACGCGGATGCTGACGCCGATGCCGATGCCGATGCCGATGCCGATGCGGACGCCGATGCCGATGCGGATGCTGACGCAGATGCCGATGCGGACGCCGATGCGGATGCTGACGCAGATGCCGATGCGGACGCCGACGCCGACGCTGATGCCGATGCCGACGCGGATGCTGACGCCGATGCGGACGCGGATGCTGACGCCGATGCGGACGCCGATGCGGACGCCGATGCAGATGCCGATGCGGACGCCGATGCGGATGCGGACGCAGATGCCGATGCGGACGCCGACGCCGACGCTGATGCCGATGCTGACGCCGATGCGGACGCCGATGCAGATGCTGACGCCGATGCGGATGCTGACGCAGATGCCGATGCGGACGCAGATGCCGATGCTGACGCAGATGCCGATGCGGACGCCGATGCCGATGCCGATGCGGACGCCGATGCTGACGCTGACGCCGATGCGGATGCTGACGCCGATGCGGATGCGGATGCGGATGCTGACGCAGATGCCGATGCGGACGCCGATGCGGACGCAGACGCAGACGCAGACGCTGATGCAGATGCCGACTCCGACGGTAATGAGCTGCTGGATCCTGCAGATGTGATTCTGGGGGCATTGGTGCCGGCGCTGGACGACGCCCTCGGGCTGGGTGGTGCGCTGGCTCCTGCGATCGGAGCTACCGAAGGCCTGACGGATCGTCTCAACGATGCCCTGAAGCCGCTGCTGGGTGGTGAGTTCCATGCGGATGATCCGAACAGTCTGGATCAGCTGGATGACACCCTGGGCCAACTTGGAAATGATCTTAGCGAGCTCATTGCACCGCTGGTTACTGATATCCTCGGCGAGAGTGTGGCTCTGGAGCTGCTGAATCAGCTCCTGGGCGGGCAGATTGACTTCGTCACCGATGGGCTTGCCAACCTGCTGAATGAAGAAGGCTTGCTGGGTGGTGTATTGGCAGGTCTGGGTCTGGGCGGCATCCTGAATAGCCTGCTTGACGAGAACGGCGCACTGTCCGATCTCCTGGGCGACTTGCTTGGCGAAGGCAGTCTGATCGGTGGCCTGCTGGCTGAACAAGGCCTGATCGGCGGTCTGCTGGCTGAAGATAGCGCCCTGGGGGCCCTGCTGGCTGAAAACGGCATTCTGGGTGGCATCCTGGATGAGGGCGGTCTGCTGGGGGATGTGCTGGCCGAAGGCACGGTGCTGGGCGAGCTGCTGGGCACCCTGGTCGGTGATCAAGGGCTGCTGAGCGAGTTGCTGGCGAACCTGTTGGGCGGTGATATCAACCTGATCGACCAACTGCTGGGTGAATCCACCTTTATCGGTGACCTGCTGGGTGAGACCGGCCTGCTGGCCCTGCTGACTGGCTCTGAAGGGGTGCTGGGCAATGTGCTGGATACCCTGCTGGGCCAGAATGGCTTGCTTGGTGGCCTGACCGGTGAAAACGGTCTGCTGGGTGATGAGCTGCTGGGCACCCTGTTTGGCGACGACGGTCTGGTTACCAACCTGCTGAACGACCTGCTGAGCAATGGCGCGCTGGCCGGTTTGACCGGCGAGTCTGGCTTGCTGGGCGCCAACGGTGCGCTGAGTGTGCTGCTGGGCGAAGACGGCGCGGTGACGCACCTGCTGCATGGCCTGCTCAATAGCGGCCTGATAGATAACCCGGCGGTGGATGCCCTGCTGGGCCAGGGCGGGCTGGTGTCCGAACTGCTGAATACGGTACTGGGGCAGGACGGTCTGCTGAGCAGCGACGCGCTCGCTGGCCTGCTGGGTGACAACGGTGTGATCAGCAATCTGCTGGACGGCCTGTTGGGTGGTGGCCTGCTGGGTGGCGGCCTGACCGATAACGATCTGTTGTCTGGCCTGCTCGGCGAAGATGGCCTGGTCGGCGGCTTGCTGAACAGCCTGCTGGGTGGTGCTGGACTGGAAAGCCTGCTTGGAGATCAGGGACTGCTGGCTGAGCTGCTGGGCAGCGAAGGGCTGGTGGCCGGTCTGCTGAAGGGCCTGCTGGGTGATGAAGGTGGCTTGCTGGATGGCTTGCTGGGCGGTGATAACGCCCTGCTTGGTAGTCTGCTTGGCCAGGACAGCCTGTTGAGCAACCTGCTGGATACCCTGCTGGGTGACAGCGGTCCGCTCGGTGGTTTGGTAGGCGAAGACCTGCTGGCAGGCCTGCTCGGCGAAAACGGCCTGGTCAGCGGTCTGCTCGATGCCCTGCTGGGTGAGCAAGGCCTGCTGGGCGGTCTGCTCGGTGATGAGCTGCTGGGTGGTGAGCTGCTGGATGGTCTGCTGGGCAGCGACGGTCTGGTCGGCGGTCTGCTGGAAGGGCTGCTGGGCAATAATGAGCTGCTGGGGGCACTGCTGCCTGAGGAGCTTCTGGCTGGTCTGCTCGGTGAAAATGGCCTGGTCACCGGTCTGCTGGAAACCCTGGTGGGTGAAAACGGTCTGCTGGGCGGCCTGCTCGGCGAAGATGGCCTGCTGAAGAACGAGCTGCTGGACGATCTGCTTGGCAGCCTGCTGGGTGAACAGGGTCTGGTCACCGGCCTGCTCAACGGTCTGCTTGGTGGTGAAGACGGCGGCTTGCTGAACGGCCTGACCGGTGAGGGACTTCTGGGCGGTCTGCTTGGCGAGGAGGGTTTCCTCGGAGGTTTACTGGGCGGCGATCTGCTCGGCGGTCTGCTGGGCGGCGACAATGGCGGTCTGCTGGGCAGCGGTGTGCTGGACAGCCTGTTGGGCGAACAGGGCCTGGTCACCAGCCTGCTGAACGGTCTGCTGGGCGGTGACGGTGGCCTGCTGGGCGGTGATCTGCTTGGCGGCCTGTTGGGCGGAGAGGGCGGCAATGGTCTGCTGGACACCCTGATGGGCGAGAATGGCGTGGTCACCGGGCTGCTGAACAGTCTGCTGGGTGATGGCCTGCTCGGCGGCGACCTGCTCGGCGGTGATGGCATCCTGAATGGCCTGCTGGGTGAAAACGGCGTAGTCACCGGTCTGCTGAACGGCCTGCTCGGTGGCGGTCTGCTGGGCGGTGATGGTGACCTGCCGGCGGGCGACCTGCTCAGTGCCCTGCTCGGCGAAGACGGTCTGCTCGGCGGCTTGCTGAATGGCCTGCTGGGCGGTGACGGTGGTCTGCTTGGCGGCCTGCTGGGTGAAGGCGACGGCGTGGGTCTGCTGAGCACTCTGCTGGGTGAGGACGGCGTGGTCGGTGGCCTGCTCAATGGCCTGCTGGGGGGGGACAACGACCTGCTCGGCGGCCTGTTGGGTGGCGACGATGGCCTTGGTCTGCTCGAAGGCCTGCTGGGTGAGAACGGCCTGGTCACCGGCCTGTTGAACACTGTGCTGGGTGGCGACCTGCTCGGTGGCCTGCTCACTGGCGACGGATTGGTGGATGTCCCGTTGCTGGAAGAGCTGCTGGGCGACGCTGGCCTGCTTGGCGGTCTGCTCGACGGTCTGCTGGGGCCCGATGGCCTGATAGGCGGTGTACTCGGTGGTCTGCTGAACACCGAACAGGGTGCCAGCGGCCTGCTGGATGTCCTGGTCGGCGAGAACGGCCTGGTCAGTGGCCTGCTCACTGGCCTGGTTGGTAATGGTCTGCTGGGTGAGGATGTGGATACCAGTGGCATCCTGGGCAGTCTGCTGGGCGATGATGGCCTGTTGGGTGGCTTGCTGGGTGGTTTGTTGGGCGGCCTGCTGGGTGACGAAGGTCTGGTTGGCGGTCTGCTTGATGGTCTGCTGGGCCCGGATGGTCTGGTTGGCGGCTTGCTCGGCGGTCTGCTGGGTGGCTTGCTTGGCGGCGGCACCACCGCCGCCGGTAATGGCGCCCAGGCAACTGCATTCAGCCTGCTCAGCGCTACCGCCGAGGATGGTATTGCCGGCGGTCTGTTGAGTGCCGTGTTGGCTGAAACCGATCTGCCGGCAGCCGGGGAAGCCGCGCTCGATGAGACAGGGCTGGCCGCCACTGGTGGAGTGCTTGCTGAAATCAGCCTGCTCGACCATATCCTGGGCGGCGCCGACGAGGTGGTGTCCGAATCCGCGAATGATCCGGCCAATGCTGAGGCCATGATCGCAGCGGCTGCCGCGGACGACGGTCTGATCAACGAGCTGCTGGGAGACGCGTCGGATCAGCACACGCTGGTGGATGAGCTTCTCGAAGACGTGCTGGCGGAACAAGCCCAGGAGGAGGACGCAGAGGACGCGGAGGCTGTAGCGGATATCCAGTCGGAGGCGGAGGTCGGCCAGGAAGTGCCGGAGGATATCGCGCTGGCTGCAGTGGATGTCCCGGGCGAAGTGGTCTTTGTGCTGGAGCCTTCCAGTCTCAACGATCTGTTGACCCAGCAGAATGTGTCGGTGATGTAACTGTTGCCACACGTCATTTGACTGAGGAAGACGCGATGGCGTCGGGTGAAAGCCCGGCGCCATTCGTCGTTACCGGTAACGTTGCCGGGAACAGAGCTGGGGCGATAGGGATGTGGCAGTCAAAATTGTCATTTGCGGTTGGGCTTGTGTTATCGGCGGGCAGCTCGATCGCCGTTGCTGAAACTGAAATTCAGGCAGGGCAGGCACCGCAGTCGCTTGCACTGTCGGTGGCGGAGTTCGTCAAGCTGGGCGATGACGACGAGGTATCCGTCAGGACAGCGGATGCGCCGGCGCGAACGGCGGAGAGTCTGGCTCACGAGCAGGGCGACTCTCCCGTCAAGGAGACCGGCGAGCGGCGGGTACTGTCTTTCTCGCTGGTGGAGTTTGTCGAGAAGGCGGTCGCAGCGGGCACTGCGGGGGAGGTGCCGAGGATTTCCCTGGTGGATCTGGTAGCCAGTGAAATCGGGCAGGAAGCAACCGAAACTGACAGCACCCAGTTTGCTGCGGAGCAGGCCGAGGCAGTCGAGCAAACCGAGGTCGTTGAGCCGTTGGTTGCAAGCTCCTCTCCGATCCCGCCTCCCACAACAGTACCTGACAGCACTCAGCTTGCTGCACAACAGCACACTGCCACAGGCGATGTGGAGCTTCCTGCATCCAGTGATGCTGCCACGCTGACAGGGCGACTGGTACCACCGGCAAGCCTTGCCCAACACACCGCCAACAGCGCTGACCCGGTACCGCTCGCGCTGCCGCTGAGCACACCCACCGCAGCCCCACCCGTGCAGGACGATGCGGTTCAGCCAGGCAAGCTGCAGCTATTCGATGCGGTGCGCAGTGCCTTGAACGAGCATCCTGCCATCGTCGAATCCCTCAGCCGTCTCGATGCGCAACAGGAACAGATCAGCGTCGCGCGGGCGGGCTACTGGCCGCAACTGAGATCCGGAATCAATACCGGCTACCGCCACACCACGGGGCGCTCCGAGGAGGCCTTTACCGTCTCCGCGTCGCAGATGCTGTACGATTTTGGCAAGGTGTCCAGTGCCGTGGACGCGGCCGCCCGCGGGGTGGATCGGGAAGAGGCCAGCGTATTGCTGGCGGCGGAGGATTTGATCCGCGACACCGCCCAGGCGTTCATCGAGGCGCGGCGCTACGAAGTATTGCTGGACCTCGCCACGGAGCAGATCGATGCCATTGCCGAACTGGAAGCGTTGGCGGCCAAGCGTTCGGCACTGGGCGCGAGCTCAGTGTCCGATCAGATGCAGGCCAGATCCCGCCGCGAGTCCGCGCGGGCCACGCAACTGCAGATGCAGGCGCAGCGCGACCAGTGGCATCGGGCCCTGGAGAACCTGATCGGCAGCCGTCAGGTAGTGACCCTGGACGATGCCTATCCCGAGCCGCTGGAAAGGCTTTGTCCGCAGCTGCCGGAAAATTTCGAAAGCGCTCCCCGGGTAGTGATAGCAGAGGCCGAGCGCGCCGAGGCCGAGGCTGCGATCCGGCAGGCGCGCGCTGAACAGCGACCGACCTTGTCGTTGAATGCGGATTTCGAGCATTACCTGAACCGCGATACCGAGGGCTTGCAGCGACTCGACGATCAGGAGTTTGTCGTCAGTCTCAACCTGACCAGCAACCTGTTCCAGGGCGGAGCCCTGCGCGCCCGCAGCCGGGCTGCGGATCACGCCTTGCACAGCGCCACCGCAGCCCGGGACAGGGCGCTGCTGGAACTGTCGCGTCTCTACCGGGAAACCCGCGACCGCGCGCGCAGCCTGACGTCCAGCCTGGCGCTGCAGGACGAGCGCCACGACAGCATCGTCAAGACCCAGGAGCTGTATCGTCACCAGTACCTGTCGCTGGGGACCCGCACCTTGCTGGATATTCTCAATACGGAGCAGGAAATCTTTCAGACCCAGGTGGACAAGCAGAATACCCTGTTCGATCTGCGCAGCTTGCAGATCGACTGTCTTTACAGCGTCGGCGGGCTGCGGGAGACGTTCCGCGCCGGTGATGCGCTGAATCGCAGAGTAGTGAGCCGCAGAGCGGAGGTGCGGTCATGACCGAACAGTCATCATTGGCCGGTCAGCGTGCCGTTTTCGACCCCTGGATCGATGCCGTGCTGGCGGTTGCGCGCCATTACCGCCTGGATTGCTCCGAGGAAAACATCCGCCTGGAGGCCGCCTGGTCGGAGGGGCGTCCCCTGGCGGAAGTGCTCGGCAGGTTGGCACGCCAGATCGGCCTGAGTTGCCGGGTGAGCGCATTCGACGCAGGTCAGTTGACGCCCTGGCGACTGCCGCTGGCAGTGCAGCTGGATGACGGCCAGGTGGCGGTGGTGGAAGCCATTGCCAGCGACGGTCAGCTCAGTGTGCTGCTGAGCGGTGATGCGGGCCTGCGCAGTACGCTGCCGCGTGAGCAACTGGCGGCGCGTGCGCGGACCATGGTGGTGCTGCGCCCGGCACGGGCGGTGCCCGATGCCCGGGTCGACGATTACATCAAGCCCCATCAGCCTCACTGGTTCCACGCCATCGCCCTGGGTGACCTCAGGCCCTACGGACATGTGATGCTGGCGTCGCTGATGGCGAACATCCTTGCCCTGGCCGGTATCCTGTTTTCCCGCCAGGTCTATGATCGGGTGATTCCCGCCGAATCAATGGCCACGCTCTACGTGCTGTTCGGCGGTGTGCTGGTAGCTATGGTGTTCGACTTCGTGCTGCGCTGCGCCAGGGTGCGTGTCACCGACCTGGTGGGCAAGCGCGCCGACATGGTTGCCTCCGACCGGGTGTTCGGCCACGCCCTGCGCATCAAGAACAGCCAGCGACCACGCTCCACCGGCACCTTCATTTCCCAGATCCGCGAGCTGGAGCACGTACGGGAATTGATGACCTCCACCACGGTGACGGCGCTGGCGGACCTGCCATTCTTCTTCCTGTTCTGTGGCATCCTCTGGTACATCGCGGGCCCGTTGGTGTGGGTGCCGGTAGTCGCGTTGCTGCTGATGGTGATCCCCGGCCTGCTGATGCAGAAACCGCTGCGGCGCTTGGCCAGCGAAGCAATGCGCGAATCTTCCCTGCGCAGTGCGATGCTGGTGGAGTCGGTTCAGGGTGTGGAAGACATCAAGAGCCTGCAGGCGGAACAGCGTTTCCAGCGCCAGTGGAACCATTACAACGCGGTGACCGCCGACGTGAATCTCAGGCTGCGTTTTCTCGTCAACACCCTGGGGGTGTGGACCTACAGTCTGCAGAACGGCGTGTTCGCCTTGGTGGTGCTGTTTGGCGCGCCGCTGGTGATGGTCGGCGATCTCACGGTCGGTTCGCTGGTGGCAGCGTCGATTCTGGCGTCGCGGATGATGGCGCCGATGTCGCAGGTCACCCAGGTGCTGAGCAAGTGGCAGCAGGCTAAGCTGGCGCTGGCCAGTCTCGACAATATCATGGCGTTGACGGTGGATGATCCGGGCGCCGAGCGTCGTATCCACCGCCCCGTCATCGCGGGTAACTTCGCCCTGCGCCAGGCCGTTTTCCAGTACGGCGAGGGGGCGCCGCCGGCGCTGCGCGTCGAGCAGCTCGATATCGCGGCGGGGGAGCGCATAGCCGTGTTGGGGCGCAACGGCGCCGGCAAGTCGACCCTGCTGCAGGCCCTGGCGGGCATGGTCGAGCCGTCTGCCGGAGAGGTCATGGTGGATGGCGTACAGCTGTCCCACATCGATCCCGCCGATGTGCGCCGCGACCTCAGCCTGATGGGGCAGAACGCGCGCCTGTTCCACGGTTCCCTGCGCGACAACCTGTTGCTCGGGGCACCCGACGCCAGCGACGAGGAACTATTGTCCGCGCTGGATATCAGCGGCGCTGGCGAGGTGGTGAAAAAATTGCGGGGCGGGCTGGACCACATGATTCAGGAAGGCGGGCTGGGGCTGTCCGGCGGCCAGCGCCAGACGCTGTTGCTGGCACGGCTACTGGTACGCCAGCCTCGCGTGTTGCTGCTGGATGAACCCACCGCGTCGTTCGACGAGGTTGCCGAGAAGCGTTTCATCCAGCGTCTCGGCCCCTGGCTGGAGGGGCGCACCCTGATCGTGGCGACCCACCGCCAGAGCATTCTCAGCCTGGTGGATCGCATCATCGTGGTGGACAACGGCCAGATACTGCGTGACGGCACCAAGCTCCAGATTCTGGGCCGGCTGGCGCAAGGCGCCGCAGCGAGGCCTGAAACCACCGCGCGGAGCGAGTCATGAAAAACCCACTGATGAACCTGCGCCAGAGACGGGCCGTACGGAACGCTGCCCGCGCGCCGGGGCCGGCCTCGGCTTTTGCTGGCCAGGATGGCGCGCAGTGTCACTATAACGATGACGTCGACGATGCCAGCATCGGCCGCGCCACGCGGATCACCTGGCTGTCGGCGCTGGCGATCGCCGCACTGCTTCTCTGGTCCTACTTCGCCGAGGTGGTGGAAGTGTCCACTGGCGATGGCCGGGTGATTCCCATCTCCCGCGAGCAGGTCATACAGTCCCTGGAAGGCGGCATCCTGCTCGATTTGATGGTGCGTGAGGGCGACATCGTCGAGGCGGACCAGATCCTGGCCCAGATGGATCTCACCAAGACCGAGTCGAACGTCGAGGAGAGCGCCGCCCGTTACCGCGCTACCCTGGCCTCGGTAGCGCGGCTGGAGGCGGAAGCCAACGGTACGCCGCTGAAATTCCCCCCCGAGCTGGACGCTTATCCGGCACTGATTGCCAGCGAAACCCGTCTTTACCAGACCCGCCGAGAGGGTCTTAGCCAGACGCTGGCAGGGGTGAGGAAATCCCTGGACCTGGTGCGTGAGGAGTTGAGCCTCACCGAATCCCTGATGGCGATCGGCGCAGCCAGCAACGTGGAGGTGCTGCGCCTGCGGCGCCAGATTGCCGAGCTGGAGCTCAAGGCGGGAGACATCCGTTCCGAGTACATGATTCTGGCGCGCGAGGAACTGGCCAAGGCGCGTTCCGAGGCGCAGTCGCTGGAATCGGTGGTGCGCGGTCGCTTCGATTCCCTGACGCGCCTGACCATACGCTCGCCGGTGCGAGGCATCGTCAAGGACATAGAGGTGACCACGCGCGGCGGCGTGATTCCGCCCAACGGGCGCCTGATGGAAATCGTACCGCTGGGCGACCAGTTGCTGGTGGAGACGCGGATATCACCCCGCGACATCGCCTTCATCCATCCCGGCCAGCCTGCCAAGGTGAAGATCACTGCCTATGACTACACGGTATACGGCGGTCTCGACGGCCAGGTGACCTTGATTTCCCCAGACACCATTCGTGACGAGGCCAAACCGGACAGCGTGTATTACCGGGTGTTCATCCGTACCAACGGCGATGCGCTGGTGAATCGGGTCGGAACCCACTTTCCCATCGTACCCGGCATGATCGCCACGGTGGATATCCGTACCGGGCAGAAAACCGTGTTCGATTATCTGATGAAGCCCATCAATTCCGCCGGCGAAGCGTTGAGGGAAAGGTAAGGCCATGAGTCAAGCACTTTTGCAACTGCTGGATAAGATGCGACCGGCGCTGGAACAACGAATCGCCGCGCTGCCGTCGCCCTGGCCGAGATATACGCTGTTTCTGTCGTTCAGCGACGGCCGCCGACGTGCCGCGGTGGTGCATGGCAGCGGCGCGGATGTCGAGGTGCTGTGGAGCGAAGTCAGCGCCGCCTGCCAGCGGCTCGCCGCGCGCCGCAATATGACGGTGTGCTGGCTGCGGGCGGACTGGGTAACGCGGGCGCAGCCGCTGACATGGAAGGCCATGCGGGGCAGCCTTAAGATGTTCAAGCGCAATTATTTCCGCTACGGACTGGCCCTGGATGCAAATTTCCAGCAGGCATTTCTCGAAGGTGAACTCAACGGCAACGCCATGCTGTACGGCGGTAGCCAGGTGAGCCACGCGCTGCTCAATGAAAAGAATTTCAGACTGTATGCGGGCCGGCGTTTCGCCGGTGCAGTGCCGGATTTTGCTGATGACGCACCGGTGTATGTGCTGACGACCGAGGGGCTGTTCTGCGACCTGGACACGGCGCCACTGGCGCTCCACGCCACAGGCCGGGATGCTGGGCGGCGAGTGGTTGGTTGCGATACCGGCACGGTGCGCGGCCTGATCGAGCGGGGCGGGGACTATCTGGCGTCCCAGGTCGGGAAGGGCGGGCGCTTCCATTACGGCTGGCATCCGTGCTTCGACCGCCCCATCAAAGCCTACAACGCGCTGCGCCACGCCAGCACGCTGTACGCCATGCTCGAGGCCTGGGAAATCACCCGCGAACCGGCCCTGGCGCAGGCGATAGAACGAGGGCTCGGCTACCTGTGCTCGGAGCTGATCCAGCGCGTGACGCTGGCGACGGGCGAGCGTGCGGTGTTTCTGGTGGACGTGGGCAATGAGATCAAACTGGGCGGCAATGCCGTATGCCTGCTGGCCCTGGTCAAATACAGCGAATTGTTCGGCGGCGACCGCCATTTACCACTGCTGGAGGAACTGGCGCTCGGCATCCGTCACATGCAGGACCCGGACACCGGGGAATTCGTGCATGTGCTGAATTATCCGGCACTCGATATCAAGGCAGCGTTCCGCATCATCTATTACGACGGGGAGGCGGCGTTCGGCCTGATGCGCCTGTACCGCCTGACCGGCGACGAGCGCTGGCTGGCCATGGTGGAAAAGGCCTTCGACAGCTTCATCGCGCGGGAGCATTGGAAGGCCCACGACCACTGGCTGGGTTACTGCGTCAACGAGCTGACTCGTTACCGCCCGGAAGAACGCTATTTCCGCTTTGGCATTCGTAACGTCGCCGACCATCTCGATTTCGTGCTGAAGCGGATCACCACCTTCCCGACCCTGCTGGAGTTGATGATGGCGGCGCGGCGTATGCTGGATCGCATTCAGCAGAGCCCGGAGCATCGCCACCTGCTGGGCGAGATCGATCTCGACAAGTTCGACCGGGCGCTGCACTTCCGTGCCGCCTATTTGATGAACGGCCACTTCTGGCCGGAATACGCGATGTACTTCCGCAATCCGGCAAGAATAGTCGGCAGCTTCTTCATTCGTCATCAGGCGTTTCGCGTGCGTATCGATGATGTCGAGCACTATCTGTCCGGATACGCAGCTTATTTCCATCATCTGCAAACCGAGGCCATGACCGATAGGACCGCTGGCATGGACTCATCCGGCGAAGGTGCCAGGCAACCTGTTGCTGAACAGATGCTGTGTGCCAGGCTGGCGAACTTCCGGGTGGACCTGGCGCGCCTGCGTGAACATTTCGAATACAAGGTGAAGGCCGTGGAACCCACCCCCTACAGGGATAATCGAGTCGATTACCTGGGGTGGGCCGTCACCAGTCGCGACGGTTCGCTGGAGGATGGTGTGCGCCGTATCCCTACCAGAAACGGGAAGGGCAAGGTTGCGGATGGCAAGGGCGACAAGCGTGGTGAGACGCGCACCCAGATCTGCGACGGCTATCTGGCCGAGGTCATGGATGGCCTTGCTGAGCTGGATATCGCGCCCTATCGGGCGCGTTTCATGCTGCTCGAGAGCGAGGGCGAGGAGATGCCCTTTCACACGGATGCCGCGCGGGAAACCTGGCGCCTGCATATTCCCCTGGTGACCAATCCGGATGCGTTGTTTCAGTGGCAATTGCCCGATGGCCGGATCAAGAGCATGCACTTGCCGGCGGACGGCTCCGCCTGGCTGGTGCGGGTGGATGTGATGCATCGGGCCATCAACCCTGCTGGGGGGGCGGATGCCAGGGTTCATCTGCTGATGGGGCTGGGGAAGATACCGTCACGGGAAATGTTGGCGGATGCAACAATGGACGTGTAATGAGGCAAGGGCGGTGCCGCTGACGGTCTGTTCCCCCCCCTCTCCCCAGCCCCGCTCCGCGCCCCGGCCCTTCGCAGAGCTCAGGGCGCTCAAGCGGGCGAAGCAGTGCTTCGCTTTTTCCGCTTTCGCCCCGCAAGGGGAGAGGGAGCAGAATGTGCTGGTCGAGATAGCGTAGTTATCCCGCAGCACCGATTACATCAAGTACACCCAGAACTATCAGAAAGCACAGACAAGCCCCCTCTCCCCTTGCGGGAGAGGGCTGGGGAGAGGGGAAAAGGGCAGCTGCCCACCCCATCTCTGTCAGCGCACCCCTAACTGCTCCAGACTCTCATAAGTCACCGCACCAATGGCCAGACCATTGTCAGCCTGGTAATCCGACAGCGCGGCAATGGTACGCTGGCCCAGACGACTATCAATGTTGCCTAGGCTGTAGCCCCTGGAACTGAGCGCGGCCTGCAGTCGGCCGATCAGGGCTGGTTGCAGGTCCGAGTCGCATACCGCACGTCTGAGCACGATCTGCGGTTCGCCTTCATATTTGGTGATATGCATGGTGCGGGTTACCGCCGGTTCGGTGCGCTGCTCTACTTTTTCCGGGTTCACTGTCTCGACGATGGCAACGTTGGCCAGTTGCGGCTCAGTGGTCACTTCGACTACTCGCGCCGGTTGATCAACCACCCAGCGAGTCACGGTCTCGTATACCGCAGGCTCAGTGATCATGCGGGTGGTCTCCGGCTCGACCAGCACATTGACCATGACCTTCTCTTCACGGGCGGGGATTTCCTTCGTGCAGAACGCCATTGCGCCGGTGTTGCCGTAACGGGTACCAGCGGCCTGGCAAGGTTCAAGTATGGTCTTGGCTGCCTCGATCATCAGTACGGCCTCCCGGGCCTCGTAGACGGCGGGCACTACCACGGAACGCTGAGTCTCGGGTTTGACCAGTACCTGCTCGGTCACCTCCTTGAAGGTGGCGGGTACCACCCGGTAGGCTTTCACGCCTTCACGGGTGACCACCTGCTGCACGCCTTCCCTGAGTTGTGCAGGGGCAACCGAATACCTGATGCTGGGTTCCTGTAACACGACTTCCACCTTTTCGTGCAGGGGGCGTGGCTTGATAGGTGCGTTGACCCAGCATTGTCCGGCAGAGAAGGTGGCGCTCTGATCCGGCTGCTCGGTGGCAGCCTCCGCCAGCAGAGAAAGGGATGCGGTAACAAACAACGGGGGCAGCCAAAAAAGGGAGCGCATACGGGTTATCCTGAGTTACATCAATCCAAGCGTTGCATGGTATTGGCTCAATCGCTGAATCACAAGGCAGGCAGTTGCGCCATGAAAAATTTAACAGATCAGCTGTTTGATAAATCATCCTTTTGTTTCTGGATACGCTGGTAGATTTCTTCGCGGTGTACCGCAACGTCCTGCGGGGCAGTGATACCGAGGCGTACCTGATTACCCTTCGTGCCCAGCACCGTTACCATCACATCGTCGCCTACCATCAGGGTTTCACCCACCCTGCGAGTCAGAATCAGCATTGCATTTCTCCTTGCTTGGTTTAGTCGGAGCACATTTTTTAACGGACTCGGTCTATATATGTGGTGCGGTCACGGCTGATGCAGTGTCTGGCACGCGCTGGTGTCGAGCTGGAACTACACTCCTTTATATCCATTGATCGTTGCGTTTGCGGCGGCGCACCCGTAGCAGGCCCGGCAGGATCAGGCCCAGTAGCAGGCCGGCTCCGGCTATGCCGCCGCCGTAGACCATGTAGCGCATTAGCACCTGTTGCTGTTCAGCACCCAGTTGCGCCTGGGCATCGCGTAGTTGGGAGTGAACGCTGGCCAGTTCGGTATCCAGCGTGGCGCGCGTGGCCTGCAGGTCGCCGATCAGCGCCTTGCGTGAGTCCAGCGTTTCCTGCATGCCCTGCACGCGAGCCTTCCAGTGGCCGTCGATGCCGGCCAGCTCGGCAGACAGTTGTGCTACCTGCTGTTCCAGTTGTGGCAGGCGCTCAGCCTGCCCGGGGATGCTCTGCAGGTCGCGGCTGGGAATCCATACGGCATTACCATTGGGCCTGCGCACCTGGCTGTAGTCGCCCTGGCTGCCGAGCAGCTCGACCTGCTGCCCGGAACTGAGTGTGCCGACGATGCGGTAACCGTCGGTCGGGCCACTGCGCACGTAGCTGGTCAGGCTGTCGCTGACCCAGCGTGTATTGTTGGTGGCCTCCCCGGCCTGGGTTGGCAGGGCCATGCTCAACAGGCATGCGCCGAGTGCGGGTATCTGCAGTGAGGAAAGGAGTGGGGTACGGCGGTATAGGTGCATAGGTAATCTTCATCTGACAAAAACAAGGCCCAGCCAGCGGGTGTGATACATGTTTCTCATTGCTCCGCCGGTAGAAGGGCGTCATTGCGAGTCCGCAGGGTGCAGCAATCCAGGACAGCGAGCCGTCGCCAATACTGGATGACCACGCCGCTACGCAGCTCGCAATGACTCAGGTAGGGACATAGTCGCGGCTACTCAGCGGTTGAAGCGCTCTACCAACGCATGCAAGGCCTGGGCTGTGTTCTCCATATCCTTGCCGGTTTGCGCGGAGCGCTGCGCGAGGTCGGCGTTCTGGTCGGAGACCGTGGCGATATTGGTGATCTGCCGGGAAATGTCCTCGGCGACATGGGCCTGCTGATCGGAGGCAACGGCCATCTGCTGGCCCATCTGGTGGATCCGTTCGATGGCCTGGTTGATGCCGTCCAGCGCCTGCTGGGTGTCCACCACATGCTCGACGCCGGCCTGGGCTTCCTGGCTGCCCAGATGGGCGACTTGCACAGCCTGGGCGGCGACCTGCTGCAGGGAGCCGATGATGCGCTGGATGTGTTCGGTGGATTCCTGGGTCTTGCCGGCCAGGGCGCGTACCTCGTCGGCGACCACAGCGAAGCCGCGGCCCTGGTCACCGGCGCGGGCGGCTTCGATGGCGGCGTTCAGCGCCAGCAGGTTGGTCTGTTCGGCAATGGCGCGGATCATGTCCGCAGCCTGCTGGATGGACTGGGACTCGGCAGCCAGGCTGTCCACCGAGTGGCTGATGTCACGCACGGTGTCGGCCAGCCGCTCGATCACCTGGCGGGTGTTCTGCGCCTGTTGCGAACCGGTCTGGCTGAGGCCATTGACCTGTTGCGCGGCGCTGGCAGTATCGTGGATATGTCGCGCCACCTCGCTGATCGAGGCGGCCATCTCATTCATCGCGGTGGCGGCCATGTCGGCTTCGTCGCGCTGCTTCTGCAGGGCCTGGGCCGACTGGCTGGCGAGCTGGCCGCTGGTCGAGGCCAGGTCCGTGGTGCGGATGGCGAAGTCGTTGAGGCGGCTGAGGGCAGTGCGGATGCGCGCCTGCTCGCTGATCATGCACAGCTGCAGGCGTGCCAGCGGGATCGGCGCGTCGCTGTAGGCCTGGGCGATCAGTTCACTGTCGAAGCTGTCACCGGCGGTGTTGCGCAGGCTTGCCAGGGTCTGGCGTTCATGGTGGCGGGCCAGGGCCTGCTGGCCGAACAGCAACACCGCGACGCTGCCCAGACTGAGCCAGTAGTTGCCGGTATACAGCGCGCCGGCGGCAATGGCGGTGGCGGCCAATGGTGCGGCGATGGTCGCGCTGCGGGTGAGCAGGCGCCGGCCCACAGGCGGCCGTTGCTGGCCCTGGCGCAAGCGCTGGTAGAGGGCAGCGGCGCGCTCTACCTGCTGCGGCTCGGGCTTGACCCGCACCGATTCGTAACCGGTGATCTGGCCGTTTTCCAGGATCGGCGTGACGTAGGCATTGACCCAGTAATAGTCGCCGTTGCGACAACGGTTCTTGATGATGCCCATCCAGCTCTTGCCGCTTTTCAGATACGACCACATATGCTCGAACACCGCCTCGGGCATATCCGGGTGGCGCACGATATTGTGCGGGCTGCCGATCAGCTCGTCGCGACTGAAGCCGCTGACCGCCACGAACTCGTCGTTGCAGTAGGCGATCACGCCCTTGGCGTTGGTCGCGGAGATCAGCCGCTGGCTGGCGGGGAAGCTGACTTCGTTCTGGGTGACGGGCTGGTTGTTTTTCAAGACAGAGCCTCCATGCGTTTGGTGTGTTCAGCCCGGTGGATACAGGGTGGCAGCGGGCTGACCATAGATGCAATGCAACTTTCCGGTAGAAGACTCGGGGACATAAGTACCAAGGTAGTAGATGATGGCGTTTTGGTCAGTGCTGATAAGGGCTGACACTGTGTTACCTGAGATTGCCGGTTTGGGTTTGCCTGGAGCTGGTGGTAAACGTGGGGCGGTATTCCCGTCGAATATCCTTGCATCCTGCCATTTCCGCATGCCGCATGCCGCATCCCGTCATTGCGAGTCGCGAAGCGACGCGGCAATCCAGTACGCCGAGCCAGTGGATTGCCGCGCCCTGCGGGCTCGCAATGACGGTGTTTGTTGCATGATGGTTCGCTATCGCGGCGGGGCGCCGATCCTACCGGACTCGGGGGAGAGGGGCAGGGAATTAAATCGGGATTTAAATTGTACCTGACTCCTTTTCTGACCGACCCCAATTAATTATTGGCCTCAATTAACTTCGGGCGGTTTGGAGTTGCGTCATGATGTTTTTGAAAATCGCTACTATTTCATCGCCAACAGCTCCGACAGCGACGATCATAACCACCGCAATCAACCCTGCAATCAACGCATACTCAATAGCCGAAGCCCCTTCTTCCTTTTTAAAGAAAGAACGCACACTTTCCATCAGCATGACCATCTTGGTATTCATAACTACATCCCCTTAGCATGGGCAGAAGAATCGCACTTATAACCCGATGATAATGCTTCCCTGAGTTGTCGCCCATTATCCAATTGGGACTATATACATCTGTTGATGTGATGCCCCGCTGCCCACGGCTAGAATCACCGCACCCCTGCGCCTGGGCTCTACTTTGCCGGCCGGGCGGATGTCCTGTTTTCGATCTTGCACTTTCGATTCTGCACTACGGCTACCAAGGAGCGTGCCGCAATGAACAGTCGTGTAACTATGGTCCTGGCGGGCCTGTTGCTGGTGGGGGCAGTCATTGCCGGTTATTGGGGGCTGTCGTTGAGTCGGCAGCCGGAGGTGGTTGTCGCGGAGCCGGTCGAGCCGACCGAGCCGGTGCCGGCCATCACGCTGCCGAGCCTGCCGCTGGTGAGCCAGGAGGATGAGCCGGAACGGGTGCCGGTGGTGGTGCTGGCCCAGGCGGTGACGGCGATGAGCACCATCAGCGCCGAGGATCTGCTGGTCGAGGAGTTGCGCGTGGCGCCGCCGGGCAGCTTTGCCGAGAGCGAAGCGCTGGTTGGCCGGGTGGTCTGGCGTGACCTGCCGGCCGGCACGGTGCTGAATGAATCAAGTTTCGAGACCGGGGGGCCGCTGGCGCGGATGATCCGCCCCGAGGAGCGGGCGCTGGCGATCCAGGTGGATGAGGTGGTCAGTGGCGGCGGGCATATCCAGCCCGGCGACTATGTGGACGTGCTGCTGTTTCTGCGCGATGACGAGCGCAACAGCGACCGTACCGTGCAGGTGGTGATTCCGGCGCTGCGGGTACTGACCGTGGGCAGTGCGCTGGGTGCCGATCGCAGTGGCGAGCCGCTGATGCCGCCGGTGGCGGAAGATGAAAAGGACAGCCGCGCCGACCGCCGGGCCGAGGTGCCGCGCACCGCGGTACTGGCGATTCCGCAGGGGTTGCTGACACGCTTCATGCTGGCCAGCGAGGTCGGCAAGTTGCGGCTGGCGGTGCGCAGTATCGACGAGAAGCTGCTGGCCGAATACCAGGCCGGCAAGGCGCTGGAGGACAAGGTTGAGGAACTGAACCGGCAACTGTTCCAGTTCGAGAAACTGGCGATACGCCAGGCCAAGCGTCCGCAGCCGGGGCTGGTGCCGGTGCGGCCCGCCGGAATCCCGGTGTACCACGGTAGCGAAGTTTCCCGCCAATACCCCTGAGCGAGCCAAGGATGCAATCATGCTGATCAACAAGACCAAACGAACGCTCTACGCCGTCTGCGCCCTGGCAGCCGCACTGGCCAGCCCGCAACTGCTGGCGGCCACCGATTGTGCGGCCATGGCACAGTTGCCGGCGACCTTCGAGGTGCGCCAGGGCCAGCACCGGCAATTGCAACTGCCGGTGGCGGTGACGCGGATCGCGGTGGGTGACCCGGCGGTGGCCGAGGCGCGCCTGCTCAACCGGGACAGCGTGCTGCTGCTGGGCAAGGGCGCCGGGGTGACCACGGTCAGCCTGTGGAGCCGCTGTGCCAGCACGCCGCAGCAGAGCATGCTGTTCGTAGAGGGTGAGGCGACCGCGGCACTGGCCCGGCCGCTGTTGCCAAATAGCGCTGACACCGCGCTGCCCAGCCAGGTGCAGACCGATATTCGCTTTGTCGAGGTCAATCGCACCAAGCTCAAGGATATCGGCATCCGCATCTTCGGTACCCAGTCGAACAACTTCCTGTTCGGCTCGCCCGGGAGCAGTCTGGTGGAGAGTGTGCCGGTGGGTGGCGTCAGCGGGGTGACGCCGGGGGCGCAGGTGCCGTTGTCCGCCGATGGCTTCAATATCCTCTGGGGTGGCGGCAGCAGCAAGTTTCTCGGCGCGCTGAATGCGCTGGAGAACAGTGGGTTTGCCTACACGCTGTCACGCCCAAGCCTGGTGGCGCTCAGTGGTCAGAGCGCGAGCTTTCTGGCCGGTGGCGAGTTCCCGGTACCGATCCCCAGCAGCGGCAGCGATTCGCTGTCCATCGAATACAAGGAATACGGTATCCGGCTGAACCTGACGCCAACGGTGATCGATCGCAACCGCATCCATCTGAAAGTGGCGCCGGAGGTCAGCGAGCTGGACTTCAGCAACGGCATCATGATCGCCGGTACCCGGGTGCCGGCGCTGAATGTGCGGCGCACCGATACCAGCATTTCCCTGGCCGATGGCGAGAGCTTCGTGATCAGCGGCCTGATCAATACCAGCAACCGTTCCGAGGTGGACAAGCTGCCGGGGCTGGGGGATATCCCGGTGCTGGGGGCGTTCTTCCGCTCCTCGAGCATGCAGCGTGAAGAGCGGGAGTTGCTGATGATCGTTACTCCGCGTCTGGTCAATCCGCTGGCGGCGGATGCGCAACTGCCGGAACTGCCGGGCGAGCAGTTGCGCAACTACGATCCCTCGGTGTTCGAGATGCTGCTGTTCGAGAACGGCGATTTCGATGGCGCACATGGACTTTCCTGGTGAGGGGCGAGGTAATGACACAGACATTTCTGGCATGTACCAATCTGGATGCCGATATCACCTGGTTGCAGAGCGCACTGGCGCCGATGGGGCAGGTGCTGCGTTCCACGCAGAGCCTGGATGAGCTGTTCGGGCTGATCGATGCCACCGGAGCGACGCTGGTGTTCGTCGGTATGGACCGCGACAACCTGTCGGCGCAATGCGCGCTGATCGAAAGTCTGCTGGAAGCCCGGCCGCTGCTGGCGGTGATAGTGGTGGGCGATGGTTTCGACAATGATCTGGTGATCGCTGCGATGCGCGCTGGCGCCAGGGATTTCGTCACCTACGGGCTGCGCACCAGTGAGGTGAGCGGGCTGGTGCGGCGCATCACCGAGCGGCTGCCGGCGCTGCCGGTGCGCAAGCAGCAGGGCAGGTTGACGCTGCTGTTCGGCACCCAGCCGGACCCGGATGCGGCGCTGATCGCGGCGCATATGGCGCTGCTGATGCAGAAGGACAATCAGCGCACTCTGCTGGTGGATCTGGGCGTGCCGCATGGGGAAAGCGAGGATGTGCTGCGGCTGGAGCCGAGCTTCGTGTTTTCCGATGCGGTGCGCAATCTGCGGCGCATTGACCGCAGCCTGATCGACAGCGCCTTCATCGAGCATGACAGCGGGCTGCGGGTGTTGCCGGCGGGAGCGAATGAAGCGCAGATCGATATGTACAGTTCGTCCGAGCTGTTTCTGCTGACCGCGGCGCTGCGACAGAATTTCGACCAGGTGCTGATCAACCTGACCGGTCAGCCGGACAGCGAGATGCTGCGCAATATGGTCGGCCAGGCCGATCAGCTGTGCTGGTATGTGGACCCGAGTGTGTCCTGCTGCCGGCGCAATCTGGATCTGCTGCTCAAGTGGCGGGCCGATGGGGTCAAGCTGGAGCATGCGCGGCTGCTTATAGATCGCTACTTCAACAATGTGGCGCCGGCACCCAAGGCCCTGGGTCGCACCTTCGAGATGCCACTGCTGGCGACCCTGCCGGCCAGCGCCGAGCTGCGGCTGAAGGTGCGCAACCAGCGCACCACGCTGTTCCAGATGGCGCCACGGGATGCGCTGAGCAAGGCCATCGGCGAGCTGGTGACTCTGCTGGTGCCGGCTGCCGGTAGCGGCGCCAGGCGTGGCCTGCTGCAACGTTTTGCCGGAATGACCAAATGAACCGCCAGTTGCAGGCCGGCCTGGGGCCGGGGGTGGCTGAGCTGAAGGCGCAGTTGCATCGTTACATCATCGACCAGCTTGAAGATGAGACCGACAACCTGCTGGAAGGCCCGCGCCAGGCGTTGGTGCGCTTCGTCGCGAGCAAGGTTGGCGAATACACCCGGCACGCGCAGTTTGCGGTGTCGCGATATGAGGCCGACCGGCTGACCGAGGAGCTGGTCGATGAACTGACCGGCTTCGGCCCGCTGGAAGTGCTGCTGCGTGACCGTGCGGTGACCGAGATCCTGGTCAACGGGCCGCAGCGGATCTTCGTCGAGCGCCAGGGAGTGCTGCACCACAGCGACCTGCGCTTCATGGACGACCAGCATCTGCTGCGGGTGATTCAGCGCATTCTTGCGCCGTTGGGGCGGCGGCTGGATGAGTCGTCGCCGATGGTCGATGCGCGCATGCCCGATGGCAGCCGGATCAATGCGGTGATTCCGCCGGTGGCGCTGGACGGGCCATGCCTGTCGGTGCGCAAGTTCAGCCGCGACATGCTCAAGGGTGCCGATCTGATAGCGTCGCGCTCGCTGGACCAGGCGATTCTGGAGTTCTTCCAGCTGATGGTCGGCAAGCGTTGCAACGTGCTGGTCAGCGGCGGTACCGGTACCGGCAAGACCACCTTGCTGAACCTGCTCAGCCAGATGATCAGTCCGCGTGAGCGGATCGTCACCATCGAGGATACCGCCGAGCTGCAGCTCAAGCATGATCATGTGGTGCGTCTGGAAACCCGTCCGCCGAATGCCGATGGTCACGGCGAGGTGAGTGCCCGGGAGCTGGTGCGCAATGCGTTGCGCATGCGTCCGGATCGCATCGTGCTGGGGGAGATTCGCGGGGTCGAGGTTCTGGATGTACTGACGGCGATGAATACCGGGCATGACGGCTCGATGAGCACGGTACACGCCAATACCGCGCAGGATGCGCTGCTGCGGCTGGAAACCCTGGTCGGCCTGTCGGGTATTCAGGTGCACGAGCGTACCCTGCGCCAGACCATCTGTTCAGCGATCGATGTGGTCATCCAACTGACCCGTACCGCCGATGGCCGGCGCTGCGTGGCCGAGGTGCTGGAGGTGGTCAGCCTGCGTGATGATCAGTATGTGACCAATACGCTGTTTCGACTGGAGCAGGGCGTGCACGGCGGTTTCATGCGTGAGGCTCTGAACCCGGCGGGCGACAAGCTGCGCCCGGACACCAGCCAGCCCGGAATGCCAAGGCGATGAACATCGCGCTGCTACTGTGTCTGCTGCTGTTGATCGGCGGTGTGCTGCTGCTGCGCCGGGGCCTGCGCGACGCGCAGTCCGAGCAGGTGATGCAGCGTCTGGCCCAGGGGCAGGCGTTGCCGGAGCGGGTGCCGATGGGCACATTGCAGCGGGAGCTGTTGCGCTCCGGGCTGCGGATGCCCAGTTGGCTGGCGGTGCTGCTGCTGGGTGTCTGGTCACTGGTGGCTGCGCTGACGGCGCTGCTCGGCGGTTGGCTGGCATTGCTGGTGGTGCTGCTGGTGCCGCCGGTCCTGCTGCGCATGTACATGCTGTGGCAGTACGGCCGCCGCTTGCAGCGCATGGTCGGGCAGATGCCGCAGTTTCTCGATCATGTGGTGCGCAGTCTCAAGTCTGGCAGAACCCTGGGCGACGGCATGTTACTAAGCATGCAGAGCTGCCAACAGCCGCTGCATGGGGCGATGGAGCGCACCCACAATGCGGTGCAGCGTGGCATGCCGCTGGCCGAGGCGATGCAGGACTTCGCCGAGCTGTATGAGCGTGATGAGTTCCATATCCTGGCCATGGGAGTGGCGGTCAACCAGCGCTATGGCGGCAATGCCAGCGAGCTGCTGACCAACCTGATCGGCATGATTCGTGACCGTGAGCGGGCGGCGCGGCAACTGCGTGCGCTGACCGGGGAAACTCGCATCAGTGCACTGGTGCTGGGCTGCCTGCCGCTGGCCATGGGCGGTTATATCTTCCTCAGCAATCCGCAGATGCTGCTGAACATGTGGGAACAATCCGGTGGCCGCATGGTGCTGCTGGTGGCGTTCGGGTTGCAGGTGGTGGGCAGCTGGCTGCTGTGGCGCATGATGAGGAGCATTACCAAATGAATCCGTTATTGCTCAGTGCATTGTTGCTGCTGCTGGCCGGCGGCCTGATGTTGTACAGCGTGATACGCGAACAGTTGGTTGCGCGACGCATGATGGCCCGTCTGGGGGGTAGCCGTGCCGGTTCGGCGCTGCAGCACCTGGGCGAGCGCAGTGGCGCGGAGCGGCTGGGCAAGTCCGATCCGGAAACCGTGATACTGCTGAACCAGCTGGGCTGGCGCAGCAGCCAGCGGCGCACGCTGTTCTTCATCATGCAGATCGCGGTGCCGTTGCTGCTGACGCTGGCGGTGCTGTTCATCCAGTTGAACATGGACGAGCCACCGGCCATGCCCTGGCTGGCGCCGTTCTTCGCCTTCGCGGTCGGTTATCTGATTCCCAAGCGGGTACTGGCAGCCAGGGTGGCGCGGCGGCAGGAGCAGTTGGCTCAGGAAGTGTCGCTGATGATTCCCATGCTGCGCATGCTGTTCGATGTCGGCATGACCGTGGAGCAGGCGCTGCGGGTGCTGGCCGGTGATGGGCAGCGCATTCTGCCGCAGATGTCCCGGGAGCTGCGCCAGGTGCTGGCCCGCGTGGATGCAGGGCTGGAGCTGGGGCGGGAGCTGCGTGATGTGGCGGTATTGATGCAGGTGGACGACATGACCGATTGCTTCGCGATTCTCGAGCAGTTGGTGTACCAGGGCGGTGGGGCGATGGCCTCGTTGCTGTCATTGAAGGAGCTGCTGGACGACCGGCGGATGACCACGCTGCAGGAGCGGGTATCCAAGATGTCGGCGAAGATGTCCGTGGTGATGATGCTGTTTCTGTTCCCGGCGCTGTTGATCGTACTGGCTGGCCCGGGCTTCGTGGCAATTATTCAGGCGTTGGGAGATATGGGATGAGACGAGTCGCTACGGTGCTGCTGTTCGCTGGGGCGTTGACCGGGTGCGCCAGTAACGTGAACGAATCACCCTGGCTGGTGCAGCGCGAGCTGAGCCCGCCGAAGAACTGCGAACCGCTGACCGGCGACCAGGAACTGGTGCTGGGGATGTCCCAGGAGATGGCCAGCGCCGGACGTCGGCATGCGGCACTGGCCAACCTGGAACGACTGCCCAACGGCTTGCCGCAAGTACGTCTGAGCAAGGCACGACTGCTGCGGTCGCTGGGCCACGAAGGCGAAGCCGAAGTGCTGTATTCCAGCCTGCTGGGCAGTTGTCTGGTGGCTGACGCGCATCATGGGCTGGGGCAGATCGAGGCGACCCGCCGTAACTACCCCAGGGCACAGGAGCACCTGCGCGCGGCGGCCAGCCTGTCGCCGGCCAACGAGGCGATCCGCAATGATCTGGGGGTGGTGTACATGAATCAGCGGCAGCTGTCCGAGGCGCGCTTCGAACTGCTCACCGCCATGGAGCTGAACGAGAATTCCAGGCGCGCGCCACAGAACTTGCTGGTTCTGCTGGTGTACCAGGGCAACTGGCAGGGTGCGCGGGATCTGGTCAGTGCCAAGGGGCTGAGCAGTGATGATTTCAACAAGGCCGAACAGCGCGCCAGAACCATGCGCAACAACGATCTGGCCAGTCTGACGCAGCCGGTTGCCGAGCAGCGGAAGCCCGCTACGGTAGTGGCTCCGACTCCGACTCCGACTCCGACTCCGGCCCTGGCTCCCGTGCCAGTTCAGGCGCTGGCATCCGCACCGACTCGAACTCCGGTCGCGGCGCCGGCCCAGCGGCCGCTTCGTGCGCCCGACGCCGCTCCGGCTGCGGCAGCGGTACGGGCGGTGACGCCGATGCCGCTGTCGGTGGCCGCTCGAGCCTGGGCCGCGGAGGAGGCCACTGCGGTCAGCGGCGCGGCGAACCAGATTCGCGATGTGCAGCAGGAGCCCTCCGCTGGCGTCCGTCCCATAGTGTGCCGATCATCGGGGGCGAGTGCATCCCGGCTGTCGGTCATGGAGTGCCTACCCGAATGAAGGATGAGATGACTATGTGTACCCGGATACTGGCTGGCCTGGCCCTGGCAGTTACTTCCTGCGCCCTGGTCGCCGGCGATACTGCGGCACCGCTGGTGGCGGAGCGGCCCGAGGGGCAGACCGAGATGTGGCTGCAATTGCAGCGCGAAGGCAACGCCGCCGCCCGCGGGCGTGTGCAGACCGCGACACCTGCTGAACGTGAGCTGAGCATGCAACGCCTGCTGGACAGCTACAACCACCCGATCCCGGAATACTTCGGCCAGGACGATGGCGGCAGCTTTGAGCGTTGACAGTGATGTTGCCTGGGGCGGTCTTTTGGATGTAGCGTCCCGCTCCGCGAGTCCGGGGTGTAGTGCGCCTGCAATACCTGCAGCACCACACAAACCCGTCGTCGAGCGGGGGCTCGACAACCCGGCTGGTTACGCGAGGATGAAGATGGTGGTCAGCAAGCCGCAGAAGAAGAACGGGGCGTAGGGCAGTCCGTCCTTCTGGCTGGGATCCAGTAGTTTCAGCCGGTGCCGGGCGTTGGCCGGCAGCCGCTGCCAGAGGGCCGGGCCGCCGAGGGTCCAGGCCAGCATGCCGATGGCGGCACCGGCGACACTGCCGAGCACATGCAGCGGGCTGCTGGCGAGCGCCAGGGCGGCGAGCAGTTTGACGTCGCCGGCGCCCATACTGCCACCCATATAGCCCGGCAGACTGAGCGCCAGAGCCACCACCAGGCCCAGCAGGACTGTTGCTGGAGCGTTGCCGGTCAGGCTTTGACCGTGCCAGAGCAGCCAGCCTGCGGCCAGCGCAGCTGGTGCCAGGGTCAGCCAATTGCTGATGCGCTTGTGCTGGCTATCCTGGAGGGCGCACAACAGTGCCCAGACGAGCAGGCTCGCCGAGACCAGGCAGGCTGTTGCGGTTTGCAGCATGGGGCATCCGTTGATCGCTCAGAATGGAGCTACATGGTAGGCGATTGGCCGGAGCAGGATAGTTATCACATCGGCTTAAATCGATCTGCTTAGTACTAATTGCATAATGTCCCGCTGGTTTGCGCACCTTAGAATGCTTTCGGCAGTCTCGCAGGCATTCCAGTGGCTGCTTTTTTGCGTCAGTGATGATCTTCGCAATGTGGCAGATGAATACGGCAGTTGATGATGAGTAGTTCAAAACACGGGTGGTGCTGGGCATATGGCAAGGCTGTCAGCTATCACGTGGGGCGACGGCAGGCATTCTATCTCGCTACCCGATATTGGCTGACTGGTGATACCGGCTGGTTCGTCAGTCACGGTGGTTTCCGCAGATCCCGCATTTGTAAATGACCAATGCCTCAGTGCCGTCCGGCTGTCGCTGGCAGGACGATGAGAAAGCTGCAAGGCAATGATTCCCCAAGCAATTCTCTTGTATGGGTGAGTATCGACTCAACCTGTGCCGCGGCTTCGTTGCCTTTGCCAGCTTCTGATGGCGGTAGGTACAGGAGTAATTGAACATGAACTGGTTCTGGCATCGGGGCAGAAAGAATGAATCGTCCGGCAAGGCTGCTGCCCCGCAGTTGCTGCAGGGCTCCGGTGGGTGCTGGTTCCAGCTGGATGTGCAGGGCCGGGTGGTCGATGCCAGCCCGGAGCTGCGGCGCCTGCTGCCCGATGGCTTGTTGATCGGCCCGGTTCCCCTGGCTGGTTGCCTGGCGCAGCCGCTGGCCGAGATAAGCGGCTCGCCGGAGCACTGGCCGGCGCAGCTGTCATCCGTGGTACTGCGTGCCCGCAGCGGTGAATCACTGTATTTCCAGGGTGGTTTGCTACCCAACGCGCAGGGCTGGTTGCTGTGTCTGTTGGACAATACCGCTCTGGTCCTGCGGTTACAGCATGAGGAACGCCGACGTCAGGTGCTGGATTTCTCGGTGAGCCAGGCCATACGCATGCGTGAGGCCCCGCCGGGCCATATGCATGGCCTGACCGTGGAGTGGCTGGAGGGCCTGGCGCTGCGTTTGCAGGCGCCCTGGCTTGGGCTGTTGCTGCCCGGCGGACGGAGCTGGTCGCTGTATGCCCAGTGTGGCCTGCCGGGCAGTGAGCCCTTTCCCTGGGAGGATGACGATCTGCAGTGCCTGTTGCAGAGTGCAGACCAGGCCAAGCCTCAGGTATGGCTGTGCCGGAGAAGCACTGAGCGTGCCTGGCTGGTCCCCTATCGGGAGCATGATGGTGTCCAGGCCTGGCTGGTGATTGCCGGAGTGGACACCCAGCGCCAGGTACCTTTCTTCACTGAGGCGGACTGGGTCGCCATGCTGATGTTGTTCGCTGCCCCGCTGAGCTCGAGCGTGCGCCACTTGACATTACAGCGGAGCCTGCAGCGCCATGCTGTAGTGCAGCAGATCCTGGATAGCGGTTGGTGGGAGTTTCACGCCTCGACCCAGCGCATCAGCCTGGCACCGAGCCTGGCCGCGATGCTGGGCTTGCAGTTGGACGCCGCCGGCACCCTGGCGCTGGAAGACGCCCTGGCCATGCTCGCTCCGCTTGATCGTGAGCAGATAAGATGGCGACTGGAAGGGGCAGTAGAGCGGGGCCAGGCCTTCAGTCAAGTGGTTCGTCTGCGTAGCGCCGATGGGGAGGAGCACTGGTTCCGCTTACGCGCCGAGGCGCTGGGCAAGCGCGAGCGTAAGGTGATCGGCTACGCGATCAACATCAGCGACCTGCGCCAATTGCAGGCCGAGACCGCGACCGCCAGGGCGCGGTTGGAAGGGCTGCTGGACAATGCGCCGGCGGTGATCTTCGTGCAGCGCTACGAGGGCGGTGCGCTGACCTTCGAGTTCTGCAGCGCCAGCCTGTCTCGCTTGCTGGGCTGGACGTTGAAGGACCTGCAGGACAACAGCTTCGCCAGCTTTATCCATCCGGACGACCGGGACCTGTATTACGACCGCACGCGAACCCTGTTGCAGACCGGCTATGCCAGCAGCCGCTATCGGGTCAGGGATCGTCAACATGCCTGGCACTGGCTGCTGGATGAAGCCAAGCTGCTGCGTGACGCCGAGGGCACTCCGGTCGAAGTGGTCGGGCTGCTGATGGATGTGACCGAGGCCACCCAGGCTTCGGAAAAGGTACGCAAGAGCGAGGAACGTTATCGGATTCTGGTCGAGGACTCGCCCGCCATTATCTGCCGCTACCTGCCCGACCTGACACTGACCTTCGCCAACCGTCCCATGGTCGAGGCCCTGGGGTTGGAGGACGCACCGTTGGAGGGTATCGATCTGGGGCAGTTCCTGTTACCCGAAGACCGCCAGGCGGTGTTGCGGCGCCTGGCACGCATGACGCCGGAGGCTCCGGTGAGCAATATGGAGTTCTGCCCGCAGTTGCCGGGCAAACGCCGTGCCTGGTGGGTATGGGTCGAGCGTGGTGTCTTCGATGAGGAGGGCCGGTTGATCGAGGTGCAGGCAGTCGGGCGTGACGATACGGAAATCCATGATGCGCGGGAGCAGATGTACCAAAGCGCGAAGATGGCCACCCTCGGGGAAATGGCCACCGGGCTGGCGCACGAGATGAATCAGCCTCTGACGGTGATGCGCATGGCGCTGACCAATCTCGGCAAGCGCCTGGATAATGACGGAATGACCATCGAATACCTCAGGGAAAAGCTCAAGCGGGTGGAGAACCAGGTAAATCGAGCATCGAAGATCGTCGATCATGTGCGCATATTCGGACGTCGCTCGGAGAGCCGGGGTGTGTTGTTCGATCCCGTAAAATCGCTGGAGGAGGCGGTATCCCTGGTATATGAAGGGATGCTGCAGAAAGGCATCGCTCTGGAAATGGAACTGTCACCCGTGGGCGTTATCAAGGGCCATCATGACCGTCTGGAGCAGGTGCTGATCAACCTGCTGTTGAACGCGCAGTACGCGGTGAATGAGCGTCGCAACCGCGAGCCTGATCATCAGCCCTGGGTCAAGGCCCGTGCCAGGGAGCGTGGAGGTACGGTGATCATCGAGATTGAAGACAATGGTGGAGGGATCAGCCCGGAACTGCTGCACCGGGTGTTCGAGCCCTTCGTTACCACCAAGCCGGTGGGTGAAGGTACGGGACTTGGCCTGTCGGTCAGTTACGGCATCATCCACCAGATGCGTGGCGAGCTCGCGGTGGAAAATACCGGGCAGGGAGCGCGCTTTTCCATAGCGTTGCGGGCGCGGGGTGTGGACCAACCCGAGCTCCAACTGGGGGGGATTGAAAGATAAAGCATGCTGTTGCCGGTCATATGGATGGGTAATGCTGTGGCATTTTTTGGGGAGCGTCGGCTATGCGGCAGGTATTGCGCAGGCTGGTGACGCTCGGGTCAATCATTCGTTGAAGAGTGAGCCTCCGGTGAAAAAGATTCTATTGATTGATGACGATGAGGATATTCTGATCGAGCTGGAGGAGTTGATGGTACAGCTTGGTTTTTCTTGCCTGTGCGCACACAACGCCAGTGAGGCGCTGGCCGCGCTGGACCAGCATGCGGATATCCAGCTCATCATTTCCGACCTGCGCATGCCGGACCAGAGTGGTCTGCGCCTGCTGCAGATACTGGCCGAGCATAACGAGGGGAAGGACAGCGTACCGGTGATCATCACCTCGGGTCACGCTGACATGGACGATGTGATCACCCTGTTCCGCAATGGCGCGGTGGACTTTCTGCCCAAGCCGATCCACTACGACCATCTGGTCAGCGTGCTGCAGAAGCTGTTCCCGGAGCGCCCGATGAGCTGATCGTTCAGGGTCTGCTCCGAATGGTGTTTACTTGAGGTTTCTGCGTATGGCCCGGACAACCTGAGCCTCGGCGAGGGCCGAGGATTCATTCAAGATGTTGAATCATAAATTATCCGTACGTTGATCATCGGTGCGCTAGAATGGCCGCAATCCTGCGTTTTTCAGCGTTCTTGGTCTGGCTATTGGCCTGCTTGACAAGCGCAGGCCGGGTTGGCCGGGTGGAGTTGGCGGTAACATGAATGATTTGAATAAAGTACTGATTGTCGACAATGAGCTGTTCATTGTCGAAGAGTTGAAGGAGTTTCTGGAGTCGCATGGAATGGTGTGCGTCAGCTGTATTGATGCCACAGAGGCTATCAAACTGTTCCATGAAGATGAGGGTATTGGTCTGGTGTTGAGCGACTACCGGATGCCGGGTATCAATGGTATCGAGCTGATCCGGACGCTGGACAGAACCAAGCCCAAGGAGCGGCCTTTCGAGAGCATTCTGTTTACCGGTGACGCCGACAAGGAAGACGTCATCGATGCCTTGCGTGCGGGTATTTCCGACTACTACCAGAAGCCATTGGATCTGCAGGCATTGTTGGAGGGTGTCAAGCGGCTGCAAGCTGCGGTACGCCAGCGCGCTGCAGAGCAGAAGCTGGGCGCGATCGGCGATCGGCTCAAGGAAATGAGCCACTCTCTACAGGAGCTGCAACAGGGCGTGGAAACCCTGAGTGGCAACCCGCTTCCCGCCGAGCCGGAACCCGCTGCCGGCAAGCTGTCGGTGACCGACCTGCCAGGCTGTACCAAGCTATCCCCACGTCAGGTCGAAGTGGCCGAACTGCTGGCCCAGGGGCTGACCAACTACCAGATCTCCTGCGAGCTGGGAATCTCGGAAAACACCGTCAAGCTCTACGTCTCCCAGATATTGCGAGCAACCAACATGCACAACCGCACCCTGCTGGCACTGGCTTTGGGTGGGCGCCGGTAGTTGTTGAAGTACGGGCGAGCACCAACTCAATGAGTGGCGCTTAACCTGGGTTGTCGAGCGCCTGCTCGACGACGGCTTCTGAGGGGCTGCAGGTGCCGCAGGCGTAGCGCAGGTGCGCTACACCCCGGGACTATAGGCGGATGGTGGAGCGGCCGCGAAGGGTGGTATTGCCGTCCTCGTCCTTGGGCAGGCTGGGGATGTCGACACCGAATACGGTCAGTATCGGGATGATGGCGCTGTTCTTGTTATATTCACGTTGCAAGCAGATATTGAGATGATAGCGGGGTAGGGCGAAAGGTTCCGAGCGGACTTCCAGATAGTGCCCCAATGACTTGCCGTTCATATCGGACAGAGCCACCCAGCCACCCTCCGAATCCGGTGCCGGACAGTCGCCCTGTATCCAGTCCCTGGGCAGCCAGCTGTCACTAACAACGTCATGCACCTGCTGGTTGATACGCGCAATATATTGCCTAGTCGGCAGGTCGGGGCTGACCCGAACTGTTGACCTGGCCGCATCAGCACTGACTTGTTTGAAACTCAGCGTCAGCAGAAACGGGATGCTGTAGGCGATGATGGCATACAGCACGACAAAGAAAACCATAAACAACACAGCAAACTCGATAGCTACCGCACCGCGCTGTTTATCTTTGATGAGGTTTTTTCGAGTACACCGGTTCATCTTACTAACCTTGGGGCTCCGCAGCTTGCATCATGTACGGTAACTTTGCTTTGGCCGATCTTGAGACCTAGCAGATCGTCGAGAATAGGGGTGAGGATGTGTTGTCCAACGAAATCTAAGAGGTCTTTTAGAGGCTCTATAATTAAAATTAATACTCCTTGTAGAAGTGGGTTGGTAACCTTGCTTAGACAGAGTCCGAAGATACATACATCAAGTGAGGCTGAACTGGATTTTGATTGTAGCGACTCGACTAAAGAGTTCTCAACGCAGTCTGTAGTGTAGTTTTTTCCGCTGCAAACATTGTCTGCTACAGTATCTCTCCAGTTATCGGGCATGGGTTTTTTACCTAGGTCGATACAGGCTAAAAATGGAATGCATAGGGGTAAGGCGGGGTTATCCCAGTTAAAACCATCATTTTTCAGCTTCCCTTTTATCTTGTCTAGCTGCGAGACTGTATACTTTCCACCGTTTTCTGGTTGGATCTCAGATGTATAGCTAGTTGCAATGTTTTTAGCCATTTCCGCCGTAATAGAGTCTGGTATATTATGGGAGACGAGGGTTAGTTCTAAAAGCTCATCTACAATATCTTTTACCAAAGTTCCGGCGGGCAGTTCGTTTGACTTGCCGAGCTCTGTGCTGGGTAAGTTGGTAAGGTCAAACGATAGCAGGTCATCTGTTGGGTTTTTGAGTACCGGCAAAGCTATGCTGCCTCTTACCAAGCTGATGCCGAGTGCCGTTGCCAAGGTTGCATCTTCTACGCTACCGAGGCAGCTGGAGCGGGTAGACCACATGGTACTCTCTGGCATATCTCCGATGCAGATATCCGCTATGGAGCCTGTGGTTTCTATTTCGGCTTCGGGATTGGGGCCATCGCAAGTCAGCTTGGTCAATTCAGCAGTTGCGTTCGTGATTTCGATGATAACTGGCAGGCGGATACGAGTACCCAGTGCGTCAAGAAGACCGCCAACTAGCAGAGTATCACTAGTGTCAGTGTCTATTAGTAGCCTGATTTGTGCATTATGGGCTGTGGTGCCAACTGGGCCAATGCCTATGGACGGTGGCTCGACAATGCCTGCTTGTACTTTTATAAGACCTAGGAGACCCAAGCTATCTTCTTCGGAAGAAGCTCCGATGGATATCCCTCTGCCCTGAGCGCCAATCAGAATAGCTGTTCTGAGAATTTCTCCGAGATTGATGCGTGCATCCAGTGCTGCGCCCAGCGGACCATCAGTGTCAACGGAAATGATTCCTGGCGTTTTCTCACCATATTCGTCATAAGTGGAGAAAAGGTTTAACTTCAAATCCTCAAGTGTGGCGGGAAGCTTTACTGCTTCTACTAGGTCAACGCCAACGTCTACAGCGCTTTCTGCAATGAGCTTGATGGAGGCATCAAGTATTTGGGGGAGGGTGAACAGGTTGGCGCCTATTCCTAAGCTATCTACCAATCCCTCCGGGGTTAAGGCTTTTAAGTCCACGTTGGCGTCAACACCTAGTGCTTTCAGCAAGCCAGAGGGGGTTATGTCCACATTGGCCAGTCCATCAGAAGTAAGCAGTTTTATGGTTTCAGGGTTCAATCCAACTCCATCGAGTAGCTTGGCCAGTAATCCATCCTCATCCAGATTGAGCAATTGGGCTTCAACGGTAAACACCGCCACCGGCTCATCCCTGGCAGCCACGGCAGTGGCTTGCAGGGTAATTTCTTCCGATACGCCGCTATTGAATACACTGCCAACCTGCAGAATCAGGCTGCTGGGTACTTTGTGAGATACCGTGATTTCCACTGCCCGACCGCTAGTGTCGTTGGGTGTCGCGACGCGTAATCCTTCGGATTGCACGATATCTGCGCACTGGAGAGTCAGACCGCGTTTGCCTGTGGCAGTAAAGCCATTTGCATCAGCGTTGTCTCTGGCGTTTTTCTCGGTCAACGTCCGGTCGGTTGAGCAGTTGCCGTCCGGTAGTAACAGCAGGGCACCCAGCGCAGCAGTATCGGCTACCTTCTGCAGTTTGCGCTGTTCCATATACAAGCGGCCGCTATCCAGTACCAGCACCAGAAACATCAGCAAAACCAGCAGGGTAAAAGCGGTCATGATGCTGAATGCACCCTGTTGCCGGTGTGGGCTGGTTCCAGGAATGATGCATGTCATGGTGAATTTCCTTCCTTGGGCTGGCGCAGGATTGTCGCCTCGCCTTTGATTTCTTGCGGCAGCGCGGGGAAGCGCCAGCCGAATAGTGGAATCTGCGGGATGATGGATGAGGGCTGGGCGTGCCGAATACAGGCCGACAGTTCTGCGGAAGTCTCTTTCAGATAATGGCCGGCGGGGTATCCTTCGCAACTATGGGTCCAGACATCGGGGAGCCAGGAGTCGGCCACCACATCGCTCGCCAGTTGGCTACGTCGGGCAGCGCCGTCGGCATCATAGTTGTGCAGTATGGCTTCACGGGCTGCCTCGCCAGCAATTTCTTGATAGCTGGCCGCGAGTAGCAACGGCACAAAGTATCCCGCCATCCCGTAAAACAACATGAAAACAAGAATGAAAACAAAGGCGAACTCGATACTGGCTACACCCCGTTGCTTCGTCCCTGCTGTACGTTGTTGCATATCCTGTCCCGCTGCCAGGAAACTGCTTGGCAGGCTGTCTGAAGTCGTTGATGTGTATGGATTCTTAACGCCATCCTGCTTTATAAGGCATGCTTGTGGAGGTGGAAATAATGACTTGTGACTATGTCTTAGGTTTGGGTTCGGTGCGAACGGCGTCAGAAGGGGGCGTGCGGCGTGAATACTCAACGCGATGTCTGGGTTACGAAGTGAATGTGCTCATCGGCTTAGGCGAGATGTTGCCAGAACGATAAAAGGTGATTAGAATGCGCGCTCGCTTCGAGAGAGGGTGATTAGCTCAGCTGGGAGAGCATCTGCCTTACAAGCAGAGGGTCGGCGGTTCGATCCCGTCATCACCCACCACTCGGGGTAACGCGCAGCGGTAGTTCAGTTGGTTAGAATACCGGCCTGTCACGCCGGGGGTCGCGGGTTCGAGTCCCGTCCGCTGCGCCATATATGAAGCCCTCGCATCATCCGATGCGGGGGCTTTTTCGTTTCCGTCCCCCGCAACTGATAGACTCGGTCAGCTATTGTGTTGCCACCGGGGAATCGGGATGAGTCTTTCGCTGTTCAATCGTTATACCTTCTTCATTGTCTGCATCGTCTTCACTCTGATCACCATACCGCTGCTGGGCAGTGTCGGCTGGCTGTGGCCGCTGACGCTGATCGCGGCGGCGCTGAGTCTGCTGGGGATCTACGATCTGTTGCAACCCAATCACGCGGTGCGGCGCAATTATCCGATTCTCGGCAACGTCCGTTATCTGGTGGAGAGCATTCGCCCGGAGATCCGTCAGTATCTGATCGAGAGTGATAACGAGCAGTTGCCGTTTTCCCGCACCCAGCGCTCGCTGGTGTATGCCCGGGCCAAGAATGAGACCTCGGATCGGCCATTCGGCACGCTGAAGGATGTCAATCAGATCGGCTACGAGTTCATCAGCCACTCGATGTTGCCAGTGGTGCCGGGCAACCCTGACGAGTTCCGCGTGCAGGTCGGCGGGCCGCAGTGCCTGCAGCCGTGTTCGGCGTCGATTTTCAATATCTCGGCGATGAGCTTCGGCTCGCTCAGTGCCAATGCGATTCTGGCGCTGAACAAGGGGGCGCAGTTGGGCGGTTTCGCCCACGATACCGGGGAGGGCAGTATCAGCCCTTACCATCTGCAGCACGGCGGCGATCTGATCTGGGAATTGGGCAGCGGCTATTTCGGTTGCCGGGACGAGAATGGTGCCTTCGATCCGCAGCGTTTCGCCGAGCAGGCCAGCCGGCCGCAGGTGAAGATGATCGAGATCAAGCTGAGTCAGGGGGCCAAGCCGGGGCATGGTGGCATTCTGCCGAAGCACAAGATCACCGCTGAAATCGCCGTGACCCGGGGCATTCCCCGGGACCGCGACTGTGTTTCACCGGCGCGGCACGCCACTTTCTCCACGCCCGTCGAGCTGTTGCGCTTCATCCAGCGGCTGCGCGAGCTGTCCGGTGGCAAGCCGGTCGGCTTCAAGCTGTGCCTGGGCCATCCCTGGGAGTTCATGGCGATCGCCAAGGCCATGCTGGAAACCGGCATTGTGCCGGACTTCATCGTGGTGGACGGCAAGGAGGGCGGCACTGGCGCCGCACCGCTGGAGTTTTCCAACCATATTGGTGTGCCACTGCGTGAGGCGGTGATGTTCGTGCATAACACCCTGGTGGGTGTCGGCTTGCGCGAGCAGATTCGCATCGGTGCCAGCGGCAAGCTGATCAGTGCCTTCGATATCGCCTCGGTACTGGCGATCGGTGCCGACTGGGCCAATTCCGCGCGTGGCTTCATGTTCGCCATCGGCTGCATCCAGTCGATGTCTTGCCATACCAATCAATGCCCAACCGGCGTCGCCACCCAGGACCCGCGCCGCCAGCGCGCCCTGGTGGTACCGGACAAGGCGCAACGGGTCTACAACTTCCATCGCAGTACCATGCATGCGCTATCCGAGATGCTCGCGGCGGCGGGTCTATCGCATCCGGCGCAACTGGAGCCGCGGTTCCTGGTGCACCGGCTGTCGGCCACCGAGATCAAGCTGTATTCGCAGATGCATGTGTTTCTCACGCCGGGTGCCCTGCTCAGCGGCGAGGTGGAGGGAGAGTTCTACAACCGCATGTGGTCAATGGCGCGGGCTGACAGTTTCGAGCCAGTGGCGCCGATGGCGGCCAGTTAGTTTTGCTGACCGGCAGGCGCTGAAGTTAAGACATTTTCCGCGCTTGGCTTTATCCTAGCGAGGCATTGGCAATCAGCAAGGCCGTGATATGTCATTGCTGGCACGATCAATGCAGATAATTCATGTAAACGGGCGTGGCCCGGTACTGGCGACGGAATTTTGTCATGGCGAGAAATCAGGCAGGGGCTCAAGAACCGGCTCCGCAGGCAGCGGCAGCAGGTAATCGCAAACTCCTCATCTTGATCTGTGTCGGTTTGCTGGCGCTGTTGTTGTCGGCCGGCGGGCTGGCGTATGCATTGCTGTCGAACCGTGACAGTGGCGGCGCGGCACCGGTAGCGCAGGAGCCGGCCAAGCTGCCGGCGCTGTACCAGCCGCTGGAGCCGGCCTTCACCGTCAACTATGCTCACGGCGGCAGGCAGCGCTACATGCAGGTCAATGTGGTGCTGATGGGGCGTGATCCCCAGGCAATGGCCGCAGCGGCCGAACACCTGCCGCTGATCCGCAACCAACTGGTGATGTTGTTCAGCAGTGCGGATTTCGACCAATTGATGACCGCAGAAGGCAAGGAGGCACTGCGCGAGCAGTCTACCCTTGCGGTACAGACCCTGATGGATCAGGAACTCGGCAAGCCGACCATCGAGTCGGTACTGTTTACCAACCTGGTTCTGCAATAGGAAAACAATTATGGCGGTTCAGGATCTGCTGTCCCAGGATGAAATCGATGCGCTGTTGCACGGCGTTGACGAGGGTGTCATCGATAGCGAGCAGGACAGCGAGCCGGGCTCGGTCAAGAGTTACGACCTGACCAGTCAGGATCGCATCGTGCGTGGGCGCATGCCGACGCTGGAAATGATCAACGAGCGTTTTGCCCGCTACACCCGTATCAGCATGTTCAACCTGTTGCGCCGCTCGGCGGATGTGTCGGTGGGTGGTGTGCAGGTGATGAAGTTCGGCGAATACGTGCATACCCTGTACGTGCCGACCAGTCTCAACCTGGTGAAGATGAAGCCGCTGCGCGGCACTGCGCTGTTCATCCTGGATGCGCGCCTGGTATTCAAGCTGGTCGACAACTTCTTCGGCGGTGACGGTCGGCACGCCAAGATCGAGGGGCGCGAGTTCACCCCGACCGAGCTGCGGGTGGTACGCATGGTACTGGAGCAGGCCTTCGCCGATCTGCGCGAAGCCTGGCAGGCGGTCAAGGATGTGCAGTTCGAGTACGTCAACTCGGAAGTCAACCCGGCCCTGGCCAACATCGTCAGCCCCAGCGAGGTGGTGGTGGTATCGACCTTCCACATCGAACTCGACGGCGGTGGCGGCGAGATGCATGTGACCATGCCCTATTCGATGATCGAGCCGTTGCGTGAAGTGCTGGACTCGGGGGTGCAATCGGATGTGGACGAACATGATGAGCGCTGGGTGCGTGCCCTGCGCGAGGAAATCACCGCTGCCAGGGTACCCTTGAGCGCTACCGTGGTGCGCCGCGAGCTCAAGCTGCGCGACCTGCTGAGCATGCAGGCCGGCGACGTGATTCCGGTGGAAATGCCTGAGCACATGGTGATGTGCGCCAATGGCGTGCCGACCTTCAAGGCGCGGCTCGGCTCGGTCAAGGGCAATCTGGCATTGCAGATTCTGGGGCCGGTCACGCGTCCGCGCTGAGCGCCCCGAAACCGCGGTATTCCGCGTACTACAGGTAAATGAGGATCAGGCAAGATGGCTGAGGACAGAAAGGACGAGATCAGTCCGGAAGAACAGGCGCTGGCCGATGAATGGGCCGCCGCGCTGGATGAGGCAGGCAACGCCAGTCAGGATGACATCGATGCCATGCTGGCGGGCAACACCTCCAAGCCGCTGCCGATGGAGGAGTTCAACGCGCCGGAGCGCCAGTCCGGCGGTGATCTGTTCGGTGGTGCCGAAGGGCCGAACCTGGATGTGATCCTGGATATTCCGGTGACCATCTCCATGGAGGTGGGTAATACCGACATCACCATCCGTAACCTGCTGCAGCTCAACCAGGGCTCGGTGGTGGAACTCGACCGCCTGGCCGGCGAGCCGCTGGACGTGAAGGTCAATGGTACGCTGATCGCCCATGGCGAGGTGGTGGTGGTCAACGAGAAATTCGGCATTCGCCTGACGGATGTGATCAGCCAGTCCGAACGTATCAAGAAGTTGAGCTGATATGCGGTTGTTGCGCTGGCTGACAGCCGTTTCACTGCCTGGGCTGTCATTGCCCCTGGCCGCCGCCCCGACTGCCGCGGACGGCGCTGCCGGTACGCAGCTGTTCAGCCAGTTGGCCCAGTTGGGCGTGGGGCTGATCATCGTGGTCGGGCTGATCTTCGTGCTCGGTTACCTGATGCGCCGGGTCGGACCGCTGGCACCGCAGGGCGGGCAGCATATCCGGGTGATCAGCAGCTACCCGCTGGGGCCGCGCGATCGCCTGGCGCTGGTCGATGTCGGTGGCCAGCAGTTGCTGCTGGGCATTTCACCGGGCCGTATCAGTACCCTGCATGTGTTCGCTGAGCCGGTAGCCGACGCTGCGGATGGGGCTGGCAACAGTGATTTTGCCCGCAAGCTGCAGGCCCTGCTCAAGCGGGAGGACAAGCCATGATGCGCTGGAGCCTGTTGTTGCTGGGCCTGTTGGCGCCGATGGCCTTCGCCCAGACCGCGGCCGATCCGCTGAGCCTGCCGGCGATTACCCTGAGCACCGATGCGGAGGGGCAGCAGACCTATTCGGTCAGCCTGCAGATTCTGCTGTTGATGAGCGCACTGACGTTCATCCCGGCCTTTGTCATGATGATGACCAGCTTTACCCGCATCATCATCGTCTTCGCCATCCTGCGTCAGGCGCTGGGGTTGCAATCCACCCCGTCGAGCCAGATCCTGGTCGGTCTGGCGCTGTTCCTGACTCTGTTCGTCATGGCACCGGTGTTCGAACGCATCAATGAGAGCGCCCTGCAGCCCTACCTGAACGAGCAACTGGCACCACAGCAGGCGCTGGAACAGGCCAGCGTACCGTTGCGCGAATTCATGCTGGCGCAGACCCGGGAAACCGACCTGGAACTGTTCGTGCGGCTGGCGCAACGCACCGACCTGACCGGCCCGGAAGAGGTCCCTTTCCATATCCTGGTGCCGGCATTCGTCACCTCCGAGCTGAAGACCGCATTCCAGATCGGTTTCATGATCTTCATTCCATTCCTGGTGATCGATCTGGTGGTGGCCAGTGTGCTGATGGCGATGGGTATGATGATGCTGTCGCCGCTGATCATTTCATTGCCATTCAAGATCATGCTGTTCGTGCTGGTGGATGGCTGGGCGCTGATCATCGGCACCCTGGCTGCCAGTTTCGCCGTGACGTAAGGAGATTCCATGACCCCCGAAGTCGCTGTCGACCTGTTTCGCCAGGCCCTGTGGCTGACCACCGTGATGGTGGCGGTGATCGTGGTGCCGAGCCTGCTGGTCGGTCTGATGGTCGCGGTGTTCCAGGCCGCCACCCAGATCAACGAGCAGACCCTGAGCTTTCTGCCGCGCCTGCTGTTTACCTTCATGACCATGATCGCGCTCGGCCCCTGGTTGGTACGGCAACTGATCGAATTCACCGAACAGTTGTACCGTAACATTCCCGGGCTGATCGGCTGATGATCGAGCTGGCCGGCAGCGACATCGGCCGCTGGGTGGCCGGCTACCTGTGGGTGCTGTTCCGCATCGGGGCGTTGCTGATGACCATGCCGGTGATAGGTACGCAGTTGCTGCCGATGCGTATCCGCATGTATCTGGCGTTGGCGCTGACCTTGCTGGTGGCGCCGCAGATCAGTGACGTGCCGCACCTCGAGCCGCTGGCACTGAGCACCTGGGTGGTGATCGCCGAACAGATCCTGATCGGCGCGGCGATGGGCTTTCTGCTGCAGTTGCTGTTTCAGATCCACGTGGTGGCCGGGCAGATCATCGCCATGCAGATGGGCCTGGGCTTTGCCTCGATGAACGACCCGGCCATGGGTATTTCCGTGGCGGTGGTGGCACAGGTGTTCACCATGCTGGTGACCCTGCTGTTCCTGGCGATGAACGGGCATCTGGTGGTGATCGAGGTGCTGGTCGAGAGCTTCACCACGCTGCCCATCGGCGAGACGCTGCAGGCCGGGGACTTCCATACGCTGGTGCTGCGCTTTTCCTGGGTGCTGGCCTCGGCTCTGCTGATCGGCCTGCCGGCAATCACCGCGCTGCTGATCGTCAACCTGTCCTTCGGCGTGATGATGCGCGCCGCACCGCAGTTGAACATCTTTTCCATCGGCTTTCCGCTGACCCTGGTGTTCGGTCTGTTCATCCTCTGGGTATTGCTCAGCAGTACCGCGGGGCAATATCACCTGCTGGCTTCCGATACGCTGATCTGGCTGCGGGACATGGTGAGGGCGCGCTGATGGCCGAAGACAGCGGTCAGGAACGCACGGAAGACCCCACGGCGAAACGCCAGAAGGAATCCCGCGAGAAGGGCCAGGTAGCCCGTTCCAAGGAGCTGAACACGCTGGCGGTGGTGATGGTTGCCGCCGTGGGCCTGCTGATGCTTGGCCCGGAGATGGCGCGCAAGCTGATGGACCTGATGGTCTACAACTTCACCCTGGAGCGCGAGGTGCTGTACAGCACCGATAGCATGGGGCTGCACCTGCTGACTTCCATACGCCAGGGCTTCGGCGCCCTGGGGCCGCTGTTGCTGATGCTGCTGGTTGCCGCGCTGGTCGGTCCGGTGCTGCTCGGTGGCTGGCTGTTCAGTGCCAAGCTGCTGGTGCCCAAGGGCGAGCGGCTGAACCCGCTGGCCGGGCTCAAGCGCATGTTCTCGATCAAGGCGCTGGTCGAACTGCTCAAGGCGCTGGCCAAGTTCCTGGTGGTGCTGGCCATGGCCCTGGTGGTGCTGCGCATGCGCAAGGATGATCTGCTGGCTCTGGGCAACGAGGCGCTGCCGGGGGCGATCTTCCACAGCGGCTGGGTGCTGGGTACCTCGCTGTTGCTGCTGGCCAGTTCATTGATCCTGATCGCCGCGGTGGATGTGCCATTCCAGATATGGGACAACAAGCAGAAGACGCGCATGACCAAGCAGGAAGTGCGCGACGAGTACAAGGATTCCGAGGGCAAGCCGGAGGTCAAGTCGCGGGTGCGCCAGCTGCAGCGGGAGATGGCCGAGCGGCGGATGATGGGTGAAGTGCCCAAGGCCGATGTGGTCATCACCAACCCGACGCATTACGCGGTGGCACTGAAATATGACCCGGTGCACTCCGGCGCGCCGGTGGTGGTGGCCAAGGGGGCGGACTTTCTGGCGCAGAAGATCCGTGAGGTCGCTACCGAACATGAGGTGATCGTGCTGGAATCGCCGCCGCTGGCGCGGGCGGTATTCTACAGCACCGAGCTGGAGCAGCCGATTCCGGCGGGCCTGTATCTGGCCGTAGCCCAGGTATTGGCCTATGTTTACCAGGTGCGCCAATTCCAGGAGGGCAAGGGCAAGCGCCCCGGCCCGATGCCGGAGCCGCCGATTCCGGATGATCTACGTCGGGATGAGTGAGAAAGCTCCGGATTGTCGCGCCCCTGCGCGGCGACAGGATGGCGCTGGCTTGGAGGTCGCAGGCGTAGCGCAGGGGCGCTACACCCCGAAAGTATGCGCTTGGTTCGGGTTATCGCGCCGCCGCGCGACGACAGGGTGGTGCTGGCTGGGAGGTTGCAGGCGTAGCGCAGGGGCGCTACACCCCGAAAGTATGCGCTTGGCTCGGGTTGTCGCGCCCCTGCGCGACGACAGGATGGCGCTGGCTGGGAGGTTGCAGGCGTAGCGCAGGGGCGCTACACCCCGAAAGTATGCGCTTGGTTCGGGTTGTCGCGCCCCTGCGCGACGACAGAGTGATGCTGGCCGGGAGTTCGCAGGCGTAGCGCAGGGGCGCTACACCCCGAAAGTATGCGTCTTGGCTCGGGTTGTCGCGCCCCGCGCGACGACAGGATGGCGCTGGCTGGGAGGTCGCAGGCGTAGCGCAGGGGCGCTACACCCCGAAAGTAGGCGCTTGGTTCGGGTTGTCGCGCCCCTGCGCGACGACAGGGTGATGCTGGCTGGGAGTTCGCAGGCGTAGCGCGAGCGCGCTACATTCGGAACAGGTTTATCATCCGTAGGTGATCCTCAATAAACAGGAGCAGATTGATGTCCGAGAGTTCGCGGGTTTCGTTGTTCGCCGTTATCGCGGCGGCCCTGCTGGCGTTGGCGCTGGCCTTCATGGCGGTGAGCATCAAGACCGGCCTGCTGCAGTTCCGCGATGCCGACCGGGTGGTGAGCGTCAAGGGCCTGGCCGAGCGTACCGTGGAGGCGGATCTGGCGCTGTGGCCGATCAATTTCACGGTGATGGGCGACAGCCTGGATGCACTGCAGGGAGATATCGAGACCCAGCAGGACCTGATTCGCTCCTTCCTGCTGCTCAAGGGCTTCGAGGAAGGCGATCTGCAGTTGTCGATGCCGAAGATCACCGATCAGCACGCCAACCTGTATGGCTCGAACATGCCGCCGCAGCGCTACCGCGCCGAAGTGACCGTACTGGTGCGCACCGGGGATATCGAACGGGTCAAGAGCGGCATGCAAAGCGTGGGTGACCTGGTCAAGTCCGGTGTCGCGCTGACCCAGAGTTATGAGCACCAACCGCAGTTCATCTTCACCCAGCTCAATGCGATCAAGCCGGAGATGATCGCCCTGGCCACCCAGGAAGCCCGTGCCGCGGCGGACCAATTCGCCCGCGATGCCGGGGCCGAGGTGGGCAGTATCCGCCGCGCTTCCCAGGGCTACTTCAGCATCGAGGATGTCGATCCCTACACGCCCGAAACCAAGAAGGTGCGGGTAGTGACCAGCGTCGACTATATCCTGCGCTGAGCTGGCTCCGGCACTGAGGCGACAAAGCGGCTGATCCGTTCGGGCCAGTCGCTCAGTTGCTGGATGTTTTCGGCGACCACCAACTGCGCCTGCGGCAGATGCTCGGCCAGCAGTTCGGCGCCGCGCATCGGGTGCAACGGGTCGTCATGCCAGGCCAGGATCAGTGTCGATATCGACAGTTCGGCCAGGCGCTGCAGTGGGGGCAAATCGGATTCCGCGGCGCCGAGCAGTACCGCCTGCAACACCTGGGCATCGAACCCGGCCATGGCTATGCGGCTCAACTCGCCCATCTGGGGCTGAGCCTGACGCAGCCACGGGGGCAGGGTAGAGTCGCCTGCCGCCAGACGCACCAGCGAAGCCAGGCCGCGCCGATCGATCAGCTCTGCCATCTGCCGCGAACGCCGTGCCTGTCCGGGGCGCTGCTCCCAGGCACAGGGTGGCAGCGCCAGCACCAGATGACTGACCTGCTCAGGCGCCATGACAGCGGCGTGCAACGCGGTGGCGCACCCCATCGACTGCCCACCCAGGGCAAAGCGCGGCTGACCGCTGTGTCGTTGGGCAATCTCCAGCATGTCCTGCGCCAACCGCGGCCAGCGGTAGCGGGCTGCCTCGCTGCTGCCGGTGGAGCGGCCATGGCCGCAGGCGTCATAGCGTATACGGCGGATCAGTTGCGTTCCGGGGTGGTGGAACCAGCCGCTGGCATCCTCAAGGGCGATGCTGCCCATCTGCCCGTGCCCCCAGATCAGCGGCCAGCCTTGCCCCTGTATGACGCTATGCAGCATGGATGCTCCAGTGATTGATGTCAGAGTTGGCCAGCATAATCCATGGCATCAATAAGCGCAGCGTGAACTGACAGCGCTGGCCGTGCGTAATAGACTGGGCCACCTCGTTTTTCAGGAATGTTCTGCACATGACGTTGTTGCCTTGGTCTCACCCATCCTCCGCCGGCTTCACCCTGCGTGGCTGGCACTCGGCCCCCAGTGGCAAGCCGCTGCTGCATTTCATTCACGGTAACGGCTTCTGCTGCCGCACCTACGAGCCGATGCTGGCACAGCTGGCTGAGCATTTCGATCTCTGGTTGTGTGACATGCAGGGCCATGGCGAAAGCGAACATGGTGGCGCCTTCGTTGGCTGGAACCGCAATGCGGAACTGGCGGTGGAGGCATTTACCGCCGGGCGCGGAATATTCGGTGAGGTACCGCGGTATGCCTGCGGTCACAGCTTTGGCGGCGTGTTGAGCAGTCTGATACTGGCCGAGCATCCCGAACTGTTTCAGCGTGCGGTGCTGCTGGACCCGGTGCTGTTCCCGCGCCGCCAGCTCCTGCTGCGGCATATGCTCGGTTGGCTGCTGCGCAACCCCATGGCCGAAGGCGCCCGTAACCGGCGGCGGCACTGGCCGGACCGCGAGGCAGTATTCGAGCGCTTTCAGGGGCGTGGCATCTTCCGCGGTTGGGAGACGGCGGCATTGCAGGCGCATATCCAGCATGCGCTGCGTGACGAGCCGGGGCAGGGCGTGGTCCTCCGGTGCGAGCCCGGCCGCGAGGCCGAGGTATTCGAGTCCTGGCCGCGTGGTCTGTGGCAAGCACTGGGGCGGATACGCACACCGGTGCGGTTGATCCATGGTGATCATACCTATCCCTTCGTCCGCCAGTCCGCCGCCCGGCTGGCGGCAGCCAATGCCCATGTCAGCGTCGAACAGTTGCCGGGCGGGCATTGCTTCATGCAGGAGCATTCGCAATTGACGGCGCAGCGGGTGAAGGCGTTTCTGCTCGCCGGGGAGTGAGTCGGGAGGGGCTCTGGTCGTACCTCTGGCTGTGCTATCGCGGCAGGCGGTCCGACGCTGCTCCCACTGGGACAAGGACATCAATCCCGTCGTCGAGCAGGCGCTCGACAACCCTGGGGTAGGAGCGGCGCCTCGCCGCAATGGGGGCTATCAGAAGCTCCACTGGCTGCCATCAGGCAGCCACTATCACATCCCCATGGTTCTCCGGCTCGATCAGTGCGCGGTGCAGTGCGACCACGGCGGCGTCGTAGTCTTCCTCGTTGATGATGCACTGCATCTCCACCTGGCGGATCGACTGATGGATGGCCTGGATGCTGATGTCGGCTTCGGCCAGCGCTGCCACGGTCTTGGCCAGGATGCCCTTGACCTTGAGGTCGGAGCCGATGGCCGAGACGATGGCGATGTTGTGGACATGCACCTCGGCCATCGGATAGCGCTCCTGGATCAGCCGGATGGCGCGGTTCATCATCTTGCGTGAGCCGGAAGCGTAGTAGGTGATGCTG
>Ga0172382_10000804_pt1 | contig 58078 bp, 48 predicted proteins | sample Leawel138RmetaG_FD_122245 | JGI IMG/M metagenome (GOLD analysis project Ga0172382, IMG submission 122245) | Leachate microbial communities from a municipal landfill in Southern Ontario, Canada - Leachate well 138R metaG | ecosystem: Engineered > Solid waste > Landfill > Unclassified | place...
ACCCCCGGCATCCAGGTGAGGCCGGGCTCGCCCCAGCCGTTCTTCCGCTTCGCCTTCTGTGCGCCACGGTTTTCCGGGTGGACGAGTCGGTCCACGTACAGCAGCCCTTCGAGGTGATCGAACTCATGTTGCAGGATTCGGGCGAACCATCCGCTCGCCTCAAATTCGAAGGGTTCCCCGTCTAGCCCCTGAGCCCGCAGCAGCGCACGCGGCGAGCGGCGCAGCGCGAACCGCTCACCCGGAAACGAAAGGCACCCCTCCAGTTCATCCTCACCCGGGAGCCCGGGCTCGGGTGGAGTGATCCACAGTTGCGGGTTGATCGCGACCCCGCGCGCCGGGGCCTCGTCTTGATCCTCGTACACCCATACGAAGACTTGCCGACCAACACCCACCTGCGGCGCCGCGAGCCCGACGCCCGGTGCGGCGTCGCAGGTTTCGAACATGTCACGGACGAGGTCTCGTAAGTCGTCATCGAACGCGGTAACGGGTTCGGCGGGGCGGTGGAGCACGGGCTCCCCGCAGATCGTGATCGGGAGAACAGCCATACTGAAAAGCCTATGGCATCGGCTGGGCCGGGTAGACTGGACGATCGGTTGCGGGGCGGAACCTGAGCAACGGCGAGGGATCCCTAACGAACAAGATCGTCCACAGGAGCATCCCGCAGATACAAGGAGGACCCATCGTGTCGAACACCCCGGCCGAGCAGATCGTCTGGATCGATTGCGAGATGACCGGCCTCGACGTCGACCGCGATGGCTTGTGCGAGATCGCTGTCATCGTGACCGACTTCGATCTCAACCCGCTCGACCCCGGCTTCGAGGTTGTCATCAATCCGGGCCCCGCAGCACTCGAGCATATGGGAGACTTCGTGCGTTCGATGCACGAAACGTCGGGTCTCCTCCCCCGCATCGAACAGGGGCTCGCGCCGGAAACGGCTGAAGCGCAGGTGCTCGACTACATCAATCGCTTCGTCGGCCCGGGGCGCAGACCACTCGTCGCCGGAAACACGATCGGTATGGACCGTCGCTTCATTGCGAAGTATCTGCCGAAGCTCGAGGAGCGGCTGCACTATCGCAGCATCGACGTCTCGACGATCAAGGAGCTCGCGCGCCGCTGGTATGTTCCCGCATATTTCGGTGCGCCGGAGAAGGCCGGCGGGCATCGGGCGCTCGCCGACATCGCGGAATCGATCCAGGAGCTGGCTTATTTTCGTGAGGCCGTCATGGTGTCGGGCCCCGGACCGGATAAGAACGTAGCGGCCGACATCGCCCTCCGCGCAGGCAAGCGCTACGCCCCATACATTAACGTCGCTGACGGTGCCCCCGAGCAGGCGACGGAGAGCACCGCCGAGGTCTCCCCGTGACGGCTGCGTAACAGCGGCGCATGTGCGCTCGGGCACTGCCCAGTGAGGCACGAAACCCCCTGACCACGGTGTTACACACCTTGGTCAGGGGGTTTTCGTTGTTCGCGTGCGCGGAGGGGGACTTGAACCCCCACGCCCTAATACGGGCACTAGCACCTCAAGCTAGCGCGTCTGCCAATTCCGCCACCCGCGCGAACTGCCCGACCTCCATCGGCCGAACAGAGAATAACTTAGCACGTATCCCCACCGGGTACGAATCGCGATCGGAACTCGCGCGCGCCGGATAGGTGGGGTGTGTCACAGCTCACGGTCGCAGTCGGCGCCGAAGCAGGTCGATGCGCTTCTGCAGCTGCGTCACCGAGGCCTGAGCGACAGCTGGGCCTCCGCAGACCCGACGAAGCTCGGTATGAATATCCTTATGCGGCTCCCCCGAGACTTTCGCGTACATGCCCACGAGGCTACTCAGCAGTTTCCGCTGTTCTCCGAGCGTGCGGTGGAGCGCTTCCGGCGATTCGGCGCGCTCGGGCGGGTGCTCGAGCACCCCCTGCTTTCCTGCTGAGCGGCGAGCTTGCCGCGCCTGCCGCGCCTGCAGCAGCGCACGGACCTCTTGCGGTTCGAGCAGCCCCGGAAAACCCAGAAAATCTAGCTCCTCTTCGCTCTCCACCTCCGCATAGCCGCCGAATTCCGCGCCGTCGAACACTGCGCGATCGAAGTGCGCGTCAGACTCGAGCGCTTCAAACTTGAAGTCCCCGTCCTCAAGCTCCTCTGAGCCTCGGTCCTCCCGCTCGGCCTCCGCCAGGAGTGCCGCCTCTGCATCCCACATTTCCTCCGCACTCTTCGGTCCTTCGAGTACGTGATTGCGCTCCTTCTCTAACTCAGCAGCCAGCTGCATGAGTGAGGGCACGTTCGGGATGAACACGGAGGCGACCTCGCCTCGACGACGTGAACGAACGAATCGCCCGATCGCCTGCGCGAAGAACAGAGGTGTCGCTGAGCTGGTCGCGTACACGCCGACTGCGAGCCGCGGCACATCGACTCCTTCGGAGACCATGCGGACGGCAACCATCCAGCGCGAATCTCCCTTCGAGAAACTGTCGATGCGCTCCGAGGCTCCGGCGTCATCGGAAAGGATAAGCGCCACCTCTTCCCCGCTGATCTCGCGCAGTTGCTTCGCGTATGCCTTCGCCGCGGCATGATCGGTCGCAATGACGAGCCCCCCGGCATCTGGAATCTGCTGTCTCACCTCCGAGAGCCGACGGTCGGCGGCGTGGAGTACCTTCGCGATCCAGTCGCCGGCCGGGTCGAGCGCGGTGCGCCAGGCCTGCGAGGTGATGTCTTTGGTGTTGCCCTCGCCGAGGGCGGCCTCCATCTCTTCTCCCGCAGATGTTTGCCAGCGCATTTTTCCCGCATACACCATGAAGATGACGGGGCGCACGATGCCGTCGGCGAGTGCCCGTCCGTACCCGTAGTCGTAGTCCGTGAGCGAAAGCCGCGAACCGTCGCCCTGCGGCGCGTACTGCACGAAAGGGATCGGGGCCTCATCTGAGCGGAAGGGTGTTCCCGTGAGGGAGAGTCGGCGCTTGGCGCTGCCGTATGCTTCTCGAATCGCATCACCCCAGCTCAGTGCATCGCCGCCGTGGTGGACCTCATCAAGAATGACGAGCGTGTCCTCGCGTTCGGTGAGTAGCCGGTGCTGCACTGGCTTCATCGCCACCTGCGCGTAGGTCACGACGACGCCGTGGAAGTGCCTGCCATAACCGAGCCCATCGCTGTTCGCGTAGCTCGGGTTGAGTCGGATCCCTGCACGGGCTGCCGCGTCAGCCCACTGGGTCTTCAGATGCTCGGTCGGCGCGACCACCACGATCTGAGTAACGGTTCGATTGGAGCGGAGGATCGCGGCAAGTCTGAGCGCGAAGGTTGTCTTTCCCGCTCCAGGTGTCGCCGAGGCGAGGAAGTCACGGGGGCTTCGATCCAGGTAGCGTCGGATGGCTTCTTCCTGCCAGGCGCGCAGCGTACCTGCGGTGCCGTGGGCTGCGCGCTCCGGATACGCGGGTGGAAGCTGTTCGGCGGCGCTCGTTCCTGGGAGATGAAGTGCGGGGTCCGAATCTGTCACGACGCCATAGACTAGCCGGTGACGATGAAGAACAGCTCCAACGGTCGGAGCGTTTCGGAAGGAGCGAGTGATGGCTGAGGGGATCGAGCTGCCCTGGTCGCGCTTCGTGGCGCTCGGCGATTCATTCACAGAGGGGGTCGGCGATCCTGACCCCGAGAGTCCCGGTGGTCTTCGCGGATGGGCGGACCGGTTCGCGGAAGTCTTGGCGGAGCAGAGCGAAGATTTTTCCTACGCGAACCTCGCCGTCAGGGGCAAGCTCATCCAGCAGGTTGCGGAGGAACAGGTGCTGCCCGCGCTCGAGCTGCGTCCAGATCTCATCAGCCTCTGCGCTGGCGGCAACGACGTCATTCGGCCGGGCTCCGACCCTGACAGGGTCGCCGAGCAGCTGGAGTCGACCGTGGAGCGCCTGCGGGAGGGTGGCGCGACCGTCATGCTCTTCACTGGCGTCGACACCGCGTTCCAGCCCGTCTTCCGTTCCATTCGCGGCAAGGTCGCGATCTATAACGAGAATGTGCGGAAGGTCGCGCTCAGACACGACTGCATCGTGATCGATCAGTGGGCGATCGACGAACTGCAGGATGCGCGGTATTGGGCGGGCGATCGACTGCACTTGAACGCGCTCGGCCACCACACGATCGCACGGGCCGCACTACGCGCGTTGAATATTCCCAACAATCTCGAACCGCTCGACCCGCCACCCTTGCCTTTGCGCAGCTGGCGGACCGCCCGCCGTGAGGATGTGGTCTGGGCGAAGGAGCACTTGGTGCCGTGGGTGATTCGGCGCATCAAGCACGTTTCGACCGGCGATGATATCGAGCCCAAACGCCCCCAGCCGAGCACCGCACGGCGGGGCCGATACGGGGTATCGGTCACCGACCATGAGGGGTAGGGTGAGGGCATGGCAGAGATCACGAAGCAGATTGCGGACACGGTGACGAAGGTGGGCGTCGGGTCGGCATACGGTGAACCCGTTGAACTCGATGGCACCACGATCATTCCGGTAGCTGTGACCTCGTACGGCTTCGGTGCCGGCGAGGGCGGTGGTGGCGTCGATGATGCCACAGGCGAAGGTTCCGGGGGCGGGGGCGGGGGCCTCTCCATCCCCGTCGGCGCGTACGTCTCGCGAGACGGCACGACGCGCTTTGAACCGAATCTCATCGCACTTCTTGCGGTCGGGGTACCGTTCGTCTGCGTTGCAGGTCGGGCGCTCGCACGTATCATTCGGGCGCTCAAGAAGTAGTCCCGTCTCCTCAGACTCGCTGCCACGGCAGCGAGTCTTTTTTTGTTGTCCGGATTGCTACCCACGCACTAGACATCCACCATCTCATGTGTTTACCATGTGCTTCCTATGTTTATGATTGTTGAGGATCCGGAGCCTCAACTCTGACGGGAGGCACATCACTTGCGGTTCCGAATTACCCTCGTGGGCTACACCGACTCGCTCGATGTTCGAACCCGCGACGTCGCGCTGACCTCCGATGTCACTGCCACCGTCGGAGAGATTGCGTGCGTGCTCGTGCGTGCAGGAGCGGGCTCTGCGCACCTTCTCCCCATCGCAATACGGCGCTGGGCACCGCTCACATTGCGGGTAGAACGGCCGGGCGAAGCGCCGCTAATATTGGATCCCGGAGACCCGATCGCGGCCTCGGGCTTGCAGTCTGGCACACGCGTCGAGCCGGTACTCGATGCACGGCCCGGCACCGGCGTGCGGACCCGTGCGACAGTGGCCACACTCACCGTGGCTGACGGACCCCAAACCGGTGTGCGGTTTGCAGCCGTTTCCGGCCGCACCACGATCGGGCGGGAACGCGGGAGCCGAGTCGAACTGCGCGACAAACGAGTGTCTCGCCACCACGCGGCGTTAGTCGCCGACGGCGGCCGTCTTACTCTCGAGGATCTTGGGTCGGCAAACGGCACCAGTCTGACGACCACGCACAATCGGGAACAGCACAGTCGGGAACTGACACCGGGTTCCCCCGCACCAATCACAGACACAAGCACACTCATCCTCGGCGGAGTCCGTGTCAGCATCGAGCCTGCGGCACCGTCCGAGCCCGACCCTCCGCGGCGCGGTACTGTGCACCACCTGTCATCACCATTCGTTGAAGAGTCGTTCCAACCCGAATCGGTTGAGCTCCCGACACCGGTCGAGGCCTCCCGTCCCACACACTTCCCAACCATCGCACTCATCGCTCCCGCCCTGATGGGGTTGGTCCTCTTTACAGCAACGGGATCGGCCGCGAGCCTGCTCTTTATCGCGCTCTCGCCGCTTCTGATCCTCGGCGCATGGGCCAACCGGAAGTTGGAACAGAGGAGAACCCTCCGCGTCGAACAGCGGCAGTTCGCCACGGCACTCGCCGCCGCAGAACAACGGCTCGCGAAGGCCTGCGAGCACGAGCGCGCCGTGCGCGAGAGCGAGCAGCCAGATCCAGGCCACCTTCTCACGACGATCCGGGAACCGGGTCGTGAGGTGTGGTGCCGACGGCCCGAACACCGGTCCTTTCTCCGGTTCCGACTGGGGCACGCAAATCAGGCCTCCCGAACACAAGTCATCGTGCCCGCACGCAAAGACCTAGCCGGTACCGAGTGGGAGGCGGTCACAGCACTCGCAAACCGATTCGCAACCATCCCAGATGTGCCTGTGCTGGAGCGCCTTGACGAGTGCGGTGCCCTCGGAATCACAGGCCCAGTGGTCTCGACGGATGCAGTCACGCGCGCGCTTCTCGTTCAACTACTCGCTCTGCACTCCCCCGCAGTTTTCACGCTCGCCTGCCTGGCGAGTGCCGAGCAGTCAACGGGCGCGTGGGCCTGGCTGAAGTGGTTGCCACACGTTGATTCCCCGTACAGTCCGTTCGCGACTCCGCACCTCGCCGCCGATGAGCTGAGCGCAAATCAACTTCTCGCTGCGCTAGAAGCCCTGCTCCAGGAGCGATCGGGCGAACAGAAGAAGCCTGCGGTTCTCCTCCTCGTGCTCCACAGCGATTTGGTCGACCGCGCGCGTCTGGTCGATCTGGCCGAGCGTGGCCCTGATGCGGGCGTGCACGTGCTCTGGGTCGCACCGCGAATGCATCAGGTGCCCGCCGCTTGCCGCACCACCATCGAGGTGGAGAGCACTCGTTCACGAGTACACCTGGTGCAGAAGGGTTCGATCTTAGAACTCACTCGACTCGAATCGCTCGGCCTTGCCGAGACCGAGCAGTTCGCACGCTCACTCGCACCTCTCATTGACGCGGGCGCACGCGTACTAGACGAGAGCGACCTTCCGAGGCACGTGGCGATCGAGCACACCCTCCCGAAAGAGGTGCTCACCAGTTCCCACGCCGTCATCAACGCCTGGGAGCGAAACGGAAGTATTGCGTCTCGCTGGCGCAGCGGCGGAACAAGGGCTGCTTCAGATCTCACCGGGGTCGTCGGGCAGGGCGATTCGGGGCTCATCGAGATCGACTTACGCGCGCAGGGCCCGCACGCGCTCATCGGCGGGACCACCGGTGCTGGAAAGTCAGAATTTCTGCAGACCTGGATCCTCACGCTTGCGGCACGATACAGCCCGGATCGGCTCACATTCCTGCTGATCGACTATAAAGGCGGAGCAGCCTTCGCCGACTGCGTCTCGCTGCCACACACGGTCGGGCTCGTCACGGATTTGGATGCACACCTCGTGCGCCGAGCGCTCGTCTCATTGCGTGCCGAGCTGCGCCACCGCGAATCGATCCTCGCAGCCAAACACGCGAAAGACGTGATGGCGCTCGAACAGCGCGGAGATCCGGACACGCCGCCAGCGCTTGTGATCATCGTCGATGAATTCGCTGCCCTCGTTGGGCAGATCCCTGAGTTCCTCGACGGGTTGATCGACGTCGCCCAACGAGGCAGATCCCTCGGCCTCCACCTCATAATGGCGACGCAGCGTCCCGCCGGCGTGATCCGTGAGAATCTCCGCGCCAACACCAACTTACGTATCGGACTGCGTATGGCGGATCCGCAGGACAGCCGCGATGTCCTCGGCGTCGCGGATGCCGCGCACTTTCCGCTGGGCTGCCCGGGTCGCGCCATGCTGCGGGTCGGATCGGCGGCGCCGGTGCCTTTCCAGACGGCGTACGCCAGCGGCCACTCAAGTGTCGGTTTCGATGACGCTGCGGAGGTACATGACCTCGGATTCGGCATCCCGCGAAGATGGTTCGTACAGCCCGAAATATCGCTCGACCGCGATGAAGGAAGGGGCCCTCGGGACATCGAGCGGCTCGTCGCACAAATCCGCGATGCCGCGCACACTGCCGGTATCTCACGACCGAGGCGACCGTGGATCGATCCACTGCCAGCACTTGTACCGTTGCTAGACATCCACGATGACCTCCTGGCTGATGCGCAGCACCCCTGCAACGAAACCAGCGATGACTCGATCCGCATCGGCCTCCTCGACGAGCCAGTGCACCAGCGACAAGGACCATACTCGGTGTCGCTCTCAGCAGTCGGGGGGATTGCCGTCTTCGGCGGGCCTGGCAGCGGAAAAACCACGGCTCTCCTGACCATCTCGCACGCCACAGTCACACGAGATCCACGCACAGTGCTCTACGGAGTGGATGCGAGTGACGGTTTGCAGTCACTCGCTGCACTCCCGGGCACTGGAGAGATTGTACGCCTGGATGAGAGTGACCGAGTCATGAGGCTGCTTCGGCTGATTCGGCGACTCATCTCAGAGCGACAGGATTCGACGGTGAGTCAGCAGACAGCTCCAGTGATCCTCCTCCTCATCGACGGATTCGACTCCTTTCGCGATACCTACGATCTGATGAGCGGAGGGACGACCGTAAGCGCTGATCTCATCGAGATCATCAATACCGGGCGGCGTGTGGGAGTACACGTGATCATCGCATCGGAGCGTGCGAGAAATCTCCCTGCGGCACTCGCCGCAGGGATCACGGAGCGGCTCGTCCTCCGCCTCCCCGATGAGAGAGATTACGCGGCACACGGTGTCACCGCGGGCGTGTTTGACGACGCACCCCCTGGCCGAGCGATCCGACCCGACGGCAGCGAACTGCAGTTCGCGGTGCCCGGTTCCGACAGCGGGACTGAAGCGCTCCAGGCAGCAACCATCGCTTTGAGTACTGCCCAGATCACCCACCAGGTCGCCGCTCCCCCACGCGTGCCGCCTGTTCCGATGCTGATCGCGCGCAGTGAGATTCCCGAGCCCTCGGCATTCGGCATCGACACCGCAGAGCTGCGAGCCGTTACGATCCCTGAAAGTGGCCTCCTCCTCGTCACCGGCCCAGCTGGGTCGGGTCGCACCACCGCCATCAGGTCGCTCGTCGCAGCAGTCATGGAACGCGCCGAGGGAAGTGCCGACAGGTCTGGCGCGTATCTCATCTCACCGCGCAGGTCGGAACTGCGCGGCCTGCTCGATTGGAGCGCGGTCGCCGATGACGGATCGAAATGGAGCCAAGTCATCGGTCAGCTCAACACGGAGCTCGGTGAACAAACGCACACCCCTGCACCCTCGCCAGTACCACCCGTCGGAGCTTCACCCCCGCTCGCTTCTCGAGACGCAGGCCTCCCTCACACTTCTCACGAGATCGAGTCCGGTGAGCGCGCAGGACTCATCGTTGTGGAGGATATCGGTGGCTTTGAGGGCACCGGTGTCGAACGCGAACTCGCCGGCCTACTCCGAACTCTCCGCAGGTGCAGTCTCCTGACGATCGTCGAGGGCGAGAACGCCACCCTCGGTGCCGTCTGGGAACTGAGCGCACCGCTCAAGGGAGTACGCTGGGCGCTCGCGCTTCGCCCAGACGCGAATGACGCCCCGAGCATCCTGACCGCTACCTTCGCTCACGCGAGACGTCAGGATTTTCCGCCGGGTCGAGGCTTCCTCCTCCAGGGAGGTGCCCTCACGGGCGTGCACGTCGCTTACACGGACCAGCACACCATCATCAGTCGACCAGGGTCGGCCACACCCACGGCGCTCGGGGTAGCGTGTCCGGATCAAAGCGAGGAAGCAGCTGCTCCGCAGTCACCCGTTCTCCGGGCACCGCCAGCCCAAGAGATTCGGCCAGGACTGAACGAACCTCAGCAGCGCCGACGCCGCGAGCCTCAAGATCACGAAGCGTAACCGCACCGTCTCGTTTGGCGAGGCGGGCGCCGCTTTGCCCGAGCACGAGCGGCACATGCGCATACTCGACCGCAGGTGGGGAAGGAAGGCCGAGCAACCGCTGCAAGACGATCTGACGGGGAGTTGATGAAACGAGGTCGTCTCCTCGAACGATCTGGTCCACTCCCATAGCGGCGTCGTCGATCACCACGGCCAGGTTATACGCGAATGTCCCGTCTCCGCGGCGCAAAACAAAATCATCGACATCGCCGCGGCAGGTTCCGAGGATCTCGTCTTCGAACTCCGGGGGCACGCAGTTATCGGGCAGACGCAGCCGGAGCGCAGGTGCCCGTGGAGCGATCCTGGCGCGCGCCTCAGCGCGCTCCGCATCACCAAGATCACGGCAGCTCCCGGAATACGCACCTGGCGCAGTATGCGGCGCGGAAGGCGCTGCAAGGATGTCACGCCGCGTGCAGGTGCACTCGTAGACGAGCCCGGAGGCAGTCATCTCCGTGATCGCTGCTTCGTAAGCCGCAGTACGAGCTGTCTGCCATACCGGTTCGCCATCCCAATCGATTCCGAGTAGCGCGAGGTCCGCAAGTTGTCGATCGGCGCTGCCAGCGTCTCTCGCCCGGTCAAGGTCCTCGATCCGCAGGAGAAATCGTCGCCCGCTCGTGCGAGCAAAGAGCCAGGCAAGCAACGCCGTGCGCAGGTTGCCGAGGTGCAGGTCCCCGGAGGGGCTCGGTGCGTACCGACCGGCCCCCGGGCCGTCGAATCCGGTCGGCCGGGCGCTCGACGGCAAGTCACCAGGGAGTTCGTACACCCGGGCATTCTCGCACCGTGGACGAACGGTATGCTGAGAGCTGACCCCGAGGAGGCCTCAGATGACATCTCTCGACGCGCTCGTAACCGCACTCGGCGACCGGCTCGTGACGGATGCCGCGACCGTCACCGCATACTCGCGAGACTCCTCGCGCGCCGCACCTGAGGGGGATGCACTCGCCCTGGTTCTCGCCGAGTCGACGGCTGACGTCTCCGCTGCGCTTTCGTGGGCGAACGAGCAACGTATCCCCGTGAGCGTCAGAGGGGCAGGTACGGGACTCGTCGGCGGGGCAAATGCCTATTCGGGCGGCCTCATCATCTCCCTCGAACGGATGAATCGGATCTCGTGGATCGACCCGCAGAACCGGCTCGCGCAGGTCGAGTCCGGAGTGGTGACCGCAGAGTTCGATGCGGCCTGCCGCGAACACGGGCTGTTCTTCCCACCCGACCCGGCAAGCGCGAAACAGTGCACGGTCGGCGGGAACATCGCCACCAACGCGGGCGGGCTGCGCTGCATTGCACACGGCGTGACGAGCGACTCCGTCGCGGAACTCGAGGTCGTCCTGGCGGACGGCCGGGTGATGCGCACTGGTGCGCTCACTCGAAAGAATGTGGTTGGATACGATCTCACCCGCCTCTTCATCGGTTCGGAGGGCACGCTCGGCGTCATCACCTCAGCCGTGGTCCGGCTGAAGCCCGTGCCACCCGGTGCACCGCGGACATTTCGCGCGAGCTTCGACCGGCTCGAAGACTCAGGGGCGGCTGTGACCGCGATCATGGCGCAATCGTCGACGCCCGAAGTGCTCGAGCTCATGGACTCCTTCAGCGTCGAGATCGTCGAGTCGTTTCACCCGACCGGTGTAGCTGTTCCGAGCGGGGCCATGCTCGTCGGTCAGACCGTCGGCGAGGATGCCGAAGAGCAGGCGAACGCCATCGTGCAGTTGTGTTCCTCGATGGGAGCGAACGAGACTGAGGTTTCTGATTCGGATGTTCTGCTCGAGGCGCGCAGGCGCTCAAATCCCGCGCTCAATGCGCGCGGGCTGAAGATTTCCTGCGACGTCGGAGTGCCGATCGCGTCTCTCGCAACCGCGTTCGAGGGCATCGAGAAGATCGCGCGCAGGTTCGGGCGGCGCGTCTCTACGGTCGCCCACGCGGGCGACGGCAACTTGCACTGCACGGTTGATGCCCCCGACTCCGCGGAGGAGCTTCTTGTGGCCGACGAGATCATCGATGAGATCACCAAATGGGCTCTCTCGTTGGGTGGGACGATCAGCGGCGAACACGGTATTGGGTCCGTGAAGCACCACGAGTTGTCCTGGCAGCTCGACAGTGTCGCGATCGACGTGCACGGCGCCATCAAATCGGCACTTGACCCGAACGGGATCTTGACCCCGGGGCGAGCGATCTAGCCGATCAACAGCCCCACAACGCAAAGCGCCCCGGAGAATCGAGGATCGTCCGGGGCGCTTACCTTTCTGCACGACGTCACTGTCGCACGATCAGGAGGTCAGGATTCGTGCTCGGCCTCGAGCTCGACCCCGTCCTCGGCGAGCAAGGCCTCGAGGAAGGATTGAAGGTAGTTCATAACGATAAGGTTACGCTTAGATAACGAAACGGACAAGCATTTTTTGTGAACCGCAGGTGAACTCTTGCCGCAGGCCTCACCGCACCGGGTAGCGCTCCTCGGGGGAGAAGTCGAAAAACTCCCGCTCAAACACCGCCCGCGCACGACGGGAAACCGTCAACCAACGCTCGTCAATCTCCGACACTCGATCCCGAGGAAGGTCGAGAATGCCGGCGATGCCGGCGAGGTCACCCCAGTCCGACGGGAGCACATCAGATGTTCCGCCGCTCCACAGCTTCAGAGCAGATCGGATCTCTCCCGCATACCGCCAGGCCGTTTCGAGAATCTCGGCATCCTCTGCGCTCAGCAGCCCCAACGCTTGAGCTCCGGTGAGCCCCTCAAGCGTTGAAACGGTCCGAAGTGTCGGATACCTTGCACCGTCTCTGAGCTGGAGCAACTGCACGAGCCACTCAACATCGCTGAGTCCGCCGGGGCCGAGTTTGAGATGCCGTTTCGGATCCTCGCCACGGGGCAGTCGCTCGGCTTCCACACGCGCTTTCACCCGCCGGATCTCTCTCACCTCGGACTCGCCGAATTGCTCCGGGTAGCGGATCTCGTCCGCCATCAGTTCAAACTCGCGACCAAGCATCGGGTCTCCGGCAACATAGCGCGCGCGAATCAGTGCCTGTGCTTCCCAGGTGACGGACCAGCGCGCATAATAGCCGCGATAGGCGTCGATGCTGCGAACGAGCGGACCGTTCTTCCCCTCGGGGCGCAAGTCGAAGTCGAGGTCGACGGGAAAGCGAGGGTCAGATACCAGTCGGCTGAGTTCGCTCACGATCCTCGTTGCTTCGCGTGCCATCCGGTCGACCGGCACACCCGACTCCGCAGCGAAGACGGCAATGAGGTCGATGTCCGAGGCGAATCCGAGTTCCCTCCCGCCAAACCGCCCCATACCGATGAGCGCGATGGCCGGAGCGGCGCGGCCCTGCTGCTGTTCGAAATCTGTGCGCACTGCGAGCAGCAGCCCGTCAAGAAGCGCCGTGTGCGCGGCGTCAAGTCCCACCGCGACTTCGGCCTCACCGATTACCCCGGTGATGCGCCCCATGGCAAGCCGGAGGATTTCGCGGCGGTGCACGGTCCGCAGGGCCTGTGCCGCCTCTTGGAGCCCTTCGCGCCGAGCAGCAACGGCACGCATTTCTTCACGCAGCGGACCGAATGGGACCGGCGTGAGGAGCTCGTCTCGCTCCAACCAACCCACCGCCTCTGGAATCGTCTCGAGAAGTTCGGCGGCAAATCGGGAGTTCGACAGCACCCGGGTGAGACGCTCGGCTGCTTCGGTGCCGTCACGCAGCAACCGCAAATACCAGGGGGTATCGAGATTAGCCTCGCTCACGCGGCGAAAAGCGAGCAGTCCAAAGTCGGGGTCGGTACCGTCCGAAAACCACTGCAAAAGGACCGGCATTAGATTACGCTGAATTCGCGCACGGCGTGAGGTCCCCTTCGTCAGGGCGCCCAGGTGTCGCATCGCACCATCGGGATCCCTGAATCCGATACTCGCCAGTCTCGCTCTGGCCTCCTCCGTGCCAAGCACCAGCTCTTCCTCCGGGAGCGCGGCGACCGCACTCAGTAGCGGAGCGTAAAAAATCTTGAGGTGCAGGCGGCGCACTTCGCGCTTGACCGCCTCCCAGAGGTGCTGCAGCGCGGCGGCGCTCTCGGCAAGACCGCTCGCACGCGCGAGGACACGCAACTCCTCGGGTTCGCGCGGCATGCGTGCGGTTCGACGCAGCATCCGCAACTGGAGCCGATGCTCGAGCACACGCAAGACTCGATAATCCTCGGCAAGCCGTTCTCCGTCGCTCCGCGCCACGTACCCTCTCGCCACGAGTGCCCGCAGCGCTGGCAGTGTTCCGCGCAGGTGGAGCCCATCATCGTACTGGCCATGCACCAGCTGGAGCAGTTGCACACTGAATTCAATGTCCCGGAGCCCACCAGGACCAAGCTTCAACTGAACTTCAAGATCCTCATCGTCGATATGCTCGGTGACCCTCTGCCGCATGCGTTGCACGCTCCCCACGAAGTCTTCGCGGGATGACGACGACCACACAAGGTCACGTGTGCGTTCAACGAACTGCGCTCCGAGTTCAAGATCCCCCGCAATGGGTCGCGCCTTGAGCAACGCCTGGAATTCCCAGGTCTTCGCCCAGCGTTCATAGTAGCTCAGCATGGAACCGAGGGTCCGCACGAGCGCTCCCTGCCGTCCCTCGGGGCGAAGGTTGGCGTCGAGCTGCCACAGCGGCGGCTCGGAAGCCGGATCGTGGATCCCTCGCATCATTTCACTTGCGAGCCGCGTCGCAACGCGCATGAGTGCATCATGCGAAAGCACCGAGTCGTCAGCAGTCTCCGTCACAAACACGATGTCGACGTCCGAGACGACGTTCAACTCTTCCGCGCCGCACTTCCCCATCGCGACGATGCCGAGGCGCACCGCACTGAGACGATCAGCATCAACCGCGGGGCCAGCTCCCCCGTGCTGGAGCGTGCGAGTCGCCACCCGAAGTGAGGCTTCAATCGCAGCCTCGGCAAGCACCGACAATGACGCCGCAATCGTCTCAAAGAGGTCGAGCGCCCCTCCCTCTGGCGAGCGTTCGAGCTCGTACAGCATCAATTCTGCAAGGAGCTCCCGGTAGCGCACGCGAAGAGCAACCCATCCGGCTTCTCCGGTCAGCGGCCGATCTTCGTCAGGGCAAACCGCGGCAGTGAGCTCCGAGAAAGCCTCCGCGCGTTCGATGACCCGACCGCCTTCCCGAAGAATCTCGAGCAGACGGCGGGGCTCACGAATGAAGAAGTCTCCCAGCCCCACCGAAGCACCGAAGAGCCGTGCCGCACGAGGCCAGGTCGTCGAATCGAACTGAGCGAAGTGTTCGGGATGCGCCTCCCCCAGCCTGCGGATGACCGTGAGCGCTCCGTCCGGGTCGGCGGCCACGGAGAACGCATCGAGGCATTCTCGTATACCCACACCCGAGGCCCGGGCGAGTTCGGCAACCTGGTCTCTCGCCTCCGCAAGATCCTGAAACCCAGCGCGTGCGAAATCAGCAAGTCTCGTCCCGCCATCGGCTCGAACGTCTCTCGGCATCTTCTGCGCGTCACACCGTATCGAGCATCGAGGAGAGCTCGTACGGGGTCACCTGACTCCGATAGCTCGCCACCTCGCGTCGCTTGTCTCTGAGGAAGTACGCGAACACCTGCTCCCCGAGCGTCTCCGCAACCAGCTCGGACCGCTCCATCAGCGAGAGCGCGTGATCGAGACTCGTCGGCAGAGGATCGAAACCCAAGGCGCGCCGTTCACCGTCGCTCAGCGCCCAAACATTGTTTTCCGCCTCGGGCGGCAGTTCGTACTCGCCCTCGATGCCACGGAGGCCGGCCGCAAGCAGCACAGAGAACCCCAGGTACGGGTTCACCGCGCAGTCGATCGCACGATACTCGACCCTGGCAGCACCGCCCTTATTCGGTTTGTACATCGGAATACGTACGAGCGCCGAGCTGTTGTTGTGCCCCCAGCTGACGAACGAAGGCGCCTCGTCACCACCCCACAACCGTTTGTAGGAGTTGATGTACTGGTTCGTCACGGCCGTGATCTCCGGCGCGTGACGCAGCAGGCCCGCGACGAAGCGGCGCCCCGTCTGCGACAGCTGATACTTGGCTGCGGGATCGTAGAAGGCGTTCTCGTCACCCTCGAACAGTGACAGGTGTGTGTGCATGCCCGAACCGGGTTGGCCGGCGAGCGGCTTCGGCATGAATGTCGCGTGCACCCCCTGAGCGATCGCGACCTCCTTGACGACGGTTCGAAACGTCATAATGTTGTCGGCCATCGTGAGCGCATCGGCATACCGCAGGTCGATCTCGTTCTGACCGGGTCCGGCCTCATGATGGCTGAACTCCACCGAGATTCCCAGTTCCTCGAGCATGTTGACGCTCTCGCGGCGGAAGTCGTGCGCGGTGCCACCGGGCACGTTATCAAAATATCCCGCACGATCAACGGGGGTTGGCCCCTCCGGGCCAAACTGCTTTGACTTCAGCAGGTAAAACTCGATCTCCGGGTGAGTGTAGAACGCGAAACCGAGTTCCCCGGCACGCTCGAGAGTTCGCTTCAGTACGTTGCGCGGATCCGCCACCGCAGGTTCACCGTTCGGCGTGCGAATGTCGCAGAACATGCGTGCGCTCGGCTCAGCCTGACTGCGCCAGGGCAGCAGCTGGAAAGTCGACGGGTCAGGGATCGCGAGCAAGTCTGACTCATACGCGCGCGTGAGCCCTTCAATAGCAGATCCATCAAAGCCGATCCCTTCACTGAAGGCACCCTCGATCTCAGCAGGAGCGACCGCTACCGATTTCAGTGTCCCAGACACATCCGTAAACCAGAGCCGCACGAAGCGAACTCCGCGCTCTTCGATCGTGCGAAGCACAAAATCCCGCTGCTTGCTCACGCTCACTCCGTTCGCTCGATGCTGGATGAGATCAGACTACCGCGCCCCTGTGACAGGCATGTTTCGACGTTCGCGGCCCCTGTCTCCGCGATTGAACAACGAGCGGCTCAGTCGTCTGCAGCCTCCTCTTCGGCCCACTTCCGCGCACGTTCGGCGATGATCTCATTGGCTCGAGCCGCTTCTTCCCGAGTGGAAAACGGGCCGAGACGGTCGACAGACAACGACTGCGGTCCCTCTTCTACCTCGCCGGTGCGGGTGTTGAACCAGTAGGTCTCGGCAGGATCGTCGATTCCCCAGTCACGCTTACTCATGTCGTCTCCTCATTATCCGGCCGGAGTCTTTACCCCTCCGCTCCTTCCATAGACTAGAGGGCATGCCGTTCGATTCACAGGGCCACCTGATCCCGGGCCAGTTGCCCCGCCCCCGCCGCGTACCGGATGCGATCATTCGGCCGCCCTATGTGGGGCGTACCACACCCCCGCAGTATCAGGGAGACAACACCTACACCGAGGAGGAGATCTCAAAGATTCGTGCAGCGGGACGCATCTCCTCGCGCGCGCTCGATGCGGTTGGCGAGGCTGTTCGCCCCGGAGTCACGACGGCCGAGCTTGACCGCATCGCCCACGAATACGTGGTGGGCCACGGCGCATACCCTTCGACGCTCGGCTATCGCGGGTATCGAGCCTCAACCTGCACCTCAGTGAACGAGGTCGTATGCCATGGGATCCCGGACGACACGGTGCTTCGTGACGGCGATATCGTCAACGTCGACGTCACCTCCTACCTCGATGGGTATCACGGTGACACGAACCGCACATTCCGCGTCGGCACGGTCGCGCCCGAAGTGGACCTGCTCGTCGAGCGCACACACGAGGCGATGATGCGCGGAATTAAAGCCGCACGACCGGGGCGGCAAGTCAACGTTATCGGCCGAGTCATCGAAACCTTCGCCAAGCGCTTCGGGTACGGTGTCGTCCGAGATTTCACCGGGCACGGGGTTGGCTCGTCGTTCCATTCGGGGCTCATCATCCCCCATTACGATTCCGCGCCGCTGTACGACGACGTCATCACCCCGAACATGGTCTTCACGGTCGAACCGATGCTCACCCTCGGCACACACGAGTGGGATCAGTGGGATGACGGTTGGACGATCACGACTCGCGACAAGAGCATCACCGCACAGTTCGAGCACACGATTGTGGTTCGGGAATACGGCTTCGAGATTCTCACGACCTCGGACTGACTTGGAGGCTAGGGAATGGGCCGACTGTACGCCGGGTTCTGTCCCGGCCGGTGAACCGGCCGGCGACGGTCATCTCTCTCGGCCCGCCGTCACCGACGGGCTCTAGCAGCCAACCCGCAGACTCGGCGAGGAGCGTCGATGTCTGCTGTGCGGCCTTGCTGCGGACGAGGTTTACCTGGCCGCCCGTGTCACCACGAGCGCCGGTGGTCTCTTACACCACCCTTTCACCCTTACCCTCCACGGAAACCCGCTGAGGGCGGTCTGCTCTCTGTTGCACTTTCTCGCGGGTTACCCCGGGTGGGCGTTACCCACCGTCCTCCTCTGTGCAGCCCGGACGTTCCTCGGTGCGCGCCCGCCGAAGCGGAGCGCAACGCGACCGTCCGTCGACCCATTCCGGAGCCCAGTCTACTCCTCGATCACACGCACGAGGATCGCCCCCGTGCCCGGGCAGAAGACGAGTTCGTCGGGAGCTGCGGCGTTGATCCCGCTGAGCTCCGCGGGTGTGAGCGCCATATTGCTCGCCTCCGACACATTGCCGCGCAGACGCGCGGCACCGACCCCGAGACGTGCTCGGAGCTCCTCGTAGAGGCCAAGCACGTCCCGTTGCAGCTCAGCGGCCACCCCGGCGCGTTCCTCCTGCTGGGTTTCGATCTCGGCATCGACTTTTCGTTCGGCAACACTGATCGCATCTTCGAGCCCGGAACGACGGCCATCGACCGCGTTGAACGCACGTTCCGCCGCATCGAAGACTGCCTGGGCCGCCTCATGCCGCTCCATGAGTTCGAGTTCGCGGTCCTCGAGATCGGCCTGGCGCCTGGCGAGCGTCTCGAGTTCGTTCTGCAGTGATTGGGCTTCCTTGCTCGAAGTGCTCACTGCGATCAGTTGCTCGTCACGTTCGCGCCGCTGCCTGACGGTCTCGACGTCGGCTTCGATCCGGTCGATGTCGGCCTGCAGCGCGTCGAGGTCTCGTTGCGCGCCCATGAACTGCTCGCGTACCGTTGCGGATTCGCCGGTGAGAGCGTCAAGTTCTGCCCGTTCCGGCAGGGTGTTTCGACGTCGATGGAGACGGGCGATCGCAGTATCGAGGTCCTGCAGGTCGAGGAGGAGCTGCTGCTGGCGTGGGCTGACCTTCATGCGCCCCAGCCTAGCGCTCGGCGCCGACCGCGAAGTTCCACGGGTCCGTGCGGATGCGGCTCACCCGGAAATCAACCCCGGGGAGCCGCGCGGCCAGCTCGGCCGCGGCATTCTCGAGCCAGAGCGATTCGCTCGCCCAGTGCGCGACATCAACCAGAGCGGGCCCACCCGCTGCTCGGCTCAGCTCTGTCGACTCCTGCGCAGGGTGGTGCCTAAGATCACTCGTCACATAGACATCCGCGGAACGCACCGCGGGGTGATCGAGCAGGCTGTCACCTGCGCCACCGAGAAGAGCAACCCTTCGCACTGATCGCGAGGGATCCCCGGCAACCCGTACTCCGGAAACTGTGGCGGGGAGCAGCGCGGCCACCCGCTCGGCGAAGTCGCGGAGCGGTTCGCTCGCCGGGAGCAATCCCACCCGGCCGATTCCGAACACCTCGGTCGGCCCATCTGCGGGCACGATTGGAGCGATTTCAGTCAGTCCGAGCCCGCGCGCGATGGCATCGGAGACGCCACCCTCCGGCTGATCGGCGTTCGTATGCGCCGAGAAGAGCGCGCACCCGCCCCGGATCAGGGACGCAAGCAGGGCACCCTTCCCCGTGTCCTCCGCGACCGTGTGGATGCCGCGCAGCAGGAGCGGGTGATGCGTGAGCAGCGCATCGGCCTGCCATCCGAGCGCTTCGTCGACAGTGTCCGCCACCGCATCGACCGCCAATAGCACCCGTGAGAGGGGCGCGTCGTCGCGTCCGGTCGCGAGACCGACTCGGTCCCAGCTCTCCGCAGTCGCGGCGGGCCACAGCTCCTCAGCCACTCGACGGAGGTCGGCGAGGCTCGGTGCGGTCTTTGACATGTCTTACCTCCGAAGCAGTTTGCGCGAAATGACGTTGCCGAGCAGTTGTACCAGCTGCACGATCGCAATGATGATGAGCACGGCCGCCCAGGTGACCCAGGGGTTGAACTGACGATACCCATACTGCAATGCGAGATTTCCGAGGCCACCGCCACCGATGACGCCGGCCATCGCGGTCATGTCCACAACGGCAATGAACGCGAACGTGTATCCGAGCACGAGCGGTCCGAGGCCCTCGGGAATGAGCACCGTCAGGATCGTGCGAACGGGCCCGGCACCCATGGCTCGAGCCGCCTCGATCACGCCGGGCGGCACCGTGAGCAGGTTCTGTTCGACAAGCCTGGCAATCCCGAACGTCGCGGCGAAGACCAGTACGAACATCAGCGCACGGTCGCCGATCCCTGTGCCTACAACGAGTCGAGCGAGCGGCTGGATCGCCGCGATCAATATTACGAACGGGATCGGACGGAAGAAATTGACGAGGAAATTCAGGATCCAGAAGGCTGCTCGGTTCTGGAGCAGTCCACCCTGGCGTGTCACGGTGAGAAGCACTCCGATGACGAGGCCGAGCAGGCCCCCGAGCCCCATGGCGACGACGACGTAGGTCAGCGTTTGGATCGTCGCCTCAAGGATTTTTCCGTTGGCGAGCAGTTCGATGAGGGTGTCCATCAGACCAGCACCTCCAATTCGACCTGCTGCCCGATCGCAGCGATCGCGTGTTCGACCCGCAGATCCTCGCCGGTGAGTTCGAGTGTCAGTTTCCCGAAGCTCCTCCCACCGACGTCGGTCACTCCCCCGTGCACGATGCTCACCCCGACCCCCCGCGCAGCCAGCGCAGCAAAGACGGCGGGCTGATCAACGTCACCGTCGCGGAACGTCAGCGTGATGAGGCGGCCGTGGTGACGGTCGCGAAGCAGTTCAAGGTGTTCAGGGTCAGGCTCGGTGGGGAGGGCTGTCGCCACGAAGCGGCGAGTCGTCTCTGACGCCGGCGCAGAGAACACTTCGAACACGTCACCCTGTTCGACGGCGCGGCCACCATCCATGACGGTGACTCGATGGGCGATCTCCCGCACGACCTCCATCTCGTGGGTGATGAGAATAATGGTGATGCCGAATTCTGCGTTCACTCGCTGGAGAAGCGCGAGCACCTCGCGCGAAGTTTGAGGGTCGAGTGCGCTGGTGGCCTCATCAGCGAGCAGAACACCGGGGTTCGTCGCGAGGGCGCGGGCGATTCCGACACGCTGCTTCTGTCCGCCGGAGAGCTGGTCGGTGTACGCGGCGGCTTTGTCTGCGAGCCCGACGAACTCGAGAAGTTCGGCTACACGCCGCCTCCGTTCGCCGGCCGGGGTGCCCGCCACGATGAGCGGGTACTCGACGTTCTTATCAACCCGTTTCGAATGGAAGAGGTTGAACTGCTGGAAGATCATGCCGATACCGCCGCGAACCGTGCGTAAGCGGGATTCGGGGAGCGCAGTGATCTCGTCATCACCGACGAGGATCCGACCAGACGTGGCACGCTCAAGACCGTTGATGAGTCGCAGCAACGTACTCTTGCCCGCACCCGAATAGCCAATGATGGCGTGGATCTCTCCGGAAGCCACGTCGATGGAGACATCATCGACGGCAACCACTGGCGCGCCGCCCCGGCCTCGACCCGGGTAGCGTTTTCCCACGCCACTCATCTGCACTCGTGTCATTCGACGTCCCTTATCTCTTCCCACAACGCGCGTCAGGGGCGCCCGGCAGCACCGGACGCCCCTCAAGTATTGCTGATCGACCTCAGCCGTTGGACTTGATGTCCTCCTGCACGCGTTCGAGCGAAGCGACGAGTTCCGATACCGGGGTCTGCAACAGCACGGCGCTCCCGCCGGAGTTCTCGAGCACACCGGCTTGAACAGCATCGTTGGTCTGGTAGATCTCGACGAGCTTGAGGTAGGTTTCGTTGTCCCGGTCCTCGGCACGTACGGCAAAGATATTGACGTAGGGCAGTGCGTTCTCATCCTCCGGATCGTCTTGGAAGATCGCGTCCGCAAAGTTCAGCCCAGCCTTGGTCACGAAGTCGTTGTTCACGACAGCGGCGTCAACATCTTGAATCGAGCTCGCCGTAAAGGAGGCGTCGACTTCAGTCACCGTAACCTTCGATGAGTCGGCGATGATGTCGTCGGGTGTGGAGAAGATGTTCCCACCGCCCTCGAGCTCGAGCAGGCCCGCCTGCTGGAGTACGAGCAGTGCCCGCGCGCGGTTCGATTCGTCGTTCGGGATGGCGATCTCGCCGCCCTCAGGGATCTCGGAGACATCGTCGTACTTCTCAGAGAACACTGCCAACGGGTAAATGGCAGTCGACCCGAGCGGCTCCAAGTCGTCACCCGAAGCGACGTTGTAGTCCGCGAGATAGACGATGTGCTGGAACTGGTTCAGGTCGAGTTCGCCCTCACTCAGCGCGGGGTTCGGCTGATTGTAGTCAGCGAAGTCGACGAGCTCGACCGTGATCCCTTCCTCCGCGGCCGCCTCGGTGAACGTCTCCCAGTAAGGATCGCTGGCTCCGACGACTCCGATTTTCACGGCGTCGTCGGCTCCGCCGGAGGCCGAACAGCCGGAGAGTGCGAGTGCCGCGACAGCGACCGAGGCCGTAAGAACACCAAACCTCTTGAGCTTCATACTGTGAACTCCCTTTTGTTATTCAATGTATATATACTGCTCAGCGCCTGCATCAGACCTGAGCTACGTCTACCAGCTTCGCGCAGCGGCACGCCGAGAGTGAAATCGTGGCGTCACACAGTGTCACGCATGGGATACTTGCAGTGTGCCGTGAGCAACGGCATCGGCGGGCAGGCCGAGATGACCCACACCGTTGAAAGGAACACTCCGTTCACATGAACCAGCGTGCTAATGCTCACCTCGATGCGTGGAAGGCGAAGCAGGAACTCGCAGAGCGGATGATTCCGCTGATCGGGCAGCTGTACCGGGATCGCGACGTCGTCATGTCCGTCCACGGTCGGAGTCTCGTGGGACGCTCCCCAATCGACATCATCCGGGCTCACAGTTACGCCCGGAAGATCGACGAGGTCGAGCTTCCCCTTGAGGAAACTGTGCGGCTCGTTGAGGCGCTCTCGGCGATACAGCCCGGGCCAGTCTCGATCGATCTCGCACTACTCGCGAGCGGGTTCCGCGACTCGGGCAAGTCCGACGTCGAAGAATATCTGCGTGAGGTTCTTGCGCCCGCCATTGATGCTCAGCCGACTGCGGGTACCGACGTGGTCCTGTACGGTTTCGGCAGGATCGGCCGCCTGCTGGCCCGCATTATCATCGACCACGCCGGGAGCGGCAATGGCCTCAACCTGCGCGCCATCATCGTGCGCAAGGGGTCAGAGAACGACCTCACCAAGCGCGCCAATCTGCTGCGCCGAGACTCCGTGCACGGCCCGTTCAACGGCACGATCAAGGTGCTCGAAGAGGAAGACGCGATCCTCGCGAACGGTGTACGTATCCAGGTTATCTACTCGAACGACCCCGCAAGTGTGGACTACGCACAGTACGGCATCGAGAACGCTATTCTCGTCGACAACACCGGCCGCTGGCGTGACCACGAGGGCCTCTCCCAGCACCTCCAGAACCCAGGGATCGCGCGAGTGCTCCTCACCGCACCTGGTAAGGGCGACATGCTCAACATCGTCTACGGCGTGAATAACGACAAGATCACTGACGCCGACAAGATCGTGAGCGCTGCCTCCTGCACGACGAATGCGATCACCCCGGTGCTCAAGGCACTCAACGATCGCTTCGGAGTGAAGCGCGGGCACGTGGAGACGGTGCACGCTTACACGAACGACCAGAACCTGATCGACAACTTCCACAAGGGCGACCGACGTGGCCGCTCCGCCGCGCTCAACATGGTGCTCACGGAAACCGGCGCGGCTAAAGCCGTGGCGAAGGCGCTTCCCGAGTTCGAAGGAAAGCTCACCGGCAACGCGATCCGGGTGCCGACCCCTGATGTATCGATGGCCGTGCTCAACCTGCAGCTTGAGCAGTCCACAACCCGTGATGAGATCAACAGCTTCCTCGAGCAAGTGTCTCTGACTGGGGCGCTTCGCACACAGATCGACTACGTGGAATCGCCCGAAATCGTCTCGACGGACTTCGTCGGCTCCAACCGAGCCGGTATCGTCGATGGTCTCGCGACCATCGTCACCGAGGACAGTGCCGTGCTCTACGTGTGGTACGACAACGAGTATGGATACAGCTGCCAGGTGGTCCGCATCATCGAACAGCTCGCAGGAAACCACCCGGCGCAACTGCCGGCCCTCGAGGGCTGACGCGAAGCACCCGGGCATCGAAAGAAAGGGACGAGAGATGTCGGAAAAATACATCATCGGAATCGATGGCTCCGAACACAGCAAGAAGGCGCTCGCGTGGGGTCTCGCACGAGCCGCCGAGCGACGAGCCGACGTCGAGCTGCTGCATGTCGCCGACGACTCATTTCTGTCCGAGAGCGTAGCCTTCCTGTCCGAGGCGCAGAAGGCGGCCGAGCAGATGCTCTCCGCTGAAAGTGAATATGCGAAGACGCTCGGGTACGAAGGGCAGATCACCGGTCGTGCCGTCGTAGGTCATCCGATCGCAGAGGTCGAGGAGGCTTCCAAACAGGCTGACCTCATCGTGCTGGGAGCGCACAGCGGCAGCCGTTTCGCCGGGTCGTTCTTCGGCACACGTGCGGTAAAGATCGCCGCGGTTGCGCACTGCCCGGTTGCCGTGGTCCCCGCAGAGTACGAGGCGCAACCAGACACCGCGGTAGTCGTCGGCGTCGATGGGTCAGAGGCTTCTCGCACGGCTATCGCATACGCGGCAGAGGAGGCTTCGATGCGCGGAGTCCCCCTGACCGCAGTGTACGCGTGGATGCCGCCCCTGACGCCCGGACTCGAGTACCTGTGGAGTGAAGAGCTCGTTTCCTCTCAGCGAGCCGCCGCAGAAGAAGCCATCGCGATCGGCACGGCGGGGCTCGCAGAACGCTACCCGGATCTCGAGATCAAGCGTGAGATCGTCCAGGCACCCCCGGTATCGGCGCTCGTTCAGGCTGCTGAAGGCGCGGCCCTGCTCGTCGTTGGTAGTCGCGGCCGAGGCGGCTTCTCCCGCCTCCTGCTCGGCTCCGTGAGCCACGGAGTCCTGCAGTCGCTCCCCTGCCCCGTCATCGTCACGCGGCACTGAGCGCAGCGATGAGCGCAGCTCGTGTCGAACGTGTCATCACCCGCGGTCGTATCGCGGTGGGTCGAGCTGGCGCTCCGCCCGAGGGTTTCGAGCTTGAAAACAACGTGTGGGTCGTCGGTGACGATGCTGAAGCGCTCGTCATCGACGCCGCACACGACGCGGACGCGATCGTGGCGGCCGTCGGTGATCGAAATCCACTGGGCGTCCTCCTCACCCACGGTCACGAGGATCATGTGAACGCCGCGGTCGAGCTCGCCTCTCGACTCGATACTCACTTGTACTTGCACCCAGCGGACCTGTTCCTGTGGGAGCAGACCTACCCAGAGGTACAACCGGATTTCGAACTCGCCGAGGGCGCGACATTCTTCGCGGCGGGGCTCGAGTTCGTGACGCTGCACACTCCCGGCCACACCCCCGGCTCAGTCTGCTTCGCCGCACCAGCCCTCGGCACGGTATTTTCCGGTGACACTCTCTTCCAGGGTGGTCCGGGGGCTACCCGCTGGGAGTATTCGAGTTTTCCGCAGATCATCGATTCGATCCGTGAAAAGCTCTTCACCCTCCCGGGAGACACCACAGCACGCCCCGGCCATGGCGATTCCACCTCGATAGCTGTTGAGCAACGCGGCATCGAGGCGTGGCTGGCACGCGGGTACTGAGCCACCACCCCACTGGCCCCTCCGGCGGCGAGAACCCGCTTCTTTACTCTGTTGTAAGGCCGTGGAACTCGCGCTCGTGATAGACCATCGGGGCGGCTGTGTCTCCAAAAAGTGCGTCGATGACCTCGGCCACCACCACCACTGACGAGCCGACGGCAATCGAGTGCAGGGTTCGGCACCTGAGTGCTGCGCGCACATCAGGGAGGTACGGTTCACCAGTATCGAGGGATCGCCAGCCCTGGTCCGACGTGAACCGTTCGGCGCCTGAGAGGGCGAATGAGCCTGCGAGTGCAGCGTGACGCTGGTCAAGCAGATGCACAAGGTAGGTATCAGCCCGGAGGATCCCGCCGGCGCTGCCCGTCGCCCGAGTCACTGAAAAAGAAAGAGCCGGTGGGTCGATGCCAACGGAGGCGACGCTCGAAGCCGTCAGCCCGACAGGTCCGTCCTCCGACTGGGCGGTGATCAGCGCCACCCCGGTGGGGTGCTCACGAAACGCCTGCTTGAGTGCATCCGCGCCGGTTTTCCGCTCAGTCGTCATTCAGTCCTGCTCCTTCTTGCCTTCTCACGCGAAACGTCGTCGCGATTGGGATCCTAGCCGCTGCACGCGAGCCCATGCATTCTCCAACTACGCGGCGCGGGTCCGCATTCCCGGGCGTTAAGCTGGATCCGGCAGCAGTCACCGAGATGGCCGGTGCCAGGAGAGGCTCATGTTCATAAAGATCTGCGGACTGCGCGATGCGCAGACCGCACGGCACGCCATCACAGCGGGCGCAGACGCCGTCGGCGTCGTCATGAGTGAACGTAGCCCGCGCAATGCGACTCCCGAGCAGGCGCGGGAGGTTGCCAAGGCCGCCCGTGCTTCCGGCGGTACATCAGTTCTCGTAGTCAATGACATGCCCGCGAGCGCGGCCGCAGACACGGCCCTCGATCTCGGGTTCGACATACTCCAACTACACGGTGCATACACAGCTCGAGATTTCGCGAAGGCATTGGCGGTGATCCCTCGCGTGTGGCGTGCGACGTCGCTCGCTCGTGAGCCGCAGCTGCGCGCAGGTGAGTACGGGGAAGAACACCTCCTCGTCGACGGAGCAACCCCCGGCTCGGGTGAAACATGGGATGTCACCCGACTCTCTGTGGACTTTGCAGACCGGCTCGGTGACCGATGGCTCCTCGCGGGTGGCCTGAATCCCGCCAACGTTGAAGACGCCATCAAGGCTGCGAGCCCCTGGGGCGTTGATGTCTCGAGCGGGGTTGAACATGCTCGGGGCCAGAAGGACCCAGCGCTCATTTCAAGCTTCATCACCGCCGCAAGACGCAGAGTTGCTCAGAACCCCGGCTAGCGAAACATACAAAGACACTGTAACCTTTTCGTTATCTTTCCCGCCTCTTCAAGCGGGCCCCCAACCAGAGAGTCCGCATGACGAAGTCCCCCACGCCCGGCGAGCGCGCTTTTCCGACACGTCGATCCCTTCGCGAACAGGCCTCCCGGGAGGCGCAGCTGCGCACGGAACCCGCTCGAGCCGAGCATATTCCGGCCGCGACAGACCGACCTGTGACCACATCCGTACGACTTCCTCGACGTACACACGTGCCCACGGTCCACGTGGACAGCCCCGTGGCCAACCAGAAGGGCCGTTCCGCAGTCCGCCGTCTCGCCGCGGTCGTCGCGGGAACGAGTGTTTGCGGTCTGGTGCTGGCATTGGCACTTCCCATGACGAACCCGCCCGCTTCCGCCGAGGATGCCCCTGCGGCCTCGGCTCAGCGGCTGTTCTCAGAGGTGTCCACCGAAGACCTTCCAGACTCGCTCGCTCAGATTGAAGCGGTTGCGGTCGATGATTCTGCACCCGCCCAGTACAGTTACAACCCCAAAGCTCTCGTGAACTACCCGTTTACCACGAGCGTGATGCTCACCGACCCATTTGGCTACCGCACCGCACCCGTCGCTCAGTTCCACGACGCACAGGACTTCGCTGCCCCCGCAGGAACTCCGATCCAGGTGATTGCGGATGGCACCGTACTCGAGGCGGGATTTGCCCCGGATGGCTGCGGCTTCGGGCTGAAGGTTGAACACGAGATCGACGGACACGAGGTCACCAGCCGTTACTGCCACATGCTCGACGGTTCCCATAGTCACCAGGTTGGCGACACTCTGCAGATGGGAGACCCAGCAGGCCAGGTGGGCTCAACCGGGATGTCTTTCGGCGCACACCTGCACCTGGCGATTCGTGTTGACGACGAACCCGTTGACCCGATGCCGTTCTTCGCGAAGTACACGCGAACAGAACGAACCGACTAGACGCGCGCGGGCGTAGCCCGCAGCTTCCGGCCCGCGTCAGGCCTGTGCGCTCGTCGCACGTGCCCAGGTGGCGAGCTTCGCCTCCGCACGCCCGGAGTCGATGGCCTCCGCCGCTCTCTCGATCCCTTCACCCAGGCGAGCAAGAAGCGGCCGCTCTGCAGCCTCCGGATCCTGCGCGAGATCATAAGCCACGAGACCCGCTGCCGCGTTGAGCAGCACGATATCGCGGACCGGGCCCTGCTCGCCGCCAAGGACTCGCCGCACCACCTCTGCGTTTTCCTCGGGCGTACCGCCGATGAGGCTCGACATCTCTGCACGTGCGATACCGAGATCACGCGGATCAAGGTCGTGCTCTGTCACACCGCCGCGACTGATCTCCCAGATCCGGGAGTGACCCGTTGTCGTTAACTCGTCCAGACCGTCGTCACCGCGGAAGACCAGCGCTGATGCACCGCGCAGCTGGAAGACTCCCACGAAGATCGGTACCCGCTCGATCTCTGCGACCCCGACGGCCGACGCCTCCGGGCGAACTGGGTTGCACAGGGGACCGAGAAAGTTGAACACGGTCGGAATACCGAGCTCTTTACGCGCCGTAGCCACGTGACGGAACCCCGGAAGGAAGCGTGCGGCGTGCACGAACGCAATTCCCGCCTCTTCGAACGCGCGACTCACCTCCGTCCCTTCGATAGAGAGGTCGATCCCGAGTGCGCTCAAAACGTCCGAAGCCCCCGAAAGACTGCTCGCCGCACGGTTGCCGTGCTTCACGACGGGAACGCCCGCGGCGGCCGCGGTGATCGACGCCATCGTCGAAATGTTCACCGTGCCATACCGATCCCCTCCAGTACCCACAATGTCGAGGGACATCGCAGGGAGATCGATCGGAAGTGCCTCGGTAAGAATCGCGTCCCGAAAACCGATCACCTCGTCAACTGTGACACCCTTCGACCGCAGCGCGACAAGGAACCCACCGATCTGCGCATCCGAGGCCGCGCCGGTCATAAAGGAGGACATCGCCCACTCCGCCTGCGACACGCTGAGATCGTCTCCCTCAAGGAGAGCAGTCAGGACGGCAGGCCAGGTGCGTTCGTCTATCATGCTTCAATCCTAGCGAGCGACTAGGATGCTGCCGACCTTTGAGCGGGTGCCGACGGCAACGGCAGCCCAGAACCACCGCAATCATCTGATGAATCGGGGCTTGCTGGTGCGCGAACAGCCCCCACAACACGGTAGGCTTGCACCTGGAAATCACAGAAAGAACGGCGCGCCGACCCGGAGTGGAAACGCACACCAAACTTTCAGCCATAATGGAGGGGTGACAACGACCACTATGAACACCAAGTCAGCCGTGCCCTCGGTGAAGCGACCTAATATCGTCGCCGTCGGTACGATCGTGTGGCTCGGCAGCGAGGTCATGTTCTTCGCCGGCCTGTTCGCGATCTACTTCACCCTGCGCGCGATGAACCCGGAACTCTGGGACAACCAGACAGCGAAGCACAACTTCACCTTCGCGCTGATCAACACTTTGATCCTGGTCGCCTCATCCTTTACCGCACAGGCCGGAGTTTTCGCAGCCGAGCGCATGCAGCCCCGCAAGGCGAATGGCAAGTGGGGCACCATCGAGTGGTTCTACCTCACCTTCTTCCTCGGAGCAATCTTTGTTGCGGGCCAGTCGTATGAGTACGCCGAGTTCGTCTCCCACGGAATCACCTTCGGCTCAGATCCATACGGGTCCGCCTTCTACATGACCACCGGCTTCCACGGCATTCACGTGAGCCTCGGGCTCGTCGCCTTCCTCCTGGTCATCGGACGCTTCTACGCCGTCAAGAATTTCACACAGAAGGAGGAGACCACCGCGGTCGTCGTGTCGTACTACTGGCACTTCGTCGACATCGTGTGGATCATCCTCTTCATCATCATCTACGTCCTCAAATAGGGTCAGGAGCAATCGTCATCATGGCTCGCGCCAAGAAGAACCTTCGCAAGTCGGGTCGTCGGCACCCGCTCGCCACTGTCGCGCTCGTCGCGATCGGGCTACTCGTGACCGGTGCCGCATACACGGGCTTCAGCCAAACAGCCGCCACGGCCGAAATCGATCTCTCCTCACCGCAGACGATCGAAGAAGGCAAGAAGTTGTTCGGCGCTAACTGCGCCACCTGCCACGGTATCGACGCGGAAGGAACCCCCGACGGGCCCTCGCTTTACGGGGCAGGTGCCGCATCGGTGAACTTCCAGGTCGGAACCGGTCGGATGCCCCTCGCATTCCAGGGCCCCCAGGGCATGGTGAAACCCGCCCAGTTCTCTGAGGAGCAGACGCTGCAAATGGCTGCGTACGTCGCCTCATTGGCTCCGGGACCCGGGTTACCAGACTCGCAGTACCTCCAGGGCGACGGCGACGCCGCTACCGGCGGTGACCTGTTCCGCATCAACTGCGCCATGTGTCACAACGTTTCTGCTGCGGGTGGCGCCCTGACCGAGGGCAAGTTTGCCCCCGCGCTCACCGGCGTTTCTGCAACGCATGTCTACGAAGCAATGGTCACCGGCCCGCAGAACATGCCGGTCTTCAGCGATGCGAACCTCACCCCGCAGGAGAAGTCCGACATCATCACGTACCTCCAGTACCTCGAGACCGAGCCCTCGGTCGGTGGCCTATCCCTCGGATCCATCGGTCCTGTGGCTGAAGGCCTCTTCATCTGGGTGATCGGGCTCGGAGTGGTGATCGCCCTGACCGTCTGGGTCACCGCGAAGTCGAACTAACGCTCGCCGATCGCGACAGCATACGTACATTCAGCAACCAAGGAGCAACATGGCAGAGGAAGCGAAGAGCAACGAGGGCGGAAACGCCGTCGTCGCCGCCCAGAGCCACAGCGCCACGTCGGGAGTCGGCACCGCCGTTCTCTCGTCGGACGCTGTAGAGAATCCGGGCCTTCCCCCGCATCGGAAACGCGTCACTGACCTCGACCCGAAGAAGGAGAAGCGGGCCGAGCGAACGGTCTACGCACTCTTCTACATCTCGATCGCGGGTAGTCTCGGCGCCGTACTCGCCTACATGTTCTTCCCGATCGAGACCGGGGAACTGCTGGCCATCCGCCTACACACGCTGTTCGTAGGCCTCGGCATGGCGTTGTCACTCTTCGCCCTCGGCATCGGAGCGGTGCACTGGGGCAAGGCGATCATGGCCGACCACGAGTCCATTGACGTTCGCCACCCCGTGGCAAGTGATGAGGCCACTCGTGAAACCGCGGCTGAGGTCTTTACCCTCGCCGATGAGGAGTCGGGCTTCTCCCGCCGTTCACTGGTGCGAAACAGCCTCATCGGAGCGCTAATCGCGTTCCCGCTCCCCGGCATCACCCTGCTTCGCAGCCTTGCACCGCAGGACAGAGATCCCGTGCAGCAGCTGAAGCACACGATGTGGGAGAAGGGTATTCGTCTGTCACGCGATCCCTCTGGCGTCCCCATCAAGGCGAGCGAAGTGACCATTGGATCCGCTTTCCACGTCATCCCCGAGAACCTCAATCACGAAGAGTTCCACAAGCTCTCCCTCGATGAGCGGGGCGGCAGTGACAACTTCCTCGACGCGAAGGCCAAGGCCATCGTGCTGCTCATGCGTCTCGACCAGGAAGACCTGCACGAGCTGCCCGAGCGGGAAGGCTGGTCGTACGACGGAATCGTCGCTTATTCGAAGGTCTGTACCCACGTCGGGTGCCCTGTTGCCCTCTACGAGCAGCACACCCACCATCTGCTGTGCCCCTGCCACCAGTCGCAGTTCGACGTCTCCGAACACGCCAAGGTGATCTTCGGCCCGGCGAAGCGGCCGCTTCCACAGCTGCCCATCACCGTCGATGACGAGGGCTACCTCGTCGCGCAGAGTGATTTCCATGAACCCGTCGGCCCGAGCTTCTGGGAGCGTCTCAAGTGAGCACCGTTACCGAATCCCCCGCGCAGAGCGGATCGAGCCGCTTCACCTCTGCGGCAGCGAACTACATTGATGAACGCACCAAGATTGGTGTGGCCGTTAAGGAGTTCGGTCGCAAGGTCTTCCCTGACCACTGGTCCTTCCTCCTGGGTGAGGTCGCACTCTACAGCTTCGTCGTGATCCTGCTGTCAGGAACCTTCCTGACGCTCTTCTTCCAGGCCACGATGATTGAGACGGTGTACGACGGCCCCTACGTTCCGATGAAGGGCATCGAGATGTCCGGCGCCATGGCGTCGACCCTCGATATCTCCTTCTCGATTCGCGGTGGACTCCTGATGCGACAGGTCCACCACTGGGCCGCTCTGCTCTTCGTCGCCTCAATCGGCCTCCACATGCTGCGCATCTACTTCACAGGTGCGTTCCGCAAGCCGCGCGAACTCAACTGGGTGATCGGCTTCGTGCTGTTCGTCCTCGCAATGGCCGAGGGGTTCACTGGCTACTCCCTCCCCGACGACGTTCTCTCGGGTAACGGCCTTCGCATCATCGACGGCATCATCAAGGCGATCCCCGTCATCGGTACCTACCTCTCCTTCTTCTTCTTCGGAGGAGAGTTCCCAGGTACCGACATCGTGGGCCGTCTCTACATGCTGCACATCATGCTGCTGCCCGCGCTTGTGATTCTCTTCGTCGCACTGCACCTCGCGTTCGTGGTCATCCACAAGCACACGCAGTACCCTGGACCGGGCAAGACGCAGCAGAACGTTGTCGGGTTCCCCGTCCTCCCCGTGTACGCGGCGAAGGCCGGCGGCTTCTTCTTCATCGTGTTCGGCGTCATCGTCCTGATCTCCTCGCTTGTCGGGATCAACGCAATCTGGGCGTATGGACCGTACGACCCCTCACCGGTGTCCGCAGGTACACAGCCAGACTGGTACATCGGATTCGCCGATGGCATGCTCCGACTGATCCCGCCAGGGTGGGAGACCGAGTGGTTCGGCTACACCTGGTCGTGGAACATGCTGATCCCGGTGATCATCATGGTCGGGTTCCTCGTGCTCGTCGCGATCTACCCGTTCATCGAGGCCTGGGTTACCGGAGACAAGCGCGAGCATCACCTCCTCGACCGCCCGCGAAATGCGCCGACCCGTACCGCAATCGGTGCTGCCGGTGTCACCTTCTACGCGGTCATGTGGGCGGCAGCGAGCTCTGACCTGATGGCGACTCACTTCCAGCTTGCAATGGAGGGCGTGATCCACACGCTGCAGTTCCTGCTGATCTTCGGCCCGATCATCGCATACGTCACGACGAAGCGGATCTGCCTGGGGCTGCAGAAGAAGGATCGCTCGATCGCACTGCACGGTTTCGAGTCTGCTCGTATCGTCCGCCTCCCGGGTGGAGAGTACGTGGAGGTGCACAAGCCTCTCGACGAGTACGAGCGCTGGGAGCTCGTCAGCTACCACGATTACGCGCCGCTCATGCTCCGTCCGAACGATGACGGCCGCATCCCCTTCTCGAAACGCCTCCGTGCCGGCTTCAGCCGCTGGTTCTTCGAGGATCGCATCGTGCCCCCGACGCAACAGGAGATCGAGCGTAGCGAGCACGAGGGACACTAAATAACGTTCCCCTTCTCACAGTGGAGGCCCCCGCAGTTTTCTGCGAGGGCCTCCACTGTTTTGCTCGCACTCCCCCACGCCCGCTTCCGGCCCCACGTCACTCGCGCTTCTCCCTCCACCTTCCCCTGCACTGGCACCGCACTGCACCGCACCGCACTGCACCGCACCGCACCGCACCCACTATCGCGCAACTGCGGCTCAGCTCAGCCCGAAAGCAGACGCACCGTGCACGCGAAAGGATCCATCCCAACTTACGAGGGGCAGAAAAGTGCCCTAATGCGGTTAGTTCGGGGCCGCTTTCTGTCGCTCGTGAGTGACCATGTTCGGTCTCGTACGCAGATAGCTCGCCGAATCCTTCGGCGCTCAGGACGGGAGGCCTTTCTCGCGTCCGGATACAATCGCGGTAGCTGTTCAGACCCTCAAGTACGCGGCTCATCTTTGCGGCGCGCCGGAGTCGTGGCCAGGAGTCGGTGTGCCGCACGGACGAGTGCGTGATCGAACTCTGGACCGAGTAGCTGTTGAAAGTCGCTCAGATCGCTGCGGAGGGCTTCGGGCAGGCTCGGATCTTGCACGGCGGCCACCGCCTGGTACAGGAACGCCTCGACAGCACCACTCGTACCAGACTGAAGAGTCGATTCACGCGCAAACTGTAGACACGCGAGGAACAAGTCCTGCTTATTCGCGAAGTTCGCGTAGACGTGTGGTTGCGGCACGCCCGCACGTCGCGCGACCGCAGCGGTTGAACATCCGCGATAACCGAGCACACCGAACTCGATCAGCCCCGCTTCAATCAGGTTCGCACGATTCTCACCGGGTCGCCTTCGTGCTCGACGCGTCACCAATCGCTAACCCAGGTCGAGAATCTTACGATAGTGCTCGCCGACGGGTTCGAAACCACGATGATTGTAGAAGGAGCCGATGCGCGCCGTCGACGCCGACAGCTGACGCACACCTCGGCCCATGCAATAGTGCTCGTTCGCCTGCATGAGACGGTCGCCGACACCCTCACCGCGCGAACCCTCATCGACGACGATTTCTTGCAGGTGCGCGGTCAGGCCCGGTGCGTGCAGCAAACGGGAAACCGTCATCAGCGAGTAGCCGACAACCTCCTCGGCACGCGTCGCGACGAAGATGACATTCGTCTCCTGATCGCGATGTCGAAGCACGTTGTCATAGGCGACGAAGAACTCGTCCCTCCCGATCGGGTCGCGTCCAGTTGTGAATTGACGCGCAAGGGCGAAGACGGAGTTCCCGTCCTCGCCCCTGCCCCGTCGAATGACGATGCTCACGCTCTAGCCACCCTTAACGCGCGAAGTTCCCGCGATAGTACTCGTAGACCCAACCGACGATTGAGACCAACACGAGAGGGACCGCGAGGAAGCTCATCCAAAACTGGAAGCCAATCGCGAGACCCATGAGCAAGACCGAGCAAGCGAGTGCCAGGAAGAACGGCCACCAGCTCCAGGGGCTGAACTCCCCGAGCTCGGGGTCACCGTCATCAATATCGGCGTCCTCGAGATCTTCGACAAGGACTCCACCCAGCTTCTTTTGCACCAGGCCAATGTAGAAGGCGATGAAGCCGCTCAGGGTGCCGCAGGCGAGCAGCGCCATGGAACCCGCCCACTCAAGGCGGCCGTGCGTCACCAGGTTCCACACCGTGTATATAGTGGTGACGATCGCGAAGAAGACAGCCAAGGTCCAGAAAATAACGATATTAGATTTCATGGTAAATATTCTCCTTGGACGTCACTTCAGCTCGGAGAGCTTGGCCTGAGCGGACTCCGCACGAACCGGCTGCACAACGCCACTGACCTCGGGGTGATGCAGGTCGAACGCCGGAGACTCCGTGCGGATACGCGGGATTGACGTGAAGTTGTGTCGCGGCGGTGGGCATGAAGTTGCCCACTCGAGGGAGCGTCCATATCCCCAGGGGTCATCGACCGTTACCTTCGGCGCACGACGCGAGGTGATGTAGATGTTGAGGAGGAACGGGATCATCGAGGCACCGAGGATCATCGCCCCGACGGTGGAAAGCTGGTTACCCCAGGTCACACCGTCCTCAGGAAGGTAGGTGTAGTAACGACGTGGCATCGCCATGACGCCGAGCCAGTGCTGCACCAGGAAGGTGGTGTGGAAGCCGATGAAGAGCACCCAGAAGTGGATCTTGCCGAGCCGCTCGTTGAGCATCTTGCCGGTCCACTTCGGCCACCAGAAGTAGAAGCCCGCGAACATCGCGAATACCACGGTACCGAATACCACGTAGTGGAAGTGCGCCACGACGAAGTATGTGTCGGAGATGTGGAAGTCGAGAGCCGGAGAGGCGAGGATGACGCCAGTCAGACCACCGAAGACGAAGGTCACCAGGAAGCCGAGGGACCAGAGCATCGGAGTCTCGAACGTGATCGAGCCGCGCCACATCGTGCCGATCCAGTTAAAGATCTTCACGCCAGTCGGGACTGCAATGAGCATCGTCATCAGTGCGAAGAAGGGCAGCAGCACCGAACCGGTGACGTACATGTGGTGTGCCCACACCGTCATCGACAGCGCAGCGATTGCGATCGTCGCGTACACCAGTGTCTTGTATCCGAAGATTGGCTTCCTGCTAAATACCGGGAAGATTTCGGAGACGATGCCGAAGAACGGCAATGCGATGATGTAGACCTCAGGGTGACCGAAGAACCAGAAGAGGTGTTGCCAGAGGATCGCACCACCCTCGCCAGTGTAAATCTGAGCACCGAAGATACGGTCGGCCGCCAGGCCGAAGATCGCCGCAGCGAGCACCGGGAACACCAGGAGGATGAGGATCGACGTCACGAGAGTGTTCCAAGTGAAGATCGACATCCGCCACATGGTCATACCGGGCGCGCGCATCGTGATGATCGTAGTGATGAAGTTCACGCCACCGAGGATCGTACCGAAACCACTGATACCGAGGCCGATGGCCCAGAGGTTACCCCCCACACCCGGGGAGTAAGTGAGTTCAGAGAGGGGCGCGTAGGCGAACCAACCAAACGAGGCTGCACCCTGGGGCGTCAGGAAGCCGCCGACGGCCATGAGTGAACCGAATGTGAAAAGCCAGAACGAGAACGCATTCATACGTGGGAACGCCACATCCGGTGCGCCGATCTGGAGCGGCATGATCGCGTTTGCGAAGCCGACGAACAGCGGCGTAGCGAACATCAGCAGCATAATCGTGCCGTGCATCGTGAACAGCTGGTTGTACTGTTCCTTCGTCGGAATAATTTCAAGCCCGGGCGCGAACAGCTGCGCCCGGATCAGCAGCGCCATGAGACCGCCGATCAAGAACCACATGAACGAGCTGATCAGATACATGTTTCCGATCACCTTGTGGTCCGTGGAGGTCATCCACGAGACGACGATATTGCCCTTCTTCATCAGTTCTTCCCACCGTCAATCATCTGGTTTTCATTCTCGGACTGCGCTTCATCGCCGAAGAAGTTGGCCTGGTTCGGATCAAGATCCTCACCCGCACGGCCAGTGTTGCCGGTCTCACGCAGCGACGCGACGTAAGCGTCGTATTCAGCCTGGTCAACGACCTTGACCTCGAATAACATCATCGAGTGATATTCGCCGCAGAGCTCGGCGCACTTCCCCATGAACGTACCCGTCTTCGTCGGGGTAAAGCTCATGTAGTTGGTTTGTCCCGGGATCATGTCCTTCTTGTACAAGAAGTCAACGACCCAGAAGGAGTGGATCACATCTCTTGTCTCGAGTCGGATCTCGGTGGTCTTGTCTACCGGGAGGTAGAGCACCGGCATCGTCTCGGGTGTGGCGGATCCATTCTCATCGGTCTGAACCTGGACGCCGGAGAAGTACACATCCTCGTTGAGGTAGTTGAAGTCCCAGGCCCAGCGCTTGCCGTACACCTCGACGACATTCTCTGGGTTTTCGTAGCGCGCCTCAATCTTCGACTGCTCCTGCGCCGTAAAGGCGAAGAAGCCGAGGACGAGGATCACGGGGACGATCGTAAAGAACGTCTCGATCGGCATGTTGTAACGGAGCTGCACCGGAAGGCCGGTCTGTCCCTTGCGTCGGCGGTAGACGATCGTCGCCCAAATGACGAGCGACCAGGTAATCACACCGACCACAAGCAGCACGATCCAGGAGGTCACCCACAAGCCGGTGATGCCGTCGGTGAGGTCTGTTGCCCCCTCGGAACCCGCGGGCAAAAAGCCCCGCTGCTGTTCGGGCGTGCACCCGGCGAGCACGAGGGCGGCCGCGAGCGCGACCGGGGCCGCAACCCATTTCATTCGACGATTGGAACGCACCGCATACCTTTCGAAACACTGTCATACCCGCTTTACGGCAGGCGAACCTGTTGACTCTGGAAATAGCTTAGCGCGAACCTGAGCGTTTCCCGAACACGAGCCGGGTGTTGCGAAGACTCACGCCAAAGTTGCCGGTCAGCTGAAGCTATCGCCGCAAGCGCAGCTGCCCGCAGCATTCGGATTATCGATCGTGAAACCCTGCTTCTCGATCGTGTCTTCGAAGTCGATCGAGGCGCCCTGCAGGTAGGGCACGCTCATCTGGTCGACGACAACCTCGACACCGTTGAAGTCAACGACCGCGTCGTTGTCGAGTTCCCGCTCGTCGAAGAAGAGCTGGTAAATGAGACCTGAGCAGCCACCGGGTTGCACGGCGATTCGCAGGCGCAGATCGTCGCGCCCCTCCTGCTGGAGCAGGCTGCGCACCTTCTCCTGTGCTCGATCGCTCAACGCCACCCCGTGGGCGTGCTCTTCGACGGCGGTTCCCTCGGAACTTATCGTGTTAGTGCTCATGTGGTCGCTCCTTCGATTGCGTGGAACTATCTCGTCGATCCTACCGCTCCAAGCTGGGCCCGCAGTAGGCGCTGTAGGCTGGTTCGGTGCGCGCGCCGCTTTTCGGCGATGCTTGCGGAATCGCTTGGTGGTAACGATCGAGAGGGACAGGCGTGGTGAAGAACGGAGCTTCGGAGGGTGCGGGCTCAGCCGAGGAAGCACCCAGAACCGGGAAGGGGCGCCCCACGCCAAGCCGGAAGCAGGCGGAAGCGGCGAATGCGCGGCCAATCGTCGGTTCCAAGAACAAGGCTGCGGCCAAGGAGCTCAGGCAGCAACGGACCGAGGCACGAGAACGGGCCAGAGTCGGGATGTTGCAGGGTGAAGAACGCTATCTCACTCCCAGGGATCGCGGCCCGCAGCGCCGTTACGTTCGTGACTACGTCGATGCGCGCTGGAATGTCGGCGAGCTGCTGATTCCAGTCATGCTCGTGGTGCTCATATTGACGTTCCTGCCGGGCATCATGCAGGTCATCAGCCTGGCTGCGATCTGGGCGTTCGTCGCACTCGCGATCATCGACGCCGTGATACTCGGCTTCATTCTGAAGAAGAAGCTGGCGGCAAAATTTGGTGCGGATAAAGTGCAGGCTGGGTACCGCTGGTACGCGGCCATGAGAGCTTTCCAGTTCCGGCCGCTACGCGCCCCGAAGGCGCAGGTGAAACGCGGCCACTATCCCGCGTGAATGTCCGGGCTCGCCTGACGCAGGGCACGATGAAACCGCGCGGGACAGACTGCCCGTCGCTGTCGACCTCTCTCAGCGTCGGGCGGCGCGCCAGCCGGCGCGCCGCAACCCGCGGTTGATCGTCCGCGCCCAAAGCGGTCCCTCGTAGATGAAGGCCGTATAGCCCTGCACGAGGGTGGCGCCGGCACGCAGCCGTTCGAGCACGTCTTCTACGGTGGTGACGCCACCGACTGAGATCACGCAGAGCTCCTCTGGCGCGGTACTGCGAATACGCCGCAGCACTTCGAGAGAACGCGCGCGCAGTGGAGCACCGGACACCCCGCCAGCACCAATGGCTTCGATCTCGCTCTCGGTGGCGGTGAGGCCTTCGCGCCCGATCGTGGTATTCGTCGCGATGACGCCGTCGAGTCCGAGTCGGACCGCGAGGGCTACGATGCCGTCGATCTGTTCATCCGCCATGTCTGGCGCGATCTTGACGAGCAGAGGAGTGTCACCCGCCGCGTCGCGGACGGCGGCGAGGAGCGGCTCGAGCAGTTCGAGCTCCTGCAATCCACGCAGCCCGGGGGTGTTGGGTGAGCTCACGTTCACCGCGAGGTAGTCTGCAATCGGCGCTAGCCGCTCGGTACTCCACACGTAGTCCGCTGTAGCATCTTCGACCTCGGTCACGCGACTCTTGCCGATGTTCACTCCGATGACGGGGCGATGCCGCCGCAGTCGTGCCCGTTCGATCCTCGGCACCGCCGCCGCTGAACCCCCGTTATTGAAGCCCATGCGGTTGACGAGCGCGCGGTCGGTGATCAGTCGGAACATCCGCGGTGTCGGGTTACCCGGCTGCGGGTGCTTCGTCAGTGTGCCGACCTCGACGTGGCCGTAGCCGAGCGCGCCGAGGCCTGCGATGCCGTCTGCGTTCTTGTCAAATCCCGCCGCCAGCCCGAAAGGGCTGGGAAATTCGAGGCCGAGCGTCCGCACACGAAGCGAGGGATCCGGGGCGCAGAGCCGACGTACGATCCCGCCCGTAAGCGGGAGAGCACGGATGACACGGAACGCGAGGTGGTGAGCGCGTTCGGGATCCATTCTGCGGAGCACCGTAGAAAATAGTGCGGAATACAGGCGCATGTTGTCAGCTCTCACTCGGGGTCGGCGCAGATCCCTCATCCACGGGATTCGCTGGTTGGGCACGCAGTTCCGCGATCGCGGCATCGAAGTCCGCGAGAGATTCGAACGCCTGATACACGCTCGCGAACCTCAGGTAGGCGACCACGTCGAGTTCCCGGAGGTGCGGCAGTATTGCGAGCCCGATCTCGTTCGCTTCGAACTGCGCGACACCGCTCGCGCGGACCGCCTCTTCCACTCGCTGTGCGAGCAGCGCCAGATCGGCCTCGGTGACGGGTCGGCCCTGGCAGGCCTTGCGTACACCGCTCATGACCTTCTCACGACTGAACGGCTCGACCACGCCTGATCGTTTAATCACCGTGAGGCTCGCGGTCTCGATCGTGGTGAAGCGGCGACCGCACTCTGGGCACTGCCGACGGCGGCGAATCGACAGACCGTCGTCGGCGGTGCGTGAGTCGATGACCCGAGAATCAGGGTGGCGACAGAACGGGCAGTGCATCAGCTTCGCTCCTCGCGCACGGTGGCGCGCAGTCGTGCGCTCACCGCCTCTCCGTGCGCGGGAAGCCCCTCGGCCTCCGCGAGAGCGAGTAGCGGCTCGGCGACCTCGGCAAGCGCTGTCCGATCGTAGGTGATGATCTGCTGGGGCCGCAGAAACGTGTGTGCGCCGAGGCCAGCGGCAAAACGGGCCGTGCCCCCGGTGGGGAGCACGTGGTTTGACCCCGCGAGGTAGTCTCCGAGACTCACCGGGGTATAGCTTCCGAGGAAGACGGCACCGGCGTCGTCGATATCAGCGAGGACCGCCGCGTCATTGCGCGTTTGAATCTCCAGGTGCTCGGGCCCGTAGGCGTTGCTCACCCGGGCCGCGGTTGCGAGGTCGTCGACGAGAACCACTGCGGACTGCGGACCGCCAAGCGCTGTGCGCACTCGTTCGGCGTGGCGAGTGCGTGGTGCGCGGTCGGAGATCTCCGCGCGCACCCGTTCCGCGAATTCATCCGAATCGGTCACGAGCACCGAAGCCGCAGCCTCATCGTGCTCCGCCTGACTGATCAGGTCGACCGCGACGAAGGCCGGCTCTGCCGAGTCGTCAGCGATCACAAGGATCTCCGTCGTGCCGGCCTCGGAGTCGATTCCGACGAGACCGCTCACCACGCGCTTCGCCGCAGCCACGAACACGTTTCCGGGCCCGGTCACCACGTCGACGGATGCGAGGCCGATCTCGGGGACCCCGTGCGCGAATGCGGCGATCGCCCCGGCCCCGCCGATGGCATACACCTCGTCAATACCGCACAGCGCGGCGGCCCAGAGCACAGCCTGGTGCGGAAGGCCCTCGTTGTCGGCCTGAGCGGGCGAAGCAAGGGCGAGACTCGGCACCCCGGCGGTCTGGGCGGCGACGGCGTTCATGAGCACAGAGGAGGGGTAGGCGGCCTTTCCACCGGGTGCGTACAATCCCACACGAGTCACCGGCTGCCACCGCTGCCGAATCTCGGCGCCGTCGGCGAGCCGAGTCACCTGCTCTGCCGGAACCTGAGCCGCAGATCCCTTCCGCAGCCGGGTAATGAGCTCTGAGAGCGCATCACGCACGTCCGCGGGACAGTTATCGAGGGATCGACGCACCACATCTTCCGGCACGCGCAGCGCATGCCCCTCAATTCCATCGAACTCCCGCGCCTGCTCGCGTAGCGCTTCCTCTCCGCGAGACGCAACGTCAGCGATGAGCGGGCGCACTCGGTCAACGGCAACGTCCGCACTGAGGGCCGCTCTCGGAACAAGCGCCAGCAATTCGGAGCGAGAGAGCTCTCGGCCTCGCAGATCAATGGTTCGCATCACCCAACTATTCTAGCTTCAGGCGGAGGCCAGCATCCCGAACCAGGCGAGTTCACGCACTCCCGTCACGAGTGCATCCGACACCGCCTGCGGTTCCACCTCGAGGAGCGTCGCAAGCGCCTCGGAGATCTGACCGAGAGTGAGTTCGCCATCGCAGGCGCCTACGGCTGCGGCGAGGAGCGTGTCAGCGGTCACGCGGCGGGCGATGGGGCGGTCCGTGACGAGCCTGATCGCCCGCGGTGCTTCCTCGCCGGGCCGATGGTCACGTTCCTCCGTGACTGCCGCATCGGTCGTCCACTGCAGCGCCAGCACCTCTTTCTCTGTCATCGACTGCGCTGCGATACCCGCGTCAAACGCCGCATCGAGCAGCGCTCCGACCTGGCCCGTGGCGAAGGATCCGGCGGCCCGATCGAGGTGGACGATGGTGTCCAGCTGCTCCACGCCGTGTCCACCCTCCGTCCGGGCACCCAATCCGGCGGTGGATTTGGTCGCGGGTCGCCGCACCCGGATCGAGCCGAGCCCGACGGCCACCACCCTGCGGTTCTCGAAATCCTGCAACCACGCCTCAAGCAGGCCCTCGAAGTCGGGGTCGCCGGGACGAACCCCGCCGTCCCGCACCCAGGTCTCCGCATACTGCAGGGGCGAGACTCGATCCCTTTCGATCACCCAAGCGTGTAACGGGCCCGCCGCATCGACCGCCGACTCGATCCAGTCGCGCACGCGCTCCAGCCCGTCACTGCCCCACGGACTCTCCCAGTTCGCGAGGCACAGGAGCATGCCGCCCTCGGTCAGGTGGCCAGGGCCGTCGCGCACGACGGCCGCGGCGAGGTCATCACCTGGAAGTCCTCCGTCACGGTACGTGTACGCGGGTACATTATCGGAAGTCCGCGGAGTGATCACGAACGGCGGGTTCGACAGAATGAGGTCGAAGTGCTCTCCCACAACGGGTTCGAAGAGACTGCCTGAACGGAACTCGATGCGATCGTCGACCTGGTTAAGCCGCGCATTCGCCCTCGCCAGTGTGAGCGCTCGCTCCGAAACGTCCGTCGCGACCACGTGCTCGGCACCTGCCCGAGCGAGATGCATCGACACGATGCCGCACCCCGTTCCCAATTCGAGTGCACGCCCGGCGGCGGGCACCGGTGACTGGGAGATGAGGGATCGCGTCGCGCCACCAACACCCATCACGTGATCAGGCCGCGCCGGGCCGCGCCGGAGCTGATCGTCGAGGTCGGAGATCACCCACCAGGCGTCACGCTCGGGGTCAGGACCGAGCACCACGGGGTTCAACGAAAGCGCGGCATGCACCGATTCCGCCTCATCGCCCCGCTGCGGTTCGAGAAGCCCGAGTTCGGTGGCCCCTCTGGTTCTCAGGTTCGGCAGCGCCGCATCGACCCGCGAACCGACAAGTGAGTCGCCGAACAGGAACAGGGAGGCGAGTGTCGCGAGCGGCGACGAGGGCCGCTGTGCCAGCGCCCGCCGTCCGGGCGAAAAGACCCCGCGGCGTCGAGCCGCATCGGCCGCATCACCGAGGAGCCCGACGACAGCATCTTCCCGAAATCCTGCGTCGTCCAGGTCTTGTCGCAGCGCATCGATAAGTTCGTCTTTCACGGTTCCAGGCTAGCCCGGACCCGTAGGCAGATCCGATACGGCATATCGGATTGGGTTGACGCCGCGCCCGCACGGTCAGTAGGCGACGGTGAACCGCGTCCGTCGGTGCTGCGGCGTCTCAACTTCGTCGACGACGGCGACACCGAAGTCGGCACCGGAGATGCGCGACTCACCGCTCTCGTCAACGAGCAGCACATCTCTTCCGATCCGGTACTCCCCCGTGTACTCGCCAGGGGCGAAGGACCCGAACACCGCGGCCGGGCTCACGAGGAACCAGTCGAGCGAGTCAGGTGTCGCTCTCAGATCGTCGAGGACCGCGGCCATTTCCCGTGCTTCCGCACGGAACGCCTCTGTGAATTCCGGGGTGTCGACGAGGCGGGGCCCGTCCGGTGAGACCCGCAGTGACCCGGCTCCGCCGATCACGCCGAGACGCACGCCCGCCGCATCAGCTTCGGCGGCGAGCGCTGCGACCGCATCGCGCACGCGTCCCGCCATTTCCCCGCGCGGCGATACAGCCACAATGAGCGTGTCTGAGCCGGCGAGCGCGCGTGTCCGATCCGCAGGGTCCGTGATGGAGCCGGAAAGGTAGGCAACGTTCCCGATCTGCTCGGCGACTTCGTTGCGGGTCATGCTCCGCACCTTCAGGCCTCGCACCGCAGCCGCTTCGACGATGTGCGCGCCGGCGTAACCGCTTCCACCGATGATGGTCACTGTGGTCATGTGTCGCTCCGTTCCCTCCGTCGGTGAGGATTCTCCCTCACTGGCAGGGTACTCCTCGGCGTGGTTGCCGGGCAGGCACATGCCGTTCCGCTAGGCGAAGGCTCGCTCGTGGGCGGTGACGGGGCTCGGCAGTACGGTGCTTCCGGTGAGGTAGCGATCGGCGGAAGCGGCAGCTGTGCGGCCCTCTGCTATCGCCCACACGATCAGGGATTGCCCGCGCCCAGCGTCGCCCGCGATGAATACGCCGGGTGTCACCGTCGAGGTATCGGCAGCCCGGTCGAATGTGCCCTGTGCCGTAATCGGCAGCAGATGGTCGCCAGTCGACTCGGGGCCGGAAAAGCCCATTGCGATGAGCACTAGGTCGGCCTGGAGCAGCCGTTCCGTGCCGGAGATCGGTGCGCGCCCCTGTCGAGTAAATCCGGTTTCGGCGACGCGGATGCCACGAACAGCGCCGGCGTCGTCACCGACGAACTCGACGGTCGACGCAAGGTAGCGACGATCGCCGCCTTCCTCGTAGGAGCTCGAGATCTCGAAGAGGAGGGGGTGCACGGGCCAGGGTTGCTCATCGGTGCGCGATTCGGGCGGTCGGCGGCCGATGGCGAGGTTCGTGACTGATGCCGCTCCTTGGCGGTGGGCGGTGCCGACGCAGTCGGCCCCGGTGTCGCCTCCTCCGATGACGATCACGTGTTTCCCGCGTGCGTCGAGGTCAGCGGTTACCTCGTGTCGGTTCTGCGCCGTGAGGTATTCCATCGCGTAGTGGATTCCATCGAGATCGCGCCCGGGCAGCTCGAGCGGCCGCGGTACTGTGGCTCCGGTGGCGACGATCACCGCGTCGAAGCGCCGGCGTAGCTCCGTCCAGGTCATGTCGCCGCCGATCTCGATTCCGCAGCGGAACCGCGTGCCTTCCGCTTTCATCTGCTCCACGCGTCGTGCGACGAGGTGTTTCTCGAGCTTGAAGTCTGGGATGCCGTACCGGAGTAGACCACCGGGCTCGGCGTCGCGCTCGTACACCGCAACGGTGTGTCCCGCTCGCGTGAGCTGCTGGGCAGCCGCGAGACCTGCTGGCCCCGAGCCGACGACCGCGACGGTCTTTCCGGTGAGTCGGGCGGGAGGAACCGGCTCCACCCAGCCGTGCTCGAACGCCCGGTCGATAATGCTGTTCTCGATCTGTTTGATCGTCACCGCCGGCTGGTTGATGCCCAGCACGCAGGCAGATTCGCAGGGGGCCGGGCATGCGCGGCCGGTGAATTCGGGGAAGTTGTTTGTGGCGTGCAGGCGGTCGATCGCTTCGCGTTCACGGCCGCGGTGCACGAGGTCGTTCCATTCGGGGATGAGGTTGCCCAGCGGGCAGCCCTGATGGCAAAAGGCGACTCCGCAGTCCATGCAGCGACTCGCCTGGCGGGCGACGAGCGTCGGGTCGGCGGGATCGACGACCTCTCGCCAGTCTTTCAGTCGGATCGAGACGGGTCGTTTCGGGGTGAGTTCTCGTTCGCGCACCGTGAGAAATCCACGAGGATCAGCCATGAGTCGCCTCCAGAATGTCCGCCCAGACCCTTTCTCCGTCGGGGTCGACCCCGAGGCGGTCTGCACGTTCGCGAATTTCGAGCACTCGCGCGTAGCCGCGAGGGATCACGCGGGTGAACCGCGCGAGGGTGTGTTCGGGATTCTGCACTAATTCGCGGGTCAGCTCCGCGGCGAGCACCGATCCGGTCTGCTCGTGGTGACGTTTGAGGAGTGCGATGACACGCTCAGCGAGTGGCTCGTCGAGCGGTTCGACACGCAGTGCCCCACTCGATACTTCCGCGGCGTTGAGGGACGAGGGATCGAGGTCGAGGATCACCGCTTCGCCGCCCGACATGCCCGCACCGATGTTGCGGCCCGTTGGCCCGAGGATCAGCGCGAAGCCGCCGGTGAAGTACTCGAGCGCGTGGTCGCCGACGCCCTCAACGACCGCAGTTGCGCCGGAACCGCGAACAAGGAATCGTTCACCGACGGTACCGGCGATCCACAGGCTTCCCGCGGTGGCCCCATATCCGATCGTGTTGCCGGCAATGACGTTGTCTGCGGCGGGGTGGGCGGCTGCGGGATGTGGGCGGATCGTGATCTCGCCACCTGAGAGACCCTTGCCAACGTAGTCGTTTGCTTCTCCGATGAGTCGAAGCGTGATCCCAGACGGCAGGAAGGCCCCGAGCGACTGTCCGGCGGAGCCGGTAAGGGTGATGTCGATCGTTTCTGGGGTAAGACCGTCGGCTCCGTAGCGTTTTGTGAGCTCGTGCCCGAGCATCGTACCGACGGCGCGGTCGGTGTTTCGGATCGGCAGGTCGATGAAGACCGGGTCTCGGCGCTCAAGCGCGTCGGCTGACATTGCGATGAGTCCGCGATCGAAGTGGGTGAATATCTCGTGGCTTTGCGCGCGCCCGTGGCGTCGGGGCGCGTCGGCGGGAAACTCTGGACCGGAGAGGATGGGTGTGAGATCAAGACCGTCAGCCTTCCAGTGCCGAATCGCGGCGTCGACGTTGAGGGCGGCGGTATCTCCCACAGCTTCTTCCAGGGTTCGGTATCCGAGTTCGGCGAGGATCTCCCGCACCTCCTCGGCGATGAAATTGAAGAAGTTCACGATGTGCTCGGCTCGCCCGGTGAAGCGTTCGCGCAGCTCGGGGTTCTGCGTTGCGACGCCGACCGGGCAGGTGTCGAGGTGACAGACCCGCATCATGATGCATCCGGAAACCACGAGTGGCGCACTGGCAAACCCGAATTCCTCGGCTCCGAGGAGCGCAGCCACGACGACGTCTCGACCGGTTTTCAGTTGTCCGTCGGCTTGCAACACGACTCGATCTCGCAGTCCGTTGAGCATCAGTGTCTGCTGTGCTTCCGCCAGGCCGAGCTCCCAGGGCGATCCGGCGTGCTTGAGCGAGTTCATTGGGCTCGCCCCGGTTCCGCCGTCGTGCCCGGAAACGAGGATGACGTCGGAGAGCGCCTTCGCAACGCCCGCAGCGACCGGACCGATGCCAGATTGCGCGACGAGCTTCGTGGAGATGCGGGCCGCCGGGTTTGCCCGTTTCAGGTCGAAGATGAGCTGTTTCAGATCCTCAATCGAATAGATATCGTGATGAGGCGGCGGGGAGATGAGGCCGACTCCGGGAGTGGCGTGGCGTGTCCGAGCGATCCACGGGTACATCTTCTGCGGGGGCAGCTGGCCACCCTCGCCCGGCTTCGCACCCTGAGCGAGCTTGATCTGGATCTCATCGGCGTTCGTGAGGTACATCGCGGTCACACCGAACCGTCCCGATGCGACCTGTTTGATGGCGCTGCGGCGGGCGGGGTCTCGGAGACGTTCCAGGGTTTCGCCGCCCTCGCCCGTGTTCGAACGGCCGCCGAGCCGGTTCATTGCAATCGCGAGCGTTTCGTGAGCTTCGGGCGAGATCGACCCGTAGCTCATCGCGCCCGTTGCGAACCGGCGGACGATTTCCCGTGCCGGCTCGACCTCGTCGATCGGTACGGAAGGGCGCTGCGGAGAGAAGGTGAACAGACCGCGGAGCGTCATGAGTCGTTCCTGCTGCGCGTTTACCCGGCTCGTGTATTCGCTGAAGATCTCTCGGCGCCCCGTGCGCGTTGCGTGCTGCAGCTTGTAGATCGTCTCCGGATCAAAGAGGTGCGGTTCCTGGCCCCGGCGCCAGCGGAATTCTCCGCCCGGTTCGAGCCGCTGATGGACGAGCGCGGCGACATCGTCGGGGTAGGCAGCCCGGTGTCGGGCCGCAACCTCGGTCGCGATCACCTCGAGGTCGACACCGCCGAGCTTCGAGGCAGTTCCGGTGAAGTAGCGGTCGACGAGCGACCGGGACAGGCCGATCGCCTCGAATGTCTGCGCACCACAGTATGAGGCCACGGTCGAAATACCCATCTTGCTCATGACCTTGAGCATGCCTTTGCCGAGCGCCTTGATGAGTCGGTCGACGGCTTCCTCCTCGGTGAGTCCGGGCAGGGACCCTTCGCGCACGAGGAGTTCGACCGATTCCATGGCGAGGTAGGGGTTCACCGCTCCTGCACCGTAGCCGATCAGTGCGGCGACCTGGTGCACTTCGCGCACGTCGCCCGCTTCGACGATGAGCGAAGTACGCATGCGCTGCCCCTCGCGGATGAGGTGGTGGTGCACTGCGGAGAGTGCGAGGAGCGAGGGCACCGGTGCGAGGTCCTTGTTGGAGTCCCGGTCGGAGATGATGAGAAAGTCGGCGCCGGCTTTGACGGCAATGCTCGCTTCGCGGCACATCGCTGCTAGTCGGTCCTCAAGACCCCTCGACTCGTAATCAACCGGATAGAGCCCACGAATGGTGACAGCGCGCTCACGCACGGGATCGTCGCCAAAGTGCTGGATGCGCGCGAGCGCCGCATTGTCGATGACCGGGAAGTCGAGAATGACCCGACGCGCGTGGTCCGCTGATTGCGTGAGCAGGTTCTCCTGGGGTCCGATACTCGTCACGAGGCTCGTTACGAGCTCTTCGCGCAGCGCATCGAGTGGCGGGTTCGTGACCTGCGCGAACTGCTGCACGAAGTAGTCGGTGAGCAGCCTCGGACGCTCGGAGAGCACGGCGATCGGGGTGTCTGTTCCCATGGCCGAGAGCGGCTCCACCCCGTCCCGAGCCATCGGGAGGAGAACGAGCCGCAGTTCTTCCTCCGTGTAGCCGAAGGTGCGCTGGCGCCGCTCGACCGATGCGGGCGGATGGACGAGACGTTCACGCTCAGGAAGCTCTGAGAGCCGGATGCGACCCGCCTCGAGCCATTCGCTCCAGGGTGCGAGCGCGGCGAGTTCAGCTTTGACCTCCTGGTCGTCACGGATGCTCCCCGTCTCCAAGTTCACGGCGAGCATGCGGCCGGGTTGCAACCGTCCCCGTTTGACGACGCGTTCGGGTGCGAGATCGAGCACGCCGGCCTCGCTGGCGATCACCAGGAGCCCGTCGCCGGTGACGACGTAGCGTCCAGGGCGCAGGCCGTTTCGGTCGAGCAGGGCGACGAGCTCTTCCCCGTCAGTTGCGATCATCGCGGCGGGGCCGTCCCACGGCTCCATCACCAGGGAGTGATACTCGAGAAAGCTCACGAGGTCGGGGTGCAGGCCGGTCTCGGATTCCCACGCCTCCGGCACCATCATTGCGAGCGCGTGCGGGAGCGAGCGTCCGGCTCGTACGAGGAGTTCGAGCACCTCGTCGAAGCTCGCCGAGTCGCTTCCTCCCTCGGAGCAGATCGGCGTGAGTTGTCGAGTGTCACCAATCGATTCCGAATGAAGCTGCGACTCGCGGGCACGCATCCAGTTTCGGTTGCCGCGCACCGTGTTGATCTCTCCGTTGTGGGCGACGAGACGGAGCGGCTGAGCCAGATGCCACGACGGGAAGGTGTTCGTCGAGTAGCGGGAGTGCACGATTGCGAAGCGGCTCGTGAATCGAGGGTTTGCGAGGTCGAGGTAGAAGCCTGGCAGCTGCAGCGTGGTCACCATGCCCTTGTAGACGATGGTGCGGCTGGAGAGCGAGGGGAGGTAGCAGCCCGTATCGTGCTGGATGCGTTTGCGCGTTCTGAAGGCGGCTCGCTCGAGCGCCTCACTGTCGAGCTGATCGTTGTCCATGGCTCCCGCAACCAGGAACACCTGCTCGATCTCTGGGCTCGCGTCTCGGGCGCCCTGGCCGAGCACCTCGGCCCGCACGGGCACCGTTCGCCACGCGAGCACCTCGAGGCCCTCCTCCTCCGCGATAGCGTCGATGCGGGACCGCACAGCACTGCGTTCGGCAGCATCGGTCGGGAGGAATACGAGGCCCGCCGCATAGGCTCCGGGCGGGGGAAGGTAGAGCGAGGGATCCTGTCGCACGAGGGCTTCCCTCAGCAGCTCGTCGGGAATGTCGGCGAGAATGCCGGCGCCGTCGCCGGTTCCCGCGTCGGAACCGACCGCGCCACGGTGCTCGAGATGCTCAAGCGCCTCGAGCGCGAGTGAAATGATCTCGTGCTTCGCATCTCCGGCGAGCGAGACGATCGAGGCGAGACCGCACGCGTCGTGTTCCTCGGCCGGGTCGTAGAGCCCGATCGCCCCGTCAGCTCCGAGGTGTGCGCGTTGTGCGGATTCGGCGCTCATGAGTGCCCCCTTCGGATCTGGAGCACCCACTTTACCACTGCTTTATTCGATAAAGACTGCCCTTTCTCGCAGTTTATAGCGCGTGTATCGAAACTACCGCATTTTCACCGAATATCATGCGGCCCCACGGGAGTGCGACCGCAGAGCCCGCAGCACCGAAACACGATCGAAACACACTGTTTTCCCCGATGAAATCGTGCGCAAAAGAATGCAGTCCGATAGTCGCAAGCCGCAGGTTGCGACTATTCAACTATCGGACTACAAAGGGAACTGGGGCCACATCGCGCGGCCCCAATCCTTGAGCTCGCCTCAGCCCTCGAAGCTCGTGGTGTCACCGACCAAACGAGTGTGATCCGCTGGGATCGGATCGACAGCCGCTCGCGCGACCTCGGCGGCGAACTCGGAGACGTTGTAAAGTTTTCCGGCCTCCTCGCGTCGCGCTTCGATCGCGCCCGGATTCATCCGGTCGAGGAGCGTCGCGGTGACCGTTCCTTCGATCATGTCTCCGGACACGACGGTGAAGCCGATCCCTCGCTCCTCCAACTCCGGAATCCGCTCGCGCAACGCGTCCTCACCGGCACGCTTCGAAAGTGCCACAGGGACGTACTCCTCCATCGTGGGGGTGGTTCGAATGAAGTGTGCCTGGTGGCTCGTCACGAAGACGACCCGCCCACCCTCCCGCATGAGCGGCAGCGCTGCATCGAGGACCGCGAGCTGCGCATCGCGGTTGAGCGTGAGCGCGTAATCCTCGCCCATCCCGCTCTCCATACCCCCCGAAGCGTTGAGGACGAGGATGTCGAGCCCACCGAATTCATCAACGATCGAGGTCATCATGTCGGCCAGCGACTCGTGATCAGTGAGATCGGCCCCCTGCACCAGGACCCTGACGCCGAGTTCCCTCAGCTGCGCCGCAAGCTTCTCCGCCCGGGGCGCCTTCTTCCGAAAGTTGACCACGACATTGGCGCCGGCCTCGGCGAAATAGCGGACCGTTTCCGCCCCGATCCCTCGCGAGGATCCCGTCACGAGTGCGCGGCGGCCGGCAAGGCTTCCCGGTTCGAGGGTCTGAGTCACGAGTGCTCCTTCTGACATGGTCTGCACGGATATCTGCCCCCAGCGTAGTAGACGGCCGACGAGGCAAACGGCGGGGGTGTCATCCGAGAGGTGAAAGGGGTACGCTGCGAAGTAGGGCAGCGAGGCCCGAGGACCGGCACGGGAACTCCCGGCCGCCGCATTCGAGCACGTCAATACACGAGGAGGTCCACTATGGCCGACCGGACGCTGCGCGGGACGCGCATCGGCGCAACGAGCCTCCAGGGCGAGCAGGGCGTGGAATTGTCACCCAGGCGCACCGTCGAGTACCTCACCGACCGCGGACACCGTTTCTCTGTGATGTTCGATGCGGATGCCGAGCCACCACCCGAGTGGGTGGATCAAAAGAGCGGCGAAATCGGATTCCTCGACGATGACGCCGGGCGCACAGCGAGGGCCGAGTTCGCCGAGAAGGAATCCTCACAGCGGACCCCCTGGGACATGCTCATCGAGCGTCGCACGCGCGAGGAGCTCGAGGAGCTCCTCGAAGAGCGCCTGCAGCTCCTGCGCGCTCGTCGCGGCAGCATCGACACCTCCGCCTGAGGCGGCTAGACCCTCCTCCATCGCCTGCGGAGCCGCACGAGCACTGCAGCCGCCGACGGAGCAAGGCCGGCAATACCGAGCAGTGCCCAGAACGAAGCGATTACACTACCGAAGCGGAGCGCAGGCGTCGTTCCTGATGCGAGTGGCACCTCAGCGACCATCGCCCCGGCAGTGTGCGGTTCGATGGCGGCCAGCACCTTTCCATCCGGCGCGACCATTTCACTCGTCGCCACAGTAGAAATGTTCACCACAGACCGGCCCATCTCGACGGCCCGCAACCGGGCAATCGCGAGCTGCTGGGCACTCTCATCCGTACGACCGAAGTCCGCGTTATTCGTCTGCGCGAAGATGACCTCAGCACCGGCGCCCACCATCTCGACGGCCTGGCGATCGAAGATAATGTCGAAGCAAATCGCGATTCCCGCGCGCACGAGACCGGCTTCCGTCTCGACGTCGAAGGCCGCCGGCAGCGTTCCGGGTGCGTACTCGAGTTGAACAAGGTCGACGAGCTCAGGTACGAGAGCCCGGTAGAAATTCCGGTGTGGCATGTACTCGGCGAACGGAACCGGAAAATTCTTGTCGTACCGCGCGCCGGTGTCGCCCTCGGCCCCCCACACCACGGAACTGTTGGTGTAGCTGCCGTCGTCATTGGCGATGATCGTGCCGAGCACAATCGGCGCGCCGGCGCGCTCGGCGAGTTGCTGCACTGCTCGCTGCTTGCGTGGATCGCCAGGAAGATCGAACTCGGCACTGTTCTCAGGCCAGACGATGACATCCACCGATTCGCCCGACCGCTCGAGCTCATCGAGGAGCGCCGCTGTTTCCTCGACGTGATCTCGAATCACGTCGCCCGATTCACGGTCATCGAAGATTGCCGACTTCGAGTTGCCCTGCACCGCGGCCACCCGAAGCGATCCGGTCGACGGTTGTGGTGCCAGAGGAAGCGCGGCACACCCGAGCAGCAGCGCCAACGAGCCTCCGATCACGCTCACGACACCGACACCGCGCAGCCGTCGCGTCCAGATCGCCGCTACCGGGAGCGCGCAGGCGAACGCGATCACACCGCTGAGACCGGCAAATCCCGTCCACGAAACCGCCTGGAGCAGCGGCCCATCGGCCTGGGTATGCGCGAGCCGACCCCAGGGAAAGCCTCCGTACGGCCAGGCCCCCTGCAACTGCTCCCGGATCACCCACAGGCCCGCAACAGCAAGCGCCTGGGCGACGGCGAGCGCGAGCGCGCGGTCCCCGAGCCCGGGGACCGCCGCAAGCCCTCTCGTCGCCGCACCTGCCGCCACACCGAACACCACGAACCACAGCACCATCACCGAGGCTAAGCCGAGCCATGGAATCGGCCCGAGGTAGAGGGTGAGCCAGGAGATATGCGGCAGCCAAAACGCCGCCCCCGCGCCGAACCCCGCAATCGCGGCGATGAGCGGGTGCTGACGCCAGACCGCCGCGAACACAAGTGCGGCCCCCGGCAGCGCCGCCCACCACCAGGCGAGCTCGGGCGTCGCGGCGTCGAGGAGTAGCCCGCCAGCGACTGCTGATCCGAACGCCGCCCAGGGTGGAAGAGCTCGTCGCATCGACCTCACGACGTACTCGCGGATTCGATGATCCCCCGCCGCACTCCTCGTTTCGCCTCGCGCGCGAGCTTCGCGAGCGCGCCAAGTCGATCCTCTTCGAGTCCGTCTCGCAGCGCGGCCTCGCACGCCTGCGCGATCTGGTCGAGCAAGTCGATCGTCTGCTTCGTCCAGCGCACGAAGTCCCCCGCGCCGACCCCGGAGGTCTCGAGCACACGCTCGATCGGCGCCCCTCCTGCCCAAGCGTGCATCATCGCAGCGAGCCCCGCATGCGGCATCTCGCTGCGCGACAGGCGCAACCGATCCGCGAGGTCGTCAAGACGCAGCCAGGCGTCGAGCACTCGGTCGTGGGCGGCCGCAAACGCAGCGCCTCCCGGAAGCCGCGGCTCCCCCTCGTCGTCGCGGCGGGGCTCGTAGGTGAGCACACAGCACATTGCGGCAAGGCTCCGCGCGTCGAGTCCACGAAACAGGTCATGTCGGAGGCACTCCGCGACGAGAAGATCTCGCTCGCCGTAGATCCGTCGAAGCAGTTCGCCCCACGCGGTCACCTCGAGCGTGTCGTCAGTCCGGTCCGCTACTCGCAGGTAATCGAGTTCAATGAGCGCCTCGACGACGCGATCGAACGTTCTTGCGATGGTCCCGGTCCGCGACGCGATCTGGCGGCGGCCCCGCGCAATACGACGGCGGAGCTTCCTCGCCCGGTCTTCCCACCGTTTGCGATCCGACCCCTGAGCACGCGCAGCCGCTGCGTCATATCCCGCAAGCGACTCCTGCTCGGCACGGAGCTCCCGTGCTTGATCCACGACGGCCCGGTCCGCCTGGAACTGTGCGAATGACAGCTCGAGGGTATCCCGCGCCAGGCGACGGTCCATGCGCTGCAACAGGTTCACGGCCATGTTTGCGGTCGGGCGGAAACTCGAACGGACCGGAAAAGAGCGCGCGCCCGCAAGGTGTGCGAGTGCGTCGAGGTCGATTCCTTCATTCCAGACGACGACCGAGTGGCCCTCGATGTCGATCCCTCGCCGACCGGCCCGGCCCGTGAGCTGCGTGTACTCACCAGAGGTCAGCGGCACGCGCTGCTCGCCGTTGAATTTGTCGAGCCGTTCGATCACGACCGCCCGCGCGGGCATATTGATGCCGAGGGCGAGCGTCTCCGTCGCGAATACCAGCTTCACGAGGCGTCGCCGGAAGAGTTCTTCAACCACCGCCTTGAACGCGGGCAGCAGACCCGCGTGATGGGCCGCGACTCCGCGTTCCAACCCTGCGAGCCACTCGCGCACCCCGAGCACCCGACGCTCCTCATCGCTCATCCCCCGGGTTTCTGCTTGGGCGATACGTCGAATTTCGTCACGCTCGTCTCGCGTGGTGAGGCGCACCCCCTCGTACAGGCACTGCCGCACAGCCTGGTCGCACCCGTTCCTGCTGAAAATGAAGACGATCGCCGGTAGCATCCGCGTCTCTTCGAGCGTCCGGGCGATGTCCGCTCGCGAGATCCGGCGCGAACGGCGCACCGGCGCGCGGCCGCGGGACCGCTCCCGGCCTCGGCGCGACTCCTCTGCGTAACGGTGCCGACGCCCTCCACGTTCACCGCTCTCGCTCCCACGCCCACGACCGGCGAGCGCGCGCAGCTCCGGGTTGATTTTTCCACCCGGAGCGATTTCACCGTCGCGCCCCACGAACAATGGAGCCAACTGCGTCGATGTGAGCACGTGCTGGTACAGGGGCACGGGTCGATGCTCGGACAGGATAACGTCGGTGTCGCCCCGCACTGCGTGCATCCAGTCCCCGAACTCCTCCGCGTTCGACACTGTGGCTGAGGGCGACGAGTCGCACCTGCTGAGGAAGGTGGAGGATGATCTCCTCCCAGACGGCGCCACGCCAGCGGTCTCCCAAATAATGAACCTCGTCGAGCACCACAAAGGCGAGTCCGTCGAGTGCCGGTGACTCCGCGTAGATCATGTTGCGCAGCACTTCGGTGGTCATGACGACGATGGGCGCATCTCCTCGCACGTTCACGTCGCCGGTGAGGAGCCCCACCTCGTTTTCACCGTACTCGGCGCACAGCTCACGGAACTTCTGATTCGACAGCGCCTTGATGGGGGCCGTGTAGAAGATGCGCGAGTCCTCTTCGCGACGCGCGACATACACGGCGAACTCGGCGACGGTCGTCTTCCCGGATCCAGTGGGTGCGGCGACAAGCACGCTGCGTCCCTCCTCGAGACGCTCGCACGCCGTGCGCTGAAACCCGTCGAGTGGGTATGACAGGCGGGCCTCGAACGCAGCCAGTGCCGAGGCCTCCCCGCTCACGAGGCACCCTCGGCGGTGTCGAGTCCATAATCTGCGAGCTCCGCCGAGCGTTTCTTGTCGACACGTCGATCATGGAGCAGCGCAATGCCCACTGCGATGAAGTAGAGCACGACGATCGGCACCGCGAGCATGAACATGCTCATGAGGTCTGCAGCGGGGGTAGCGATGGCCGCAAAGAGGATGATGACGAGGATCGCGACCCGCCATCCCTTCAAGATCGTCTGACCACGCAGCACCCCGATGAAATTCAACATCACGAGGAATACCGGCATGACGAACCCCACACCTACGGCAAGCAGGAGTTTGATTGCGAAGTCGAGGTAGCTTCGGGCCGTAAGGTAGAAGGCATCCTCCTCGGGTTGGAAGCTCGCCATCAGCCTCACGATGTTCGGCATGATGCTCCAACCAGCAAACGCACCGCCGAGAAAGAGCGGAACCGCGGCCGCAAGAAACCCGACCCCGTAGAGCTTCTCCCGCTTCGTCAGGCCCGGCGCGAGAAAGCTCCAGATCTGGTAGAGCCACACCGGAGAAGCGATGAGAATCGCGATGAAGAAGGAGATCATCATCTTCGTGTCGAAACCACTCGTGATGTCCCCGTACGCGATGATCGCGTCGCGTCCCGTGAGCTCCAAATCGTTGATCGGCTTCCGCAGCATCTCCCACACCCAGGTGGAAAGGAACCAACCGGCAACGAGACCCACAACGATCGCGGCAGCAGAAATCATGAGGCGCTTTCGAAGTTCGACGAGGTGCTCCCCGAGGCTCATACGCCCCTCCGAATCGCGCCTCCGCCGAGCCTGAATCGCCATTCGCTCAGTGTATCTCAGGGGCGCTGGACGCTCGATGCTTGCGCTTCACGCATCGTAAGCAGCCAGCGCGCGTGCCACCCAGCCTCGCACGGCGTCCCGCGCCGGCGCAGGCGCCTCCACCACGATCTCGCCGGGGGCGCGCGTGGCGAGTGCGACGGCCGCCCCCGGATGCCAGGCGCGGACACGGATCCGAACACGGCCCTCCCCCGCAGGCTCAACGCGTTCAGGAGAAAACCCGCCGAGCTCGCGCATCAGCAATTCCGGAACAACCGCGATGAGGTCGAAGAGCTCATCAACGAGGGGCACGTCGGAAGCGGTCGGGCGCGGTCGCCCGGCGAGCGTCCGGATCCCTCGCATGTGCTCCACACGGAAGGTGCGCACGGATTCCCGCTCACGACAAATGCCCCGAAGATACCAGGAGGCTCCCTCCTGTTCGAGGGAGATCGGGTCGACGGTTCGTTGCGTGCGGCGCCCCGCCGCATCCCGATATTCGAAGGCGACAGCTTGCTCCGCATCGAGGGCGGCGACGATGACCGGCAGCGAGGGATCGGCCGCGTCGGGCGTGATTGACACCGCAGGCCCCGAGTCAACGTCGGTGTCGGGGCGCAGGGCCGTGGCGAGTCGCGTGGCGATGCTGCGAGCACGTGTGGCATCCACCGCTGGAAGCACAGGAGTCAACGCGTGTAGACCCGCAATGAGCGCGGCGGTTTCTGAGGGAGCGAACCGCGGAGTGTCGTCCACCGCGACCGTCCGGGTCAGCGACACGAGATCGTGCTGCTCGAGTGCATCCCAGTCGATATCGAAGAGATCCTCGTGCTGATAGCTCAGCGTCTCACCCGGAACCCCAGCCGTGCCGAGAAACCTGACGAGATCGCGCATGTCATCGGGCTCGACACCGAAGTCTGAGGCGAGGCGAGGCACCGGCACTGGACCACTCTCCCGAAGGTACGGAACGATCGCGAGCAGGAGCGTGACACGCTCAGCAGCGAGCAGCGGCTCAGCCATCATCGCCCCCGTGAGCCTCAGCGACCGCACGCAACCGTGCGGTGACGAGATCGCGCAGCTCGGTCGGCTCGTGCACGACGGCATCGGCGCCGTACCCCGCAAGCTCGTCGGCGAGCGCGTGCAGATCGAGAGTGCGGACGGTGTGCCTCCTCCGGGCCCCGTCCGCCTTGGATTCCTCCGCGCGTGGTGCGAGGCGTGCGTCTGCGAGTGAGCCGCGCACCGTGAAGATCGATGCGATGTGGCGCTCGGCCTGGCGGAGGAGTTCTGAAACTGCATCATCAGCACGGTCATAGAAGGCCGGATCGAACCTGGCACTACTCACCCGCACCGACGAGCGAATCCGCGAAAGCAGGAACACGCGAGGGGCATCGCGTTCAAGGTCCCAGGACACCAGGTGCCAGCGGCCCTCCGCTCGGTGCAGTCGCAGCGGCGCAACGCGACGCGGGTGCGGACGATCCCGACCAGGCAGCAGGTACTCGAACTCGACGATGCGGCGCCCGTCAATACCTCGCTGCAGCGGT